>ERZ1370068.579-contig-10528_pt1 | contig 37109 bp, 67 predicted proteins | sample MGYA00561227_ERZ1370068 | MGnify/ENA primary metagenome ERZ1370068 (study PRJEB38410, sample SAMEA6850437) | metagenome | study: Metagenomic assessment of the ecological functions of the soil: analysis of the soil microbiota associated with the...
ATTATACTTCGTTCAGTTTACATGTTCACTGCACATTTTCTCCGGCTCTTCGGGCGGTGCATCCAGCTCGGATCTTTAACCGTCAAGATGGTGTGAACACCATTGAATGAGGAGGAACGCCTTCCACATGCAGAAGATTTTGCATTTCGGTCACTCACTTATGTCCTGCTGCTTCTGCCTTCGTGCAACTCACTGCCAGTAAGACGTGCCGGCAGCGGCGGGGCTGCCAGGAGCTGAAACTAGCGTTCGTCACCAACAACAACTCTGATTTCTGGACGATCGCGCGGAAAGGTATGGAAAAGGCGGGCATCGCTCTGCTGACGGATGTCTCCGCCGAATTCAAATCGATTCCGGGGAACCGCTGCGGAACAAAAGCGGATCGTCGATGATCTCTGCTCACTCGCCAGGTGACAAAGCGGAGGATCGCTTGATCTCTCCAGTGGATCCTGGAAACCGAATACTCTTATCAACGATGCGGCCAGAAGGCCTTGATTTTCACGCAGGACAGCGATGCCCCCCGGCGATCGCGCTTGTTACGGTGGAACGGACAACATCGCAGCGAGTAGGCAGGCAGGAAACTCATCAAGGAGTTCTCGAACGGTGGCAGATCGCGTCAGCAGCCTGGATGCCCGCAATGCCAGAACGCATCCAGAATCAAGGAAGTGTTGAAAGATACAAAGTCCAGATCATCGTGTTCGAACCGACGACGCCGATAAGCTGGCGCGCGAAATCCAGCGCATACCATCGTAAAGTACGGCGATGTTAAAGCTCTTGTGGGCCTCTGGAGCTATAACGGCCCGGCCATCTGAGCGCCGTAGAAGGATGCGAAGAAAGGATGAAGCCAGATCAGATTGTCGTTCGATGAAGCGGCAGAGACGCTCGCAGGCGTGGAGGGCGCTATCCATGGGACCGTCGGTCAACAACCGTTCGAGTTCGGGTATCGAGGCGGTCAGAGTTGATGGCACCCAGGCGTTGAAGGAGATAAGTCAGCATTCCATAATAAACCGGGCATCATCGTTCCCCACACGTGTCGTAAACAAGGCTAACGTCGATGAGTTTTCAATGGAGCTGAACGGATTAACAAAGGAGTAGCGGCAAATAATTCCCGGAACTGGTGCCTGGATGCAGGAACTTACGGGATTCAAGCCATAATCCCCAGCCATGAAAACAAAGATACGGGAGAACCGGCGTCCACAGGAAAACTCAAAGATATCGATATCCAGAAAGAAACAAGTTACCTCCTGACATCATCCCCGGTTCGAACGATTTCGCAATTGCGCCCACGGGCGCAGCATTCGTCATCGAGCCGTTCCTGGGCTCGGCGGACCCGCTGCAACCGGGCTCAGGCGTTGGTGCGAGCGCTGGGCATCATCTATTTCGAACATCGATTGAAGACGAGCCACGCTCAAACGCCTTATCGGCGGCGGCGATTGGCTCCATTATGGCAATTATCGGGCGCCGCTATGATCAGTCATCTCTTGCCGCGACACGGCAGTTCGACGAAGAGTTCCCTTTCATTCATCAAGCGTTTTCATCCTGTTTCTGATGACCTACGTCGGCCTCGTTGTTGGTGCGAATAAGGGCGATCTGCTGAATCTTTCGCGCTTGGCGGAGTTTTCGGCGGCGAGCGTCCGACCGAAGAAGGTCTACAAGATTCTCGGATACGAGCGTCATCATCGACGGCCGCATCGCCGATATCTGCGAAACCGGATTTCTTGACGGCATTCTGGTGATTCCCCATTTCGTTCTTGCGTGAACTTGCAGCAGGTGGCCGACTCGGCCGATGCCCTGAAGCGGAATCGGGGCCGCCGCGGGTCTCGATATTCTGCAGCGGATTCAGAAGATGGCGGGCATCACCGTTCAGTTTGTCGAGAACGATTATCCCGCCGTTCGCGAAGTCGATATGAAGCTGATCGAACTGGCGATGGAATTTGAAGCCAAGATCGTCACCAACGACTTCAATCTGAACAAGGTCGCCGCAGCTTCGCGGCGTCGAAGTGCTGAACATCAACGAACTGGCCAATGCGCTCAAGCCTGTTCTACCTGCCGGGCGAGATGCATGAAGGTCTTCATCCTGAAGGAGGGTAAGGAATTCAATCAGGGTATTGCCTACCTGGACGACGGCACGATGGTTGTTGTCGACAACGCCCGCAAGATGATCGGCAAGACGGTGGATTCTTCTGTGACCAGCGTGCTGCAGACCACTGCGGGAAGATGATTTTCGACTACGAAGAAAGACGCGGCGAATCGGCATCATCCGGTCGCGCGAAGAACGCCACGAACGCAATTCGACTCCAGCGGGTGAAGGCCGTTCCACGGATCGTCCTGCGTCAGAAGTTTCTCACTAACCGGATGAGTTACAGCTATCATTGCGGCTGCAAATGCGCCGATCAGCGCGCATGAATCGATCGCCCGAAACCAGCTCTCAGTTCTTAACGGCACTCCCCCATTCTTATTGTACGATTCGAAAGTTCGACCGTTGTAAGCTGGTCGATCGAAGATCACAGCAGTCGCCAGGAATCTGTGGATGAAATCCGCGACTGGTTTCAGCAGCCGGTTTCTGGGTCTGCTCTCCAGTCATGCACGGGGCGAACGCAGACAGAGCTCCGTCGCCACCGCGATGCAGCACATAAGATCCGGACACGACAATCGATTGCGGTCCCTTGATGCGGTCCGCCCATTTGTCAGCGTGGAGGAAATCAGAAGCTGTCGCATTGAGGAAGCAAGAGAAAGCAGCGCCGCCGTTCTGGCGATTCCCATCGTCACGATACTGTCCGGCAGATCAGGAAGAAGACCGTATGGGGATACACGCTCACACGAGACAAACGCGGCACTTGCCCCAGACACCCCAGGTCTTCCATCAAGTCACCAGAAACGTCGAACGATGCAAGAAGGACGACACTACGGAACGGACGAAGCCAGCCTGGTCGAAGCATGGATAAACCCGTTCATCATCCGGGGCCCGAACGCAACATCAGATCACCCAGCCGACGACCTGACCCTCGCACGCTTCTACCTGCAGCAAGAACAGCTTCGCGGTGGTTCCGCATCAGCGTAAGGTTTCGATCTGCACTGCGTCCGGGTGTCGTGCCGCCTCGATTCTGGGCGGTGTCGAGATTCCGCACACCAAAGGCCTGCTCGGGCACTCGGACGGAGATGTTCTTTGCCACGCCATCACGTCGATGCGCTGTTGGGGTGCCGCAGGTCTCGGCAACATCGGCCAGCTGTTGTTCTCGGACTCAGAATCCCCGCTACAAGGGTATGTATCAGGAGTCCTGAAAGTTTCCTCGACGGAGGCCGTGAACCTTCTCTCTGGCAGAACGGCTTCCAGAATCGAAAACATCGATTCCAACGTCCTTTGCCGGAAAGCCGAGGTTGCTCCGCTCTACTTTGCCTGCGATGAGAGATGACGATGGCTGCGGCTGCGGGAATCCCGGTCGAAAATCTTTCGTCAAAAGCCAGAACGATGGAAGGCGCCGGAGAGATCGGAGACCGAAGGAAGCGGTTGCCGCGCAGGCAGTCGCGCTAGTTTCCGCGGAGTTTGAGAGAATGAGCATTTAGGAAATACATCTTCCCCTGCTCAGGCAGAGAAATGGTTATTTCTAAATGCTCATTTCTCATTTCTCATTGTAGCCATGATCTGGTGTCCATGCCGTTCTACGAGGCGCTGATCGAGCAGGGCGGCAGCCTGTCGAGCGGGATCCATGTCTTGCGTGCCGATGCGAAGCTTTCTCCGCGGCTGAAGGAAGATTCTCGATCTCGCGCGCGAGCGCGGCGTACCTGTCCGCAAGGAAGATCGCGCCGTCCTCGATCAGAACTTCCGGCGGTGCGGCGCATCAGGGAATATCCGCGATTAGCCGGCAGTGAGGCGTCGTACTGCCGATCGAAAGCGTGTCTTCGAAGCTGAAGCTTGCCGTGCGTTGCTGTGTTGGACGGCGTTGGGGACCTCGCAATCTCGGCGGTGATTCGCACGTCGGAGGCGTGCGGCGTTTCCGGCGTTGTTGTTCCCGAGTCGCCATTCCGCGCCGCCATCGGCGACGGTCGCAGCAGGTGATCGCCGAAGGGCGCTCTCGCGCACATGCCCGGTCGTTCAGTGTCGGAAACGATGGCGACAGCAGCTGGATCTGTTTCAAGACGCAAGGGATCTGGGTGGTAAGGTTGATGGATGAAGAAGGCGATGAAAGACTCTGGACCGAGATTCTCGACTGCTACTGGTCCGACCGCCTATGGTTTTCGGAGGTGAACTTTCCAGGGCTCTGCATCTCGTGCGGAGCACCGCGACGTTGTTGTGTGCGTTTGCCAACGTTAAGGGTAAGGTGGCCGCGCTGAACGTCTCGGTAACGGCGGGTGTCGTGCTTTTGCGAGGTGGTCCGCCGAAAGAGAAGCCCCGCTGGTCTCCCGCCAGTCGAAGAAGCGCTACTGAAAAGTCTTAAATTTTCACAACTTGCTGGTGAAAACACCTACTTGGCTTCTTGCTAGAATCAACCCGCGTTTAATCGTCGATGCTGGCGTAGCTCAGTTGGTAGAGCAGCTGATTTGTAATCAGCAGGTCGGGGGTTCAAGTCCCTTCGCCAGCTCCTGGTAGGCGTCAGCTGGCAACTTGCCGCCATGACGGACAGGTGGCCGAGTGGTTAATGGCAGCAGACTGTAAATCTGCCGCTCCTTGCGGGCTACGGAGGTTCGAATCCTCCCCTGTCCATCGAGGTCGTTCGAGTAGATCGGCCCACGTAGCTCAGTTGGCAGAGCGCGTCCTTGGTAAGGACGAGGTCACCAGTTCAATCCTGGTCGTGGGCTCCAGGTTGAGTTTCGGGCGGGAGTAACTCAGTGGCTAGAGTCACGGCCTTCCAAGCCGTTGGTCGCGGGTTCGAATCCCGTCTCCCGCTCCTCCTATTGATGTTAGTACTCGAACGAAACCGGAGAAGAAGAATCCATGGCGAAAGAGAAATTTGACAGATCAAAGCCGCACGTGAACGTGGGAACGATCGGACACATCGACCACGGGAAGACGACGCTGACGGCGTGCATCACGAAGGTGCTGGCCAAGCACAATCCGAAGAACAAGTATCGGTCGTTTGACTCGATCGATAACGCGCCGGAAGAGAAGGCGCGCGGAATCACGATCGCGACGGCGCACGTGGAGTACGAGACGTCGAAGCGGCACTACGCGCACGTGGATTGTCCGGGCCACGCCGACTACATCAAGAACATGATCACCGGAGCGGCGCAGATGGATGGGGCGATCCTGGTGGTGGCGGCGACCGACGGGCCGATGCCGCAGACGCGGGAGCACATTCTGCTGGCGCGGCAGGTGGGCGTGCCCTACATCGTGGTGTTCTTGAACAAGTGCGATGCGGTGGAAGATGCCGGAGTTGCTGGATCTGGTGGAGCTGGAAGTGCGGGATCTGCTGAAGAGCTATGAGTTTCCGGGCGACGAGATTCCGGTGATCCGGGGATCGGCGCTGAAGGCGATGGACGACGATCCGACGTGGGTGGAGAAGATCGACGAGTTGATGGAAGCGGTCGACAGCTACATTCCGATCCCGGAGCGGGTGATCGACAAGCCGTTCCTGATGCCGATTGAAGACATTTTCTCGATCTCGGGACGCGGAACGGTGGTGACGGGACGAATCGAGCGCGGGATCGTGCAAGGTCGGCGAGGAAATGGAGATCGTGGGATACACGCCGACGCTGAAGACGGTGATCACGGGCGTGGAAATGTTCAAGAAGCTGCTGGACGAAGGGCGGGCGGGAGACAACGTGGGATTGCTGCTGCGCGGGACGAAGAAGGAAGAAGTGGAGCGCGGGCAGGTGATCGCGAAGCCGGGATCGATCAAGCCGCACACGAAGTTCAAGGCGGAGGTCTACATTCTGACGAAGGAAGAAGGCGGACGGCACACGCCGTTCTTCAAGGGATACCGGCCGCAGTTTTACTTCCGGACGACGGACGTGACCGGATCGGCGGAGTTGCCGGAAGGCGTGGAGATGGTGATGCCGGGAGACAACGTGTCGCTGGCGATCGAGCTGATCACGCCGGTGGCGCTGGAGAAGGGGCTGCGGTTTGCAATCCGCGAAGGCGGCCGCACGGTCGGCGCCGGTACAGTTGCGGAGATCATTGCAGTAGTAGGATTTTATGAGAGACATCATTACCTTGCAGTGTAACGACTGCAAAGAACGCAACTACTCGATGACGAAGAACAAGAAGAAGAATACCGAGCGTCTCGAGACGAAGAAATTCTGCCGCCGGTGCCGGCATCACACAGTTCATCGGGAGACCAAGTAACGTTCTGGTATACAATCTTGAAAGTCATTCAGGAATTGCAGGCCAGTAGCTCCAACTGGTAGAGCGGCGGTCTCCAAAACCGCATGCTGGGGGTTCGAGTCCCTCCTGGCCTGCCAACACTAATTCAATGAATCCGGCAGAGAACAATTAAAGATTGGGCTCAGAACGCAGCAAGCAGTTTTACCTCGACGTGCGCAGCGAAATGAAGAAGGTTTCCTGGCCTGGCAGGCAGGAAGTGATTGGCACGACGCATCGTCGTGATCGTTGCGGTGTTTTTCTTCGGGCTCTATCTGGGAGTCGTGGACGCATCTCTTGGCGCATGGGATTGACGAAGCTGTTGGCGTACTTCCAGAGTGACCGAGGCTAGCATAGTCGTGACGAAAGCTCTGGTACATCATCCACACATATTCGGGATTTGAGCGCAAGGTTGCGGAGAGCCTGAAGAGCCGCGTCAACGCGTTCGGCCTCGACAAGCGAAATCCACAACGTGCTGATTCCGACCGAAGAAGTCGTGGAAGTGCGCGGCGGGAAGCGAGTCGTTTCGCAGAAAATGTTCTATCCCGGCTATGTCCTCGTCGAGATGGAAGCCGACGAAAAGGGCAAGCCCAGCGACGAGGCCTGGCACGCTGGTGAAGAGCACGCCGCGCGTTACCGGGTTTGTCGGATCCGGCCAGAACCCGACGCCGCTCAGCGACGAAGAAGTTCAGCAGATCGTTTATAGGGTCTCGACGGCGGCGGACAAGCCCAAGCCGAAACTGACGTTTGAAAAGGGTGAGACGGTCCGAGATCATCGACGGCCCGTTCACGAACTTCACCGGCGTTGTCGACGACGTGAATACCGACCGAAACACGCTGAAGGTGATGGTGACGATCTTCGGCCGGTCGACGCCGGTGGAACTGGATTTCCTGCAGGTGGAAAAGAACTAGAGGATTAGCGGACTATGGCAAAGAAAGTTATCGGCCAGGTGAAGCTGCAGATTCCCGCAGGTAAGGCGACGCCGGCTCCGCCGGTTGGTCCGGCGCTCGGCCAGCACGGCGTGAACATCATGGATTTCTGCAAGGCGTTCAACGCGAAGACGTCGGCGAAGGATCAGGAAGGCTTGATCATTCCGGTCGTCGTCACGATCTACGCGGATCGTTCGTACAGCTTCATCACGAAGACGCCGCCGGCATCGATTCTGCTCGAAGCGCGCGGCCAACATCGCAAAGGGTCCGGGCGAGCCGAACAAGAACAAGGTCGGCACGGTGACGCAGAAGCAGGTTGAAGACATCGCGAAGCTGAAGATGCCCGATCTGAATGCGGCCAGTCTGGAGGCGGCCGTTCAGACGGTGAAGGGCACCGCCCGCAGCATGGGAATTGAGGTTGTCTAGTCATGGCGAAAGCAGGTAAGAAATATCGAAGCGGCGAAGAAGCAGGTCGAAGCACCGGCCTTACACGGTTCGAGGACGCGATGGGTCTGCTCAAGAAGATCCATTTTGCGAAGTTCAACGAAACCGTCGAAGTTGCACATGCGTCTCGGCGTCGATCCGAAGCATGCGGATCAGATGGTTCGCGGCACCGTCGTGCTGCCTCACGGTCTCGGCAAATCCAAGAAGGTTTGCGTGATTGCTTCAGGCGACAAGATCAAGGAAGCCGAGCAGCCGGCGCCGACATTGTCGGCGGCGACGATATCGTCGAGAAGATCGCCGGCGGCTGGACCGATTTTGATGCCTGCATCGCAACGCCGGACATGATGCGATCGGTCGGTAAGCTCGGTAAGGTTCTGGGCCCGCGCGGTCTGATGCCGAATCCGAAGACCGGTATCGGTGACCTTCGACGTTGCCAAGGCAGTCAAGGAAGTGAAGGCCGGTAAGGTGGAGTTCCGCGTCGATAAGACCGGCATCATTCACGCGCCGGTCGGAAAGATCGAGTTCTCCCAAGACCAGCTCAGCGAAAACGCCCAGACGCTGATCGATTCCGTGATCAAGGCGCGGCCGGCCGCCGTGAAGGGACGTTACGTGAAGCGGATCACGGTTGCATCGACGATGAGTCCGGGCATCGATCTGGATCTCGTCGCGCTGGACGCGAAGTAGCAATAGCGGACGCGAAGTAGAGGAACATCATGAAACCCAAAGAGTAAGAAGGAAGAAGAACTCAACGCAGCTCAAGAAGGATCTGGCCGAGGCGAAGAACCTGATCGTCGCCCAGTTCAAGGGCATCACCGTTGCGCAGGATACCGAGCTGCGGCAGAAGATCCGCGCAACCAACAGCAAGTATCGCGTTGTGAAGAACACGCTGGCGAAGATCGCCGCCGAAGGGTACGCCGGCCGAGGGCCTGTCGAAGTCGCTCGATGGGTCCACGTCCATTGCCTACAACAATGCGGATCCGGTTGCTCTGGCGAAGGCTCTGACGGCTTACGCGAAGGCAAATCCCGTATTTGTTTTCAAGGCGGGCATGGTCGAAGGCCGCGTCGTCAATCTCGCCGATCTTGAATGCCATTGCATCGCTGCCTTCGAAGGAAGAGCTGATCGCCAAAGCTGCTCTTCCTGCTCAATGCGCCGGCGCAGCGTATCGCCGTCGCAATGAACGGCGTTGCTCGAAATCTGGCTGTCGTCGTCGGAGCAGGCCGTCGAGCAGAAAAAGTTCCAGGAATAGGCTGATGCGATTCTTCTAGGAGAGAGCAATGTCGGAAAAAGTTCAAAGCATTATTGAAGTCGATCAAGGGGTTGTCGCTGCTCGAAGCTTCCGAGCTCGTCAAGGGGCTCGAAGAAGCCTTTGGCGTCAGCGCCGCAGCGGCAACCGTTGCCGCCGCCGCGGCCTGCCGCTGGCGGCGGCAGCCGCTGCAGCCCCGGCCGAAGAGAAGACCGAGTTCAACGTCATTCTGACCGCCGTCGGCGGCAACAAGATCGGCGTCATCAAAGCTGTCCGTGAAATCACCAGTCTGGGTCTGAAGGAAGCCAAGGATCTGGTTGAAGCCGCGCCGAAAGCCGATCAAGGAAGGCGTATCCAAAGACGAAGCCGAGACCATCAAGAAGAAATTTGCCGAAGCCGGCGCCACCGTCGAAGTTAAGTAGAGCAGCCAGAATTTCAATACGCTGACTCGCAGGGCGTAGTCCGCCTGCGGGTCAGCCTATTGTCATGTTAGGAGCAAACCAACGAAAATGGCGGAAACCAAAACCAATTGCCGCACGAGAAAGAACGAATTTTTCGAAGATCCAGACCGCGATCCAGATCCCGAATCTGATCGAGGTTCAGAAGAACTCCTACGAGCGCTTCCTCCAGATGAACATGCTGCCGGAGGAGCGCGAAGATACCGGGCTTGCAGGCGGTCTTCAACTCCGTGTTTCCGATCTCGGATTTCCGCGGCGTCTCCACGCTCGAATTCATCAGCTACTCCATCGGCAACTGGGAGTGCAAGTGCGGAAACCTGAAGGGCCTGCATCACCTGCGCATCCACCTGCAAGAGCTGCGGCGCGACGATCGCGACGAATCCGTTCTCGTCCGAGACCACGGTGATGTGCCCGAAGTGCGGCACCTACGAACAAGAACCAGGTCACGTTCTGCAACAAGTGCGGCGACCCGGTTCAGCTCAACCTGAAGTACGACGTTGCGGAATGCCAGGAACGCGGCATGACCTACGCCGCTCCGCTGAAGGTCATCATCCGCCTGACGATTTTCGACAAGGATCCCGATACCGGCGCCAAGACGATTCGCGACATCAAGGAGCAGGAAGTCTACTTCGGCGAAATTCCGCTGATGACCGAGAACGGCACGTTCATCATCAACGGCACCGAGCGCGTCATCGTCAGCCAGTTGCATCGCAGTCCCGGCGTGTTCTTCGAATCGACGCCGAGCAAGAGCTACTTCCTCGGCAAGATCATTCCGTATCGCGGCTCGTGGGTGGAGTTCGAATACGAAACCGCGAAGAACATCCTGTACGTTCGCATCGACCGCAAAGCGCAAGTTCCTGGCGACGATCTTCCTGCGCGCCCTGGGCCTGAAGAGCGACGAGGAAATCATCCGGGCGTTCTACAAGACGCGACCGCATCACGATCGAAGGCAAGAAGCTGTTCTGGAATGTTTCAGACAACATCGCAGGGCTTGAAGGTTTCGAAGGACATCGTCCATCCCAAGACGAAGGAAGTGCTCGCTGCACGCCGGAAAGAAGATCACGACTTCGGTTTTCGACCACATCAAGCAGGCCAAGGTCGAGCGGTTCGAAGTCGCGCCCGAAGATCTCGAAGGCGCGTTTGCCGTCGCCGACGTCGTCGACACGAAGACCGGCGAAGTCATCGTCGAGACCAACAACGAACTGTCGCAGGCCGATCATCAGCCGATCATCGATGCGGAGTGCCCGGAACTGCCGGTCTTCTTCCCGGAACGCGACGACATCGGCGTGGTGCTCAGCCTGACGCTTCGCAAGGACACGATCAAGACGCACGCAGGAAGCCTTGATCGAAATCTACCGCAAGCTGCGGCCCGGCGATCCGCCGACACTGGAAACCGCGACTGCGCTGTTCGAGGGCATGTTCTTCGACTCGCGGAAGTACGATTTCTCGAAGGTCGGCCGCCTGAAGTTCAACATCAAGCTGGATCTGTCGACGCCGCTCGAGCAGCCGCATTCTCGAGCCAGGACGATTTCTACGCGCGTCGATCAGCTACCTGCTGAAGCTGCGCAAGAACATCGGCCAGGTCGACGACATCGATCACCTCGGCAACCGCCGCGTTCGCGCCGTCGGCGAACTGCTCGAGAACCAGTTCCGCATCGGTCTGGTCCGCATGGAACGCGCCATCAAGGAAAAGATGTCGGTGTACCAGGAAATGGTCACGGCGATGCCGCACGACCTGATCAACGCCAAGCCGGTCATCGCCGCGGTCCGCGAGTTCTTCGGATCGTCGCAGCTGTCGCAGTTCATGGATCAGACGAACCCGCTGTCGGAGATCACGCACAAGCGGCGTCTGTCGGCCCTCGGACCGGGTGGTCTGTCGCGTGAACGCGCCGGATTCGAAGTCCGCGACGTCCATCCGACGCACTACGGCCGCATCTGCCCGATCGAAACGCCGGAAGGTCCGAACATCGGGTTGATCTCGTCGCTGAGCTGCTATGCGCGCATCAACGAATACGGATTCATCGAGAGCCCGTATCGCAAGGTGAAGAACGGCCGCGTCATCGACTACGTCACGATCATCAGTCGCCGGCGATTCCAAGTTCAAGGTTGGCGAGCACGTCGAACGCGAGGACGTCGAAGATGAGAACGAAGCACCTGAAGGACAAGCGAAGAAGCGCGCCGAATTCGTTCCCTATTCGTTCTATCTGTCGGCCTGGGAAGAAGACAAGTACCTCGTCGCCCAGGCCAACGTGGAGCTGGACAAGAACGGCACGCATCGATCCACGAACTGGTCAACGTGCGTCAGGCCGGCAACTTCGTCCTGAAGCATCGCGACGAAGTCGACTACGTCGACGTTTCGCCGAAGCAGCTGGTTTCGGTCGCCGCATCGCTGATTCCGTTCCTCGAGAACGACGACGCCAACCGCGCATTGATGGGATCGAACATGCAACGCCAGGCGGTTCCGCTGCTGCGCACCGCAGCTCCGCTTGTCGGAACCGGCATGGAAGAGATCACGGCGCGCGATTCCGGCGCCGTTGCTGTCTGCCAGCGCAACGGAATCGTGGATTCCGTCGATTCCGAGCGCATCATCGTTCGCGTCGAGTCCGCCGAAGACGGCCACTTCTCGCGCGAAGTCGGCGCCGACATCTATCACGCTCACCAAGTTCAAGCGATCGAATCAGAACACCTGCATCAACCAGAAGCCGATCGTCCGCAAGGGCGACCGCGTGGTCGAAAGGGCAGGTCCTGGCCGACGGTCCCTGCACGGACAAGGGCGAACTCGCTCTGGGCCGCAACGTGCTGGTCGCGTTCATGCCGTGGCGCGGATACAACTTTGAAGACGCGATTCTGGTTTCCGAACGGCTGGTCAAGGACGACTACTACACGTCGATCCACATCGAGGAGTTCGAAATCGAAGCGCGCGACACCAAGCTGGGTCCCGAAGAAATCACGCGCGATATTCCGAACGTCAGCGAGTCGTTCCTGAAGGATCTCGACGAAGCCGGCATCATCCGCATCGGCGCCTACGTCAAGCCGGGCGACGTTCTGGTCGGCAAGGTGACGCCGAAGGGCGAAACGCAGCTCACGCCGGAAGAGAAGCTGCTCCGCGCGATCTTCGGCGAAAAGGCCGGCGACGTGCGCGACGCATCGCTGATCTGCCCGCCGGGCATCGAAGGCATCGTCGTCGACGTGAAGATCTTCTCGCGCAAAGGCGCCGAAAAGGACGAGCGCGCCAAGCTGATCGAAGAGCATGGAGATCTCGCGGCTGGAAGCGAACCTGCGCGACGAAATCCGCATCCTGACCGACGAGCGCAACAAGCGTCTTGTCGCGCTGCTTGAAGGCAAGGTGCACGTCGAACGAACTGGTCAACGAACGCAGCGGCCGCAAGATCGTCGCGCAAGAAGACCGAGATGACGCCGGAAGTCATCGAGAACCTGTCGCTGCGCGAACTGCTGAAGCTGAAATACGTCGATGGACGCGCAACTCCGAACGATCAGGTTCAGGAAATCGAAGAAATGACCACGCGGCAGATCGACGTTCTGCGAAAGATCCACGAAGAGCGGATCGCGAAGCTGCGCCGCGGCGATGAACTGCCTCCGGGCGTGATCAAGCTGGTCAAGGTCTACGTCGCGATGAAGCGCAAGCTTTCGGTCGGCGACAAGATGGCCGGCCGCCACGGCAACAAGGGCGTCATCGCGCGAATTCTTCCGGAAGAGGACATGCCGTATCTGCCGGATGGAACGCCGGTGGAGATCGTGCTCAATCCGCTCGGCGTGCCTTCGCGAATGAACGTCGGACAGATTCTGGAAACGCACCTTGGGCTGGGCGGCTCAGGCGCTCGGGCATGTACTTCGCAACGCCGGTATTCGATGGCGCCACGGAGAGCGAAATCAAGGACATGCTCGACGAAGGCGAATCTGCCGAAGACCGGCAAGACGCGTCTGTACGACGGCATGACCGGCGCGCCGTTCGAGCAGGAAGTCACCGTCGGCTACATCTACATGTTGAAGCTGTCGCACCTGGTGGACGACAAGATCCACGCGCGATCCATCGGTCCGTACTCGCTGATCACGCAGCAGCCGCTCGGCGGCAAGGCGCAGTTCGGCGGACAGCGATTCGGAGAAATGGAAGTGTGGGCGCTCGAAGCTTACGGCGCTGCGCACATTCTGCAGGAACTGCTGACGGCCAAGTCCGACGACGTCTACGGCCGCACCAAGATTTACGAAGCGATTGTGAAGGGCGAAGCTGCCATGGAGCCGGGCGTTCCGGAGTCCTTCAACGTGCTGATCCGCGAGTTGCAGAGCCTCTGTCTCGACGTCGAACTGATGAAGCGGAAACCGACTGCGTAAATGTTTCGCTCTCCCGTCTGAGGAGGTATTACATTGATTAGAACGAATCCTTACGACCGCGCGGCGTCCATCGCCGATTTTGACAGCATCCGGATCAGTCTGGCTTCGCCGGAAAAGATCCGCTCGTGGTCTCATGGCGAAGTCACCAAGCCGGAAACCATCAACTACCGAACGTTCAAGCCGGAGAAAGACGGTCTTGTTCTGCGCGCGAATCTTCGGACCCGTAACCGACTGGGAATGCCTGTGCGGCAAGTACAAGCGCATGAAGCACCGCGGCGTCATCTGCGACAAGTGCGGCGTCGAAGTCACGCTGTCGAAAGTTCGCCGCGAGCGTCTCGGTCACATCGAGCTGGCCAGCCCGTGTTCGCACGTCTGGTTCTTCAAGGGACTGCCGAGCCGCATCGGCCATCTGCTCGACATGTCGCTGCGCGAACTCGAGCGCGTTCTCTACTTCGAAGCCTACGTCACCATCGATCCGGGTGAAGCTCCGCTGAAGGAGCGCGAGCTGCTGACGGAAGAAAAGTTCCGCCAGCTGCAGCAGGAATATCCCGGCAAGTTCGTCGCCATGATGGGCGCCGAAGCGATCAAGGAACTTCTGAAGCGCGTCGACATCGACGACGCTGTCCGGCGAGCTCCGCGATCGAAGATGAAGAGCGAGAACTTCGCAGCAGAAGAAGCTCAAGTTCGCCAAGCGCCTGAAGGTTGTCGAAGCGTTCGTGAAGTCCGGCAACAAGCCGGAATGGATGATTCTCGACGTGATCCCGGTGATTCCGCCGGAGCTGCGTCCTCTGGTTCCGCTGGATGGCGGCCGCTTCGCGACATCCGATCTGAACGATCTCTATCGCCGCGTCATCAACCGCAACAACCGTTTGAAGAAGCTGATCGAGCTGCACGCGCCCGACGTCATCGTCCGCAACGAAAAGCGCATGCTGCAGGAAGCCGTCGACGCGCTGTTCGACAACGGCCGCCGCGGCCGCATTCTGCGCGGCGCGAACAATCGTCCGCTGAAGTCGCTGTCCGATACGCTGAAAGGCAAGCAGGGCCGCTTCCGCCAGAACCTGCTCGGAAAGCGCGTCGATTACTCCGGCCGTTCGGTCATCGTCGTCGGTCCCGAGCTGAAGCTGCATCAGTGCGGTCTTGCCGAAGAAGATGGCGCTCGAGCTGTTCAAGCCGTTCATCTACAACCGGCTCGAACAGGGCGGGCACTGCACCACCGTCAAAGCCGCCAAGGAAATGGTCGAGCGGCAGGATCCGGTGGTGTGGGACATTCTCGAAGAAGTCATCAAGGATCATCCGGTTCTTCTGAACCGCGCTCCAACGCTGCACCGTCTCGGCATTCAGGCGTTCGAGCCCGTGCTGGTCGAAGGCAAGGCCATCAAGATTCACCCGCTGGTCTGCACCGCGTTCAACGCCGACTTCGACGGCGACCAGATGGCCGTGCACATTCCGCTGTCGCCGGAAGCGCAGATCGAAGCATCGGTGCTGATGCTGTCGACGCAGAACCTGCTGTCGCCCGCGCAGCGGCCAGCCCGTCGCCGTGCCGACGCAGGACATGGTGCTCGGCGTTTACTACCTGACGCGCGCCAAGCCCGGCACGCGAGGGCGAAGGCCGGACGTTCGGTTCGATCGAAGAAGTGCTTGATGGCGCTCGAACACGGGCGAAGTCGAAACGCAGACGCCGATCCGCCTGCGCTACACCGGTCCGCTGATCGATCATGACGACGGCCTACGACGAGCAGGCGATCGTTCACGCGGAAGTCGATCGACGCGCAAGAACTACATGCTGAGCACCACGGTCGGCCGCGTCGATTCTGCAACGACCACCTGCCGAAGGGAATGCCGTTCATCAACGGCCTGCTCAAGAAGAAGGGTCTCGGCCAACTGGTGCAGCTTTACCTATCTCGCGTTACGGCCCGGAGATGACGGTGACGATGCTCGACCACATCAAGGCAGCTCGGCTTCCTGTACGCCACGCGCGCCGGCATCACGATCAGCATCGACGACCTGATCGTGCCGCCGGGCAAGCGCGACTTCGTGGAGAGCGCCCAGAACGAAGTCGTGAAGGTCGACCAGCAGTATCGCGACGGCGCGATCACGAACGGCGAGCGCTACAACAAGGTCATCGCGATCTGGTCGGACGTCACCGAAAAGATCTCCGACATGATGTTCAGCGAGATGGAACGAGCGAGAAGGCCAGCCACGGATTCAACCCGATCCTGCTCATGGCCGACTCCGGCGCTCGCGGATCGAAGCAGCAGATCCGTCAGCTTGCCGGTATGCGCGGCTTGATGGCGAAGCCGTCCGGCGAAATCATCGAAACGCCGATCACGGCAAACTTCCGCGAAGGTCTGAACGTGCTGCAGTACTTCATCTCGACGCACGGCGCCCGCAAGGGTCTGGCGGATACGGCGCTCGAAGACGGCCGACTCCGGCTACCTGACGCGCCGTCTGGTCGACGTGGCGCAGGACGTCATCATCAGCGAAAACGACTGCGGCACGGTCGACGGCATCTTCGTCGGCTCGATCGTCGAATCGGGCGAGATCATCGAGCCGTTGCGCGATCGCATCGTCGGCCGCGTGTCGCTCGAGAAGATCAAGCGACTACGAAGGCAGCGTGATCGTCGACATCAACGAGGAGATCACGGAAGACCTCGCCGGCGCCATTCAGTCGGCCGGTATCGAGCGCGTGAAGATCCGCTCGGTGCTGACCTGCGAATCGCGCCGCGGCGTCTGCGTCCGCTGCTACGGCCGCAACCTGGCGACCGGCAAGACTGGTCGAGATCGGCGAAGCGGTCGGCGTCATCGCCGCGCAGTCCATCGGCGAACCCGGCACGCAGCTCGACGATGCGTACGTTCCACATCGGCGGAACGGCCAGCCGCGTTACCGAGCAGACCAGCCTCGAAGCGAAGAACGGCGGCACCATCAAGTTCCATCGATCTGCAGACCGTCCGGAACCAGGAAGGCGTCGCTCGTTGCGATGAACCGCAACGGCGTCATCGCGATCATGGATGACAAGGGCCGCGAGAAGGAACGCTACACCGATCGTGTACGGCGCGCAAGCTGCAAGGTCGAAGAAGGCGACCACGGTGAAGGTCGGCGCAACGCTGCGTCGAGTGGGATCCCTACACCTTCGCGATCCTGACCGAAGTCAGCGGGACGATTCAGTTCAAGGACCTGCTCGAAGGCGTGACGATGCACGAGGAACTGGACGAAGTCACGGGCCTCTCGCGCTGGGTCGTTACCGATTCGCCGGATGAGAAGCGCCAGCCGACGATCCAGATTCGCGACGACAAGCACAAGGTCCTGCGCAAGTACCTCATTCCGTCGCGCGCTCACTTGATGGTCGCCGACGGCGACGACGGTCCATCAGGGCGACGTGCTGGCGAAGATTCCGCGTGAAACCACGAAGACCAAGGACATCACCGGCGGTCTGCCGCGCGTCGTCGAATTGTTCGAAGCCCGCAAGCCGCGCGAGACCGCGGTCATCACGGAAATCGACGGCATCGTCAAGTACGGCGACATCACCAAGGGCCAGCGCAAGATCATGGTCGTCAACGAGAACGGCGTCGAGCGCGAATACTCGCTGCCGCGCGGCGTTCACGTGAACGTGCAGGAAGGCGAGCACGTGCGGGCCGGCGAGCCGTTGATGGACGGTCCGCGCAACCCGCACGACATCCTGGCGGTTCTCGGTGAGAAGGAACTGCAGGCGTACCTGGTGAACGAAATCCAGGAGGTCTACCGTCTGCAGGGCGTCAACATCAACGACAAGCACATCGAAGTCATCGTTCGGCAGATGATGCGCTGGATCAAGATCGAAGATGTCGGCGATACCGAATTCCTCGATCGACGAGCAGGTCGATAAGTTCCGGTTCCAGGAAGAGAACGAGCGCGTGCAAGAAGACCGGCGGCAAGCCGGCATCGGGCCGTCCGCTGCTGCTCGGAATCACGAAGGCGTCGCTCTCGACCGAATCGTTCATTTCGGCCGCATCGTTCCAGGAAACGACGCGCGTGCTCACGGAGGCTTCGATCAGCGGAAAGATCGACTACCTGCGCGGCCTGAAGGAGAACGTCATCATGGGACGTCTCATTCCGGCCGGGCACGGGTCTTGAGTTTCCTACCGCAACGTTGAGTTGATTTCCGAAGAGCCCGAGCAGGCTCTTGGGTGAAGAAGTCCCGCCGGAACTGGAATTGAGCTGACGAACTCGGCTGCCGAGGAGCAGTCCACCAGGAAACGCTCTGACCAGCGGAATCGAGTACAGAAGCATAGCACAAGAGAGACCTTCAGATGGTTGGCTGCCTATTTGTCATTCCAAAAGTCTCTTGCTGCTCTGAAGATGTTTTCAGTAATATTGAGGAAAGGATTTCCTAGGCGTGACTTGTGCCGCCTGGGAAGGCCGCTCAAATTTAGGAGTTCAGAGTTCGTGCCGACGTTTAATCAATTGGTTCGACAAGGTAGAAAGAAGCCGAAGTACAAGACGAGTAGTCCTGCTCTGCAGGAGTGTCCGCAGAAAAGAGGCGTGTGCACCCGCGTGTATACGTCAACGCCAAAGAAGCCGAATTCGGCCCTTCGCAAAGTTGCACGTGTGCGTCTGACCAATGGGATTGAGGTAACAACCTACATCCCCGGTATCGGCCACAATCTGCAGGAACACTCCATCGTCTTGATCCGTGGCGGCCGTGTGAAGGATCTTGCCGGGCGTTCGGTACCACGTTATTCGTGGAACGCTGGATGCCGCCGGAGTCGCCAATCGCAAGCAGATCGCTGCTCCAAGTACGGCGCGAAACGGCCAAAGGGATAAGTTAGATCGACCCGAGAGCCCGGGCAAACCCGGCTGTGGGTGAAACCTGAATTCTTGCTCCGGTTTTTAACTTTGAATGGGACCGGCTCGCTATTTGGCGTGACCGGTCTGTGAGGTTTTGTATGCCTAGAAAAGCGCATATCGTCAAGCGCGAGATCGTGCCTGATCCGATGTATCAGCAGCACGCTGGTTTCGAAGTTCGTGAACTGCATGATGTATGGCGGCAAGAAGAGCACCGCCCAGCAGATCCTCTACGGATGCCATGGACATCATTCAGAAGAAGACCAGCGACGATCCGCTCAAGCTCTTCAAGAAGGCCGATCGAGAACGTCAAGCCGGTGCTGGAAGTGAAGTCCCGCCGCGTCGGCGGTTCCACCTATCAGGTTCCCGTCGAAGTCGGCCCGGCTCGGCGAACTTCGCTGGCATCCGCTGGATCCTGCACGTATTCGCGAGCCCGCGGCGAAAAATCCATGGAAGAAAAGCTCGCGGGCGAACTGATTGACGCGGCCAACAACCGCGGCAACTCGATCAAGAAGAAGGAAGACACGCACCGCATGGCGGAGGCCAACAAGGCTTTCGCGCACTATCGCTGGTAGGTGGTAGAGTTAAGGAAGTTTATGCCTCGTACGGTAGCACTCGACAAAACGCGAAACATCGGCATCATGGCGCACATCGATGCCGGCAAGACCACCACTACGGAGCGGATCCTTTACTACACCGGCATCAACTACAAGATCGGCGAGGTGCACGAAGGCACCGCGACGATGGACTGGATGGAGCAGGAGCAGGAGCGCGGCATCACGATCACGTCCGCCGCGACGACCTGCTTCTGGAAGCAACCATCGCATCAACATCATCGATACGCCCGGTCACGTGGATTTCACCGCCGAAGTCGAGCGCTCGCTTGCGCGTGCTGGACGGCGCCGTCGCCGTGTTCTGTGCCGTTGGCGGCGTGGAGCCGCAGTCGGAAACCGTGTGGCGCCAGGCCGACAAGTATCAGGTTCCGCGAATCGCTTTCGTCAACAAGATGGACCGGCCCGGCGCGGACTTTCAGCGCTGCATGGACATGATGCGCACTCGTCTTCACGCGAAGCCGGTTGCCGATTCAGATATCCGCTCGGCAAGGAAGATACGTTCCGCGGCGTCATCGATCTGATCGAAAACAAGGCCATCATCTTTCGCGACGAGCACGCTGGGCTCGGAGTTCGACGCGTCGAAGAAGTTCCGGCAGATTACAAGGACATCGTCCATGAGTATCGCGAGAAGATCATCGAAGCGGCATCCGAAGCCGACGAGCAGTCTGATGGAGAAGTATCGTCAGCGGCGAGCCGATCTCCAATGAAGAGCTGAAGGCGGCGATCCGCAAGGCAACCATCGCCATCAAGCTGACGCCCGGTCTTTGCGGGTCCGCATTCAAGAACAAGGGCGTGCAGCAGCTGCTGGATGCGGTTGTGGACTACCTGCCGTCGCCGCTCGACATTCCCGCCGATTGAGGGACTGACGCCGGATCGATCGGCGACCGAGATCCGCAAGCGCGGACGACAAGGAGCCCTTCTCGGCGCTGGTCTTCAAGATCATGACCGATCCGTTCGTCGGCCAGCTGGCGTTCTTCCGCGTTTATTCCGGCACGCTGAACTCCGGCGCCTACGTTTACAACTCCACCAAGCAGACGCCGTGAGCGCGTCGGCCGTCTGCTGAAGATGCACGCCAACAAGCGCGAAGAGATCAAGGACGTCTTGGCCGGCGATATCGCGGCTGCCGTCGGGCTGCGCGAATGTCACGACCGGCGACACGATCTGCGACGAAGACAAGCAGATCCTTCTCGAAGCGATGGATTTCCCGGAGCCGGTGATCTGCCGTCGCCATCGAGCCCAAGACCAAGGCCGATCAGGAAAAGATGGGCGTCGCGCTCGGCAAGCTGGCGCAGGAAGATCCCACGTTCAAGATCCACACGGATCCGGACACCGACCAGACCATCATTTCCGGCATGGGCGAACTCCATCTGGAAATCATCGTCGATCGCATGATGCGCGAGTTCAACGTCGGCGCCAACGTCGGCAAGCCGCAGGTCGCCTACAAGGAAACGATCCGCAAGAAGGCCGACGCCGAAGGCAAGTACATCCGGCAGACCGGCGGCCACGGCCAGTACGGTCACGTGAAGATCACCGTCGAGCCGAGCGGAGCCGGCGCCGGTTTCGTGTTCGAAAACGCGATCATCGGCGGCTCGATTCCGAGGAATACATCAAGCCCGATCGAGCAGGGTATCACGCGAAGCGCTGGAGCACCGGCGTTCTCGCCGGCTACGAAGTGAAGGACGTGAAGGTCACGCTCTACGACGGTTCGTACCACGACGTGGACTCTTCGGAAATGGCGTTCAAGATCGCCGGTTCGATGGCGTTCAAGGAAGGTTGCCGCAAGGCGCAGCCCGGCGCTGCTCGAGCCCGATCATGAAGGTCGAGGTTGTGCTTCCGGAGGAATACATGGGCGACGTCATCGGCGATTTGAACTCGCGGCGCGGCCGCATCGAGGGCATGGAAGCGCGGCCCGGCACGCAGATCGTCACAGCGCGTTGGTTCCGCTGTCATCGATGTTCGGTTATGCCACCGATCTGCGTTCGCAGAACGCAGGGCCGCGCGACCTACACGATGCACTTCGCTCACTACGAAGAAGTGCCGAAGCAGATTGCCGACGAAATCATTGCCAGAGCACAGGGCAGAGAAGTCGAGAAATCAGCTTAACTACCGGAGAAGGAGACGTATGGCGAAAGAGAAATTTGACAGAGTCAAAGCCGCACGTGAACGTGGGAACGATCGGACACATCGACCACGGGAAGACGACGCTGACGGCAGTGCATCACGAAGGTGCTGGCGAAGCACAATCCGAAGATGCAAGTATCGGTCGTTTGATTCGATCGATAACGCGCCGGAAGAGAAGGCGCGCGGAATCACGATCGCGACGGCGCACGTGGAGTACGAGACCGCGAAGCGGCACTACGCGCACGTGGACTGCCCGGGCCACGCCGACTACATCAAGAACATGATCACCGGAGCGGCGCAGATGGACGGCGCGATCCTGGTGGTGGCGGCGACCGACGGTCCGATGCCGCAGACGCGGGAGCACATCCTGCTGGCGCGGCAGGTGGGCGTGCCCTACATCGTGGTGTTCCTGAACAAGTGCGATGCGGTGGAAGATCCGGAGTTGCTGGATCTGGTGGAGCTGGAAGTGCGGGATCTGCTGAAGAGCTATGAGTTTCCGGGCGACGAGATTCCGGTGATCCGGGGATCGGCGCTGAAGGCGATGGAACGACGATCCGACGTGGGTGAAGAAGATCGACGAGTTGATGGAAGCGGTGGACAGCTACATTCCGATGCCGGAGCGGGCGATCGACAAGCCGTTCCTGATGCCGATTGAAGACATTTTCTCGATCTCGGGACGCGGCACGGTGGTGACGGGACGAATCGAGCGCGGGATCGTGCAAGGTCGGCGAGGAAATGGAGATCGTGGGATTCACGCCGACGTTCAAGACGGTGATCACGGGCGTGGAAATGTTCAAGAAGCTGCTGGACGAAGGCCGGGCCGGAGACAACGTGGGATTGCTGCTGCGCGGGACGAAGAAGGAAGAAGTGGAGCGCGGGCAGGTGATGGCGAAGCCGGGATCGATCACGCCGCACACGAAGTTCAAGGCGGAGATCTACGTCCTGACGAAGGAAGAAGGCGGACGGCACACGCCGTTCTTCAAGGGATACCGGCCGCAGTTTTATTTCCGGACGACGGACGTGACGGGATCGGCGGAATTGCCGGAAGGCGTGGAGATGGTGATGCCGGGCGACAACGTGTCAGCTTGACGATCGAGTTGATCACGCCGGTGGCGCTGGAGAAGGGATTGCGGTTCGCAATCCGCGAAGGCGGCACGGACCGTCGGCGCCGGAACGGTAGCGGAGATCATCGCATAAGTCGGCGTAGAGCGCACTGAGCTGAAAATCTATGCTGAACGAAAAGATTCGAATTCGATTGAAGGCTTACGATTCCCGAGTGCTCGATCAGTCGGCCACGGAAATCGTCGATACGGCGAAGCGGACCGGCGCTCGCGTTGCGGGCCCGATTCCGCTTCCGACCATCATCAACAAGTTCACGGTTCTGCGCTCGCCTCACGTGGACAAGAAGTCGCGTGAGCAGTTCGAGATTCGCACGCACAAGCGGCTGCTCGACATTCTCGAGCCGACGCCGCAGACGGTGGATGCGCTGATGAAGCTCGATCTGCCGGCGGGCGTGGATGTCGAAATCAAGGCGTTCGGACAGAGAGCACGTCAGAAATGATCAACGGACTACATTGGCAAGAAAGTCGGCATGACGCAGCTGCTTCAGGATGACGGAACGGTCGTTCCTGTGACCGTGATTCAGGCCGGGCCCTGCGTCGTCGTTCAGAAGAAGACCGATGCAGAAGGACGGCTACGACGCCGTGCAGCTCGGCTTCGTCGAGTTCGTCAAGCCGAAGCGCGTCAACAAGCCGATGACCGGCCACTTCAAGAAGACCAATGCCGCGCCCGTCACGCATTCTGCGCGAAATGCGCGCTCAAGGTGACGAAGCAGCCGAATCCCGGCGACAAAGTGATGGTCGACATCTTCAACGCGCAACGAGCTGCGTCCACGTCATCGGAACCAGCAAGGGGCGTGGATTTGCCGGCTTGATCAAGCGGCATCATTTCCGCGGCGGCCGCGCAAGCTCACGGTTCGATGTTCCACCGCGCGCCGGGATCGATCGGTTCGTCGGCTTATCCGTCCCGCGTCCTGAAGGGAATGCGCATGGCGGGACACCTGGGCAATGAACGAGTGACGGTGCAGAACATTCGCGTGGCGCGCGATCGATCAGGAAAACAATCTTCTTTTCTGCGCGGCGCGGTGCCCGGGCCGCGCGGCGGATACGTCATTGTCGAGAAGTCGTAGGACGGTAAAATATGGCGACGGTAGACATCAAGAATCTGAACAACGAAGTCGTCGGCAAGCTCGGATCTCGCGGACGCGGTGTTCAGCGGGCCCGATCAACGAAGGGCTTGATGCACCTGGCCGTGAAGCAGTATCTGGCGAGCCAGCGCTCCGGCACGCACAAGACGAAGACGCGCGCCGAAGTTTCCGGAAGCGGCAAGAAGCCGTGGCGGCAGAAGGGCACCGGCCGCGCGCGAGTCGGCGAAATCCGGAATCCGCTGTGGCGCAAAGGCGGTACGGTGTTTGGCCCGCAGCCTCGCGACTACGAGTACCACCTGCCGCGAAAGATGTTCCGCGCCGCTCTGCAGTCCGCTCTGGCGCTCAAGTTCAAAGACAACCAGCTGAATGTCGTCGATGCGTTTTCGCTCGACGGATCACAAGACGAAGGCGTTTTCGCAGGCGCTGACGAAGCTTGGATTCGATCGCAAGGTTCTGCTCGATCGATCACCAGGAAAATCCAGAATCTGTGGCTGGCGGCGCGCAATCTGGGCGAAGTTCAGCTGATTGCCGAACCTGCAGGTGACGCCTTATCACGTTGCTGAACGCGCATCACGTGGTGTTCTCGAAGGCGGCGATTCAGGCATTACAGGAGGTGCTGACGAAATGAGCACCATTTACGACGTTATCAAGCGTCCCGTCATCACGGAAAAGGGACTCACGCTGAAGGAAAACGACCGGACGCTCTGCTTCGAAGTCGACGACAACGCGCAGCAAGACGCAGATTCAGGAAGCCGTCGAGCAGCTTTTCAAAGTGAAGGTTCAGCATGTTCGCACGATGATCGTTCCGGGCAAGATGCGGCGCCGCGGCAGTTACACGGGCTATCGCCCGGATTGGAAGAAGGCGTACGTCACGCTTCGCGAAGGCGAAAAGATGATCGAGTACGGGGAGAACTTCTAATGGGCAATCAAGACGTTTCAGGCCAACAGACCCACTCGCTTCGCTTCAAGACGGTTATCGATTACAAGCAGGAGCTCACGACCGACGAGCCGTACAAGCCGCTGCTCGAATCGAAGAACCGCATCAACGGCCGCAACAACTACGGCCAGATTGACGGTCCGTCATCGCGGCGGCGGAAACAAGAAGCATTACCGCATCATCGATTTCAAGCGCGACAAGACCGGCATTCCCGCCAAGGTCGAGACGATCGAATACGATCCGAATCGTTCGGCGTTCATCGCTCTGCTGAGCTACGCCGACGGCGAGCGCCGCTACATCCTGCAGCCGGTCGGGCTTGAAGGTCGGCATGTCCGTTGTTTCCGGGCCAGAGGCCGACATTCTGGTCGGCAATGCGCTTCCGCTGAAGAACATTCCGCTCGGCACGACGGTTCACAACATCGAACTGCGTCCCGGCAAAGGCGCGCAGATGGCGCGCAGCGCCGGCGCTGCGGCGCAGCTGGTCGCGAAGGAAGGCGGATACGCTCACGTGAAGCTGCCTTCCGGCGAAGTCCGACTGGTGAATGTGAACTGCATGGCGACGATCGGTCAGGTCGGCAATCTCGATCACGAAAACGTGACGATCGGAAAGGCCGGACGCGTCCGGCATATGGGCATCCGGCCGACGGTTCGCGGCGTCGTCATGAATCCTGTCGATCATCCGCACGGCGGCGGTGAAGGCCGCGTGAAGGGCTATCACCCGATGACGCCGTGGGGCAAGCCGACGCTGGGTTACAAGACGCGAAACAACAAACGCACCGACAAGTTCATCGTGAAGAGGAAGACGAAGTAGCATGGCACGCTCACATCAAAAAGGGTCCATTCATCGACGCGCCGCTGCTGAAGGCGATCGCGGCCATGAATGCCAGGAACGAGACGCAAGGTCTACAAGACCTGGTCGCGCCGCTCGACGATCATTCCCGAAATGGTCGGCCATACGATCGCCGTCCATAACGGCAAGAAGTTCATTCCGGTTTACGTGACGGAAAACATGGTGGGCCACAAGCTCGGAGAGTTTTCGCCGACGCGCACGTTCAAGGGACACAGCGCCGGCGGCGGCAGCAAGCGACAAGGCATGTCGGTCACGCCCGGCGGCGTCCGGCGCCGGCAGCCGGCCGGCAGCGCCGTAAGGCAGAGGTAGGACGACATGATCAGCAAAGCTACAGGCCGATTTCATCAGAATGTCGCCGCAGAAGGCGCGGCTCGTCGTCGATCTGATTCGCGGCAAGAACGTCAACGAAGCGCTGATGACGCTGAAGTTCACGAACAAGAGAGCCACGCGCGAGATCGAGAAAGTCGTGAAGTCCGGCCGTCGCCAATGCGAGCGCAGAAGTCCGAGAACGTCGATGTGGACAATCTGTTCGTCGAGACGTGCTTTCATCAATGAAGGTCCGCGTCTGAAGCGGATTCGTCCTGCACCGATGGGCCGTGCCTATCGGTATCAGCGGCGGACGAGCCACATCACGATCGAACTTGGAGAGAGGGAATAATGGGTCAGAAGACACATCCATACGGATTCCGCCTCGGAGTCACCAAGCCGTGGCGTTCGCGATGGTTCGCCAAGCGCGATTACAGCCGTCTGCTTCATGAAGACCTGAAGCTGAAGCGCGATCTGAAGAAGCAGCTGCAGCACGCCGGCGTCAGCCAGCATCGAAGTCGAGCGGATGGCGAACAAGCTTCGCATCACGATCTACACCTCGCGGCCCGGAATCATCATCGGCCGCAAGGGCGCCGAGATCGACAAGCTGAAGGTCGATATCCAGAAGCGGACGAATCGCGAGGTCTACATCAACATCCAGGAAATCCATCGTCCGGAACTGGATGCGCAGCTGGTCGCCGAGTCCATCGCCATGCAGCTGGAAAAGCGCATCGCGTTCCGCCGCGCCATGCGAAAGTCGGTGGATTCGGCGCTGCGGTTCGGCGCAAAGGGAATCAAGGTTCGCGTCAGCGGCCGATTGAATGGCGCGGAAATCGCGCGCTCCGAATGGTATCTGCAGGGCCGTCTGCCGCTGCACACGCTTGCGCGCGGATATCGATTACGGATTCGCTCAGGCCTACACGACCTACGGCGTCATTGGCGTGAAGTGCTGGATCTATAAAGGTGAGATTCTGCCGAACCGGCAGTCCCCAGGGTCCGGCGGCAGCGCAGAGTTTAGAGGAGTTCTTATCTATGTTGATGCCGAAGAAAGTGAAGTACCGCAAGCAGCAGCGCGGCCGCATGCGCGGCAAGGCCTGGCGCGGCTCGTCGCTGGAGTTCGGCGACTACGGCTTGAAGACGCTGGATGCCGCGTGGATCACCGACCGGCAGATCGAAGCCGGCCGTATCGCGATGACGCGCTTCGTCAAGCGCGGCGGCAAAGATCTGGATTCGGATTTTCCCGGACAAGCCGGTGACGAAGAAGCCTGCCGAAACCCGAATGGGTAAAGGAAAGGGCGCTCCCGAGTACTGGGTGGCCGTGGTCAAGCCCGGCCGGATTCTCTATGAAATGGAAGGCGTGCCGGAGTCCGTGGCGCGCGAAGCGATGCGGCTGGCCGCAGCAAAGCTGCCGGTGCACACGAAGTTCGTGATGCGGCTTGAGAAGGGAGCGGAGCATGCATGAAAGCCGCAGAGCGATGTGAAAAAGATGCGAGATTTGTCGGCGGATGAACTGCAGACATCAGGAAGCGGAAATGAACGAGCAGATGTTCCGGCTGCGTTTTCAGTGGGCCATGGGACAGACCGAGACCCTGAAGAAGATGCGCGAACTTCGCAAGGATCAGCGCCCGGCTGTTAGACGATCCTTCGCGAGAAGGCAAAGGGAAAATGAGACGAATGGCAGAAGAAACAGCGAACCGACCGAGAAAGTAGATCCGTCACCACCAGGAAAAGGTCGGCGTCGTGACCAGCGCCAAGATGCAGAAGACCATCGTTGTCGAGGTGCGGCGGCGCGTGCCGCATCCGGTCTACAAGCGGATCGTCACGAAGCGCTCGAAGTTCATGGCGCACGACGAACACGCGGAAGGCGCAAGAAGGCGATATGGTGCGCATCGTCGAGAGCCGTCCGCTCAGCAAGAACAAGCGCTGGAGTCTTGAAAGAAGTGATCCGTCGCGGCGATGCCGCACCGGTGCAGAGAGTTCGAGTAAGGAGACGAGTCATGCCCGTTCAAATGAGAACCATCCTCGAGGTGGCCGACAATTCCGGCGCCAAGAGACTCGTCGTGCATTCTGCCGCTCGGCGGATCGACGGGCTTGAAGGCCGGCCTGGGCGACATCATCACGGCGTCGGTCAAGGAAGCGAGCCCGGACAGCAACGTGAAGAAGGGATCGGTCGTGAAGTGCGTGATCGTGCGGACGCGCAAGGAAACGCGGCGCAAGGACGGCACCTACATCCGATTCGATACGAACGCCGCCGTGCTGATCAACGACGACCACGAGCCGATCGGAACCCGCGTTTTCGGACCCGTTGCCCGCGAACTGCGCGACAAGAAATTCATGAAAATCGTTTCACTCGCGCCGGAGGTGATCTAATGCCGACAGTTCCTCCAATCAAGAAGAACGACGAAGTCTACATCCTGCGCGGCAAGGATCGCGGCAAGACCGGCCGTGTGCTGATCGTCAATCCCGGACAAGCAGAGGATCGTGGTCGAAGGCGTTCAGATGATCAAGCGCCACACGCGGCCGAATCCGCAGAAGAACATCAAGGGCGGCATCGTGGAGAAGGAAGCGTCGATCCACATTTCGAACGTGGCGCATCGTCTGCAAGAACTGCAAGAAGCACACGCGCATCGGCAGCACAGATTCTGGCGGACGGCCGGCACGTGCGCGACCTGCAAGAAGTGCGGAAACGCCATCGAGTAGCAGTCTGAGGCATCACGAGTGAGCAAGCAAGAGCCAAAGTGAGCAAGAAGCGAAGCAAGAAACCGAAGAAGGCAAGAGCAGCCGCAGCAGCGCTCCGGAGCCGAAGCGCGCCAAAGCAGCGAGAAGCCCAAAGGGGCCGTCGGAGCCGAGCCGCCTGCATGTGCGGTACTGCGAAGGAAGTCGTGCCGGCGCTGATGAAGCACTTCAAGTACACGAACGTCATGGCCGTTCCGAAGCTCGAGAAGATCGTCATCAACATGGGTCTCGGCGAAGCGATCGCCAACGCGAAGATCATGGATGTCGCCGTCGATGAGCTTGGGCAGCATCACCGGACAGCGCGCCGGTCGTCACCAAGGCCAAGAAGTCGATCGCGAACTTCAAGCTGCGCCAGCATATGCCGATCGGCGCGGCGGTGACGCTTCGCGGCGAGCGCATGTTCGAGTTTCTCGATCGCCTGACCAGCGTCGTGCTTCCGCGCGTTCGCGACTTTCGCGGCGTTTCGACGAAGTCGTTCGACGGACGCGGCAATTACACGCTGGGTTTGCGCGATCAGTTGATCTTTCCGGAAATCTCCTACGAGAAGGTCGACAAGATTCGCGGAATGAACGTGACGATCGTGACCACCGCGCGGACCGACGATGAAGCGCGCGAGCTGCTGAAGCAGCTCGGAATGCCGTTCACGGCAACAAGAAAGGAGTATTGAATGGCTCGTACTTCGGCAGTTGCTAAAGAAGCAACGAAGAAGAAATTTCGCGGTGCGCTATCACAGCCGCTGCAAGCGCTGCGGACGGCCGCGCGGATTTCATGAGAAAGTTTCAGCTCTGCCGTATTTGTTTCCGGCAGTTGTCGCTCGCGGGGAAGTTCCCGGAGTCGATCAAGTCGAGCTGGTAAGGGAGTCAGAGAGGAACAATGACTGATCCGATTGCAGACATGCTGACCCGAATCCGGAATGCCGTTCAGGCCAAGCACGCGAAGGTCGATATGCCGGCCTCGCGGCTGAAGGTCGAAATCGCGCGGATCCTCAAGGACGAGGGCTACATTTCTCATTTCAAGACGGCCGAGACGAAGGCGGCAGCAGTCTCTGACCGTGTTTCTGAAGTACGGCCCCAAGGGCGAGAAAGTCATCACGAACATCGAGCGCGTCAGCCGGCCGGGTTGCCGCGTTTACGTGTCGAAGACGGACATCCCGAGAGTTCTCGGCGGACTCGGCATCAACATCGTCACGACGTCGCATGGCGTCATGACCGGCAAGGAAGCGCGCAAGCAGGGTTTTGGCGGCGAGCTTCTCTGCAACATTTATTAAGGAGGAGGCGGAGTATGTCGCAGAATCGGTAAGAAAGCCGATTCCCCTTCCGGACAAGGTGAAGGTCGATATCAAGGCGGACACCGTCGTTGTGACCGGGCCCAAGGGAACGCGTCACGAACCCGATTCCGCCGGGAATCACGTTCGAACAGAAGGACAAGGAACTCATTGCGATCCGTCAAGGACGACAGCGGTCCGCAGCGGGCCTTTCACGGTCTGGCCCGCGCGCTCGTCGCCAACGCGGTGCAGCGGCGTCACCGAAGGTTTCACGCGGGAACTGGATATCGTCGGCGTCGGATATCGCGCGGAGTCGAAGAAGAATTCCGTGGTCTTCACGCTCGGGTTTTCGCATCCGATCGAGTATCCGCTTCCTCCGGGCATCAGCATCACGGTCGACAAGCAGACGCAGCTGGTGCGTCACCGGCGTGGACCGCCAGCTGGTCGGCCAGATTGCAGCCAATATGCGGTCGCTGAAGAAGCCGGATCCGTACAAGCAAAAGGGCATTCGCTATACCGGCGAACGGCTCAAGAAGAAAGCCGGAAAGGCCGGAGGTAAGTAACCATGCCGAGAGTTGGCTTCCAACGAAGTCCGGATTGCGGATTCATCGAGCGGATCCGCAAAACGCTCGAGCGGCACGGAAGCGCGTCCGCGTCTGTGCGTGTTTCGCAGCAACAAACACATCTACGCGCAGATCGTCGACGACGCGAAGGGCACGACGCTGGCTGCCGCGTCCTCGCGCGATGCCGATGCCAAGAGCGATGTCAAGAACGGCGGCAATATCGCCGCCGCCAAAGCCGTCGGCAAAGATCGTCGCCAAGCGCGCCATCGACAAAGGGCATTCAGGCGGTTCTGTTCGATCGCGGCGGCTATCATCTATCACGGCAGGGTCAAGGCGCTGGCCGACGCCGCGCGGCGAAGCGGGATCTGAAAGTTCTGACGGGAGTGATCTGAGTGAATCAATCAACGAATCGATGCAGCGCAGCTTCAACTGAAGGACACGGTCGTTTCCATCAACCGCGTCACCAAAGTGGTGAAGGGCGGCAAGAACCTCAGCTTCAGCGCGCTCGTCGTCGTCGGCGATGAAGGCGGCCACGTCGGCTACGGCAGCGGCAAGGCCAAGGAAGTGCCGCAGGCGATCCGCAAGGCGATCGAAGCCGCAAAGAAGAACCTGATCACGGTTCCGCTGACCAACAACACGATTCCGCACCAGGTGATGGGATTGTTCGGCGCCGGCCGCGTGCTGCTGAAGCCGGCCGTCGAAGGAACCGGAATCATCGCCGGCGGCGCGGTTCGCGCGGTGATGCAGGCTGCGGGCGTTTCGAATATTCTGACGAAGTCGATCGGGACGTCGAATCCGCACAACGTCATCAAGGCAACGTTCGAAGGACTTGAAGAGCCTGAAGGATCCGCAGGAAGTGGCGCGGCTTCGCGAGAAAACGCTCGAAGAGATCATGGGGTAACCGATGGCAGGAAGAAAGAAAGCGGCGCAGTCAGGCAAGATCAAGATTCAGTATTACCGCAGCGCGATCGGATTCAACGTACAGCAGAAGCTGGTCGTAAAGGGCCTCGGATTCGGCAAGTTGAACTACGATTCGCGAGACTGAAGATACGCCTGCGATTCGAGGAATGGTCGCGAAAGTTCCGCATCTTGTGCGGATCGTGGAGTAGTAAGGCTCGATTGTGCGACAGGAATCTCATTCAGCTTCAGACCCAATCAAGCGGCGATCGACGCACAAGACGCAAACGCATCGGCCGCGGTCCCGGCAGCGGACATGGCAAGACCGCCGCGCGCGGACAGCAAGGGCATGTGGTCCCGCTCGGGAAGCCACGCAGAAGCGCGGATTTGAAGGCGGCCAGATGCCGCTGCATCGCCGCATGCCGAAGCGCGGGCTTTCAGCAACGCAGCCTTCAAGAAGGAACATACGACAATCAATGTCAGCGATCTCGCGAGGTTCGAAAAAGGATCCAAGGTCGGGCCGCAGGAACTCGTTGCTGCAGGACTGTCCGGAAAGTCGCGCAAGCACGGATTGCGTGTGCTCGGCGACGGACAAGATCGATCGTGCCCTGCATGTATCGGCTCATTACTTCACCGAGAGCGCGACGAGAGAAAATCACAAAGGCGGGAGGCACCGTCGAGGTAATAACCCTGTGATTGAAGCCGTTCAAAACATTTTCAATGTACCTGACTCTGCGGAAGCGCATTCTCTTCATGCTCGCGCTGCTTGGCCGTGTACCGCATCGGCGCTCATATTCCCACGCCTGGTATCGATGCCGCACGCGCTCGAAGCAGTTTTTCACCAGGCAATCGGGAACGGTTTTCGGCTTTCTCGATCTGTTCTCCGGCGGCAACTTCCGCCGTCTGACGATCTTTGCGCTGGGCATCATGCCGTACATCACGGCATCGATCATCCTGCAGCTGTTGACCGTGGTCTGGCCGTATCTGGAAAAGCTTTCGAAGGAAGGCGAACTTGGGCCGCCGCAAGATCACGACCTACACCCGTTATCTGACCGTTGTGTCTGGCCGCCGTTCAGTCCGCCGGTATCGCCGTCGCGCTGCAGCGCCAGGGTCAGTTCGTCATCAATCCCGGCATCGGTTTCATCCTGATGACCATGCTGACGCTGACGACGGGAACCGCGTTCATCATGTGGCTCGGCGAGCAGATCACCGAGCGCGGTATCGGCAACGGCATGTCGCTGATCATTTTCGCCGGCATCGTCGTCGGGCTTGCCGCGCGCGCATCGTCGAGATTTACGAAAAGGTCAGCACGAACGAATGGTCGCGTGCTGACGCGTGATCTGCTGCTGCGTTGCGATGATGGTGGCCGTCGTCGCGTTCGTCGTTCTCGTGGAGCGCGGCCAGCGGCGGATTCCGGTTCAGTATGCCAAGCGCGTTGTCGGACGCCGCGTGCTTGGCGGACAGTCGACGCATCTTCCGCTGCGCGTCAATACGGGCGGCGTGATCCCGGTGATTTTCGCGTCGTCGATCCTGACGTTCCCGCAGACGTTCGGCATGGTCGTGCAGGACAATCGATTCTGCAGCGCGATCACGGATGCGCTCCGGATTCGGCGAGCCGCTCTACAACCTGCTGTACGTCGTCGGGATCATCTTCTTCTGCTATTTCTACACGTCGATCATCTTCAATCCGAACGAAGTTGCGGACAACATGCGGAAGTACGGCGGGTTCATTCCCGGCATTCGTCCGGGCAAGCGTACCGCCGAATACGTGAACTCGATCCTGACGCGGATCACGCTGGTCGGCGCCCTTTATCTGGCGTCTGATCGCGATCATTCCGGAGTTCATGATGGTCGGTTTCCACGTCCAGAACATTCCGCTGATCGGACCGCAGGCTCGATGCGATGCTTGCCACATTCGATCACGCAGGGACTGCGCACTGAACTTCTATTTCGGCGGCACGTCCCTGTTGATCGTCGTCGGCGTGGCAATGGATACTATTCAGATGGTCGAGTCGCAGTTGATCATGCGTCACTACGACGGTTTCCTGAAGAAGGGCCGGATCCGCGGGAGACGCGGTTAATGGGTCGAAAGATTGTCATCCTGCTGGGACATCCCGGCGCCGGCAAAGGGACGCAGGCTCGAGCCATCATGCGCCGGTTGAATATTCCGCAGATTTCGACCGGAGACATGCTGCGTGATGCGGTCGCGCGGCAAACGTCCTATGGCAAGCGAAGCCAAGGCGAAGATGGATGCGGGCGAACTGGTCAGCGATGACATCGTCAACGGCATCGTGGCCGAACGGATCTACGCGAGGACGATTGCAAGAAAGGATTCATTCTGGACGGCTATCCGCTGTACCGTGGCAATAAAGCGGAGGCGCGAAGCGTTCCGGCAGATGGAAGACGGATCGCGCAGGGATCAGCTTGTTGTTATCGAAATTTGGTGCCAACGCCGAAAAGACCTGACCAGCCGCCTCGTCGGCCGGCTCCTGTGTTCGGGTTGTGCGGCGAGATTTACCGGCGGGAACATCTAACGAAGGCCGGGGCGCCAGTAAGACTCCCGGGGGTTTGCGACTTTGCGGCAAGGAGCCGTTCCGCAGGTCTGACGATCGCGAGGAACTCGTCATCCGCGAGCGGTTCAAAACGTATCATCAGGAGGAAAACGCAACAACTGGTGGAGTTCTCCTACAAAAAGAAAGGTAATCCGCACCATGCTGAAGGCATGAGGGTTGATCAAAGACATCACGCGGAAATCCTCGGAATACTCGATGGTTACCGGTAAAGTTGCCAACCATTCCTGTAAGGGAGAAGCGGCAGGAGCCGCCGATTGCCTAAAGAAGCATCATTGAAGTCATCGCTACCGTGGTCAGCCGCCAGCCGAACGCCATGTTCCGGCGTCGTGAAGCTGGAGAACAAACATCAGGGTGCTGGCGCACATATCCGAAAGATGAGAGCGAACTTCAACCGAATTTTCTTCCGGGGGACAAAGTGGCGGTGAATTGTCGCCCTACGATCTTACGCGTGGGGCCGTAATGTGTATCGATACAAATGAAGCCAGGGAGCCAGAAGCCAGAAGCCAGAATGGGTCAGGGCCGAGGCTACTGATTCTTGAGGATTTATGAAAGTCAGAGCATCAGTGAAAAAGATTTGTACAGGCGTGCAAGATCGTGCACCGTAAAACGCGTGCGCGTGGATCCGTGTGAACACAGCTACCAAGCAGCTGCAAGTGTTGAAGTCCAGAGCGAAGCAGGCCATTCTGGCTTCGACTTCGGTTTGGCTTCCTGTCAGGAAACAGGGGATTTATTGGAGGTTATTGAATGGCAATGCATTGCAGGCGTTGATCTTCCGCCAAAACGCGAATGGGAAACGGGCTCACGTACATCTATGGCAGGCATCGGCCGGTCCCAGGCGAATGCGATTCTGACTGCAGCCGGCGTGAGCTTGGATACCAAGGTTCGTGGATCTGAACGACGAAGAAACCGGTCGAAGATCCGAAAGATCAATGAAGAGCAGCACCGGGTCGAAGGCGACCTTGCGCAAGGAGATTTCATTCAACAAGCGATTGATGGAAGCGGGTTCTTACCGCGGATTCCGTCACTGCCGCGGGTCACGGTACGCGGTCAACGCGCACACATACGAACGCTCTCACGCGAAAGGGCCACGTCGTGGCGTAGCGATCGCGAGTGCGGAGGAAAGTCGCAAACTAAGCACCCGGGACGGAGACATCTTAATGTTAGTTAATTTTTCCTACGTTGTTGATTTCCGAAATCGGAGAAGAGATGGCTCACAGCCGAAGAAAGGCACAAAGAAGAAAGAAAAGCGAATGTCTGAGCGGCGTTGTAGAACATTCGTGGCGGCGCCGCCCATCACCGTCGGGATGACGTTGACATGGAAGGCAACGTCATTTGCTGGTCCAGGGTGCCGGCTCCTTGGTTTCAGGGTCCCGTAAGGGCACGCCGTTCGCTGCCCAGCAGGCCGCAATGACTGAGCCGCAGAATCGCGCGCGAGAAGCGTGGAATGCGTTCTCTCGGAAGCAGCGAATGTCAAGGCCCGGGTTCCGGCAGAGATTCGACTATCCGTTGCGCTGCAGACCGCGCGGGCATTGCCAGTCCGGGCGACTCGTGACGTCACGCCCGATTCCCCACAGCAGGTGGTGCCGTCCACCAAAACGCAAGAAGAGTTTAAGCGGGTCGTCCCATGGCGCGGTTCAAACCGCCCCTGAGACCACGATATTGAATAACTCGCGTTGAATAACGGCCGGGTACATGTGACGCCGGCTATGCCGGCGTGAGAAGGAATGAAGTTAGTTCCTGAAAGGCGAATCGTTGCTTCAAGCCTTCTTGCGGAATAAGCGTGAAAACGAAATTCTCACGCCACGCGTGCACGCAACTCGGTCGCGATCGCAGAGCAAAGATTATCGGCTACCGTGACTGCAGTTGCGCGAAAAGCAAAAGGTGAAGCGCATCGCTGGCGATGCTCGAGGAACCAGTTCAGAAGGAAACCGTTTTGACCGAACGCGCCGTCCGCCAGAAGGTGTGACCGGCGAGGAATCTGCTCGCACAACTCGGAGCTGGCGTATCTCGAGCCAGCGTCCTCGGTCCGAATCAGCGGATCCGCTGTAAACCATGCGCAGGCGAGAGACGGCGTATATGTCCGGCACGGTCATGCTGTCGGCGTCAGGAAGTAAGGTCAATATCCCTTCCTTCCAGGTGTCCATCGGTATCACCGTCAAAAAGAGAAGCGATTGCGACGAGCAACGTCCAACTGGCCAGCGCCTGAACTGGTGGGGTGACGCGCGGCACACCGCATTGGCTGAGCTGAACGCCGAGAACGCATGAGAACACTGGAAAATTCTGAGTCTGCCGAAACGTGGAAGACATCAGTCTGCCAATCCAGTAGAGAATGATCGTTGAGTTGTATTCGAAATAACGGCCGCGAACTACGCGAATTACACGGATGGGCGCGCATTAAATGGTTCGCAAGGCACATTCGCGTCATTTGGTGTAGTCGTCGTGGCGGCGATAAAAGAAAACGCGAATGCTTTGGAAACGCTCATGAAACCGAAAAAGATCACATAATTGCTCATAGTGAAAATGCGCTACCGGACAAGTACGGCCCAGTTTTCCGCGCAGTTGTCTGAACGCGGATTCGGTACATCATCGGCAACGCACTTCGCCGCGCCTTTGGCTGTTCTGATTGAAGGTGCCGCGATTACAGCGCGGTGAAAATCGAAGGTGGTGTGTGTTGCAATTTATTTTCGCCCATCCCTCAGTGGTCAGCGACGCGCGACGAGCGATTCTCAACCTGAAGCAGACCCGATAAAGCTGCACGGCGACGAACGCGCAAAACGATTATTTCACCGCTGGTTCCCAGCCTGGCGCGCTCATCTATATTCGCCAAACACGAAACCACGATCCCGACGCCGCCGAGATCCTCGACAAAAATGTTTACATTGAATGCCCGGTCAGTGAGGCGGCCAGCTCATTATCGAAATGCGCGTCCAGAACGGCCATGGGGATACGTCCCCGGCGACCGGAATTTCATGAAGATCTGGGATCATCTGTGGGTGACATTCCGGTGGATCCCGCTGGTTCATTCGCCCGCCGTCCGTGGAAAGAACAACTACTACGTTGGAAGCAGCGCACGCCAGGCAGGTCACCGACTACGACAAGCTGGATGATTGAAATTTGACGAATCAAGCCGATTTCATGCAAGACTCGGTCTGGCTGGCTGCGAAACTGATCAAGGATCACATGCAGATCTTCATTCAGTTCGAAGAGGAAGGCCGAGCTTCAATAGCGAGAGCCTGCCGAGGTTTTGCCACGATGCCGTGGTTGAACATCTCAATAAATCGACGATGAACTGGAGCTTTCGGTTCGTTCTTGCCAACTGCCTAGGGAAGAACGCAAAATATCCAGGGACTATCGGAGAACTGGTGACGAAGAGCGAAGCTGAAATGCTGAAGACGTGAAGAACTCGGCCGTAAGTCGCTGAATGAAATTAAGTAGGAAATCCTTTCCAGTATGGGCCTCGGCCTGGTATGAAGCAATACGTAACTTGAACGAAGTACAA
>ERZ1370068.8778-contig-7606_pt1 | contig 37109 bp, 62 predicted proteins | sample MGYA00561227_ERZ1370068 | MGnify/ENA primary metagenome ERZ1370068 (study PRJEB38410, sample SAMEA6850437) | metagenome | study: Metagenomic assessment of the ecological functions of the soil: analysis of the soil microbiota associated with the...
CCAGTTACGTATTACTTCCCGCAAATACCCGCACCAGTGATCCTGATCCAGCGGCGGATGGCGGTTTCGCCCAGATCGTGGCCGGGCGCGTTCGCTTTCGATCCACGAATAGTCTGACGTCTCACGCTGGCAGTCGTCCCAAACACTAAGTTTTAACATGGCTGGGTCCTCCCCCTGCGTTGCCATCCGTAGGTCTTTACGTCGTTTGCCAGATTTTCAAGTTCTTGTCAACTGGATGGCTAATGCAGTGGACTCAAGACGGGCACAACTGACATTATCGGAATTCTCGGCCTGCTTGCCGAGCAAATCTCTGCCAAAGATTAACATCATAACGTCGATTGCGATTGCAATCATGAATGCCTGGAATTTTCGGAGGCGAATACGCAACCGAGCTGCGTAATGCCTCGCCAGGCAGGAGCCAGGTCACAACCGCAAGCTGGTTGTCTAGGCTTTCCTTCGTCGTGCTCAAGGCGTTTGGCCCGCCTGAAGCAGGCCGTGGGGCGGTTGCCGGTGGCAACGTGGCGGGCCCGGTCCTTTGGCGTTGTGCGCATAGTCGTGCGCGCGATCGTGCCAGCGAGAGTGACCAGGCCGAAGATAGCGCCGGGAGCATCATCTCGTCGTCGAAGCCCTGACCTGCTCAGCGGAAGCCATTGAGATCCGCCGCCGTGGCAATCGATAAAGCATCGCCGCGCACAGGCTGTGGCCAGCATCGACCCACGGGCCGGCCTTCTCGAAGCCGACGAGGTGGATCGACTTCGTCTCGCGGCTCTGGCGAATGCGACTGCCGTGAGGATGTCATGGACCCGCTCGGCCACCAGCGCGGTTGTAGCCAGAAGTGCCCGGCATATGTATGCCGCCGCCGATTGTCATGGCAGGCTTGAACGGCTCCTGACATCGATACGGAAGGCCTCGTGACGGCGAGGAGACGCTCTGCCCCTTTGTCCACGATCGCTCTCGCGCCGACGGCACGAGCTTGCCGTCCTTCCAATAAAGCTGGCGATGCCGCTCTGGATGGACCAGATGACGCCGCGGCCGTCGAAGTCCTTGCCATGCACGATCTGGGTCTTGACACGCTCTCCTGGCCTTCCTGCGGCTCAAGATCAGTTCAGCGCAACCAGGCCATCGCGTTCCGTCTTTCGCCTTTGAGACAACTGACTCGTCGCCTGGCGGCAGCTGGTCCGTCATCATCGCCCGGAGCTGCCGCGTGCCGATTTTCTGAAACTTCGCCAGGCTCGCCTTGTCCTTCGGCAAGCGCGCCGCGAGTTGTTTCCCGCCATGATGAGCCGCGTCGCTATGCCGACAGCTCCTTTGGGCAGTACCGGTGTGAACGGCTTCTCCGTGATCGTTCCTTGACGCCGAAGCCGAGGTGTGTCTGTTGAAAAAGTTATACATCGTCTCCCGGCTCGGCTGGTTGTAGTTGTGCCCTGAAGTCGAGGTTTCGCCATGACGTTGTCCTGGCCGCCATACATCTTGTAGATCTTCAACTCGGGCAGCCCCTTCCTTCTCAATCTCGACGGTCCAATCATTGGGCGCCGGTCATGCCGAGAGGCCGTAAAAGCGCGATGAGGGCCGACAGCTCGATGTTGGTAAAAGCGAAAGTGCAGGTAGGCGGTGTTCTCGCAGATGCACCCGCCTGCCATGCTGGCCAGGATACCATGACAGCGGGGAACAAAGCGGTCACTGCGATCAGTCGACGGCGGCGAGACGAACGATTGCGTGCCGCCCCCCCGACGCACCAGTGACGCCGATGCGGCCGGATCGACATCGGGCAGACTCGACGAAACCGATCGCCCGACGCTGTTATAGGCTTGCAGGTTCATGAACGTCTGCAGCCGCTGGGCCCCACATCCCTTTGAAGCTCGCGTGATGGCCGATCTGCATGGAGTCGGAATTGCCGATCATGTCGTAATGAAAACAATGCAGCCCAGCGTAGAGCACGACGCAGCCGGCCTGGTGGAAGAACTGTTTTCCTCGGTCGCCTTGCCGCCGGATTTCTCGTCCGCGGCCAGCTATTGGCCGTCGATAATCGTGCGTTGGCCCAGGCCGAGTGTGGTGCGACCACCGGCCGCTTGCCTTTCACGCCGAAAAGGAGCAGAGATTCCCGCGACGTAATGCCCCGATGGCTGACGAAGAACACTTTCTCGACGGTGGAGTCGTCAGTGTCGGGATCTTGCCGTACGACGGCGTCCAGCGCATTCTCCGGCAACGCCAGAGCTCGCGAAACCAGCAGTTGTTCCTTCAGGATGGCCGACGCGCTCCCCAGGGCCTTTGGTCTGGGGAGTGGCGTCCAGCCGGATGATACGCCCTTCCCTTCGGCACCGGCACGCCGTGGAAGTTGTAGTTCAGCGCGTCCGTTAGCCGTTTATTCTTCTTCGCAAGAGGCCGCGGCAAAACAACGCCGAACGCGCGACGACCAACGAAGATAATGCGATTCATGAGATTGCCCTCTGCTTGCCGCTTGCGGCTTGCGCTCGCAGAAGCCGCGAGCTGCTAGCCCGCAAGCAGTTATTTCGATTCCAACGTCTTCAAATAAATGTTCGCGAAACTCGACGCGCTTGTTGTAGCTCTGGAAGCCGATGCTCCATCCTGATGCCGGATGCTTCTGGCGCGCTCTGACAGTCGTCGATGCCAACTCGACATTATAACAAGATATCGCCAGATCGTGAATGGCTTCCGAATAAACAGCGCGTCGAGCCGGAAGAGGTGCTGGGAATACAGCTGATCGCTGCCGCGCAACAGAGGGTGATGGCGATTGGAATGCGCCACTGCGCAAGAGACAAACTGTTAACGGACGCGCCCAGCGACAGCGGCGTGCGAAATACGGAGATGGCCTGATCCTGAGACCAGCTGCACGCCGATTGAGAGGCCGCCGGAGGCCGTCGTGGAGACGGCGATCGAAGCGAAGAGCATAACAGCCGAGGTTGTTGCCGGTTCCCATCGCCCCACCGGCCGCTTGCCTTTCACGCCGGTGGGGCGATAGAGATTCCCGCGACGTAATGCCCCGGATGGCTGACGCTGGAAGAACACTTTCTCGACGGTGTAGCCGTCGCGTTCGATCTTGCCGTGCACGACGGCGTCCAGCGGCGCATCTCCGGCATCGGCCAGAGTCTTAAGGAAACCAGTAGCGTTCTTCTTCAGGATGCCGACGCGCCTCAGCCTCCTTGGTCTGGGGCGTCCACGGATGATACGCCTTTTCCCTTCGGCACTGGCACGCCGTAGTTGTAGTTCTTGGCGCGTCCGTTAGCTTGTCTTTCTCTCTTTGCGCAAGAGGCCGGCAACAACACGCCGAACGCGGCGACGACCAACGTGAAGATAATGATTCATGAGATTGCCCTGTTTCAGCCGCTTGCGGCTTAGCGCTCGCAGAATGCCGCGAAAGCGCTAGGCCTCGCAAGCAAAGTTATTTCGATTCCAACGTCTTTTCAAATAAATGTTGGCGGTGTTCCTCGACGCGCTTGTTGTGCTCTGGAAGCCGATGTGCCCATCCTTGCGCAGGATGCCGGATGCTTCTGGCGTGCTCTTTGACATAGTCGTCGAGGTTGGCATCGACGAGCGTCTCGCCGTTGTTGACGATATGATCTGCCTGCCCTTGGCGGTGATCGTCATCTTGTTCCATTCGCCGATGGGCATGTTCTTGATAGTCTTCGGCGGCACACGTTGTAAATGGGCGCCGGTACGGCCATTTCTGCAATCCGCCCGGCCAGCCTTCGTCGTCGATGAGCCGGATCATGCCTGATAGGCCGGACGCGGCAGTGGTGAGCGAATGCCGACGCCGGGGAAGCTGCTTCCCTTTGGGCATCTTGTATTCGAGCGCAGCTCGTAGTCGCCGTATTGCTTCTCGGTCATGAGCCGTGCTGCCGCCGGGCGTCGCAATAAATGACGTCTTTGTTCCGCGCCCCAGACTTCCATCTTTGCTGGTCGATTTCCAGCCCAGCCAGTCCTTGCCGTTATAGAGCGATTCTCCGAAGCCCGGCGGAGCACGTTGCCGGCACAGAGCGAAGCGGTGAGCATGAAGGCGAAGGTGGTGTGGTGGCAGGATGCGGAGCCGCGCGCGATCTTCCTTCTGTCGTGGATCGTGGGTTGGTGTGAGGGCAATTGGGAAGGATGGCATCTTAACCGGGACAATGTCAACAGCCACAAAAAATCTTCCAGCGAGTTGTCATTGCATTGCGTTCGCTTTCACCTGGATAATCGGATAGATTTCGAATCGTCCGGAATTGTTTTCCAATGCATCGTCCCCTTTCTTTGCACTCTTTGGTTCAGGTTGATCGCTAAAAGGATTCAGGCCTTAAGAAACGACAGGTGGTCTGTCCGGAAAGGCACGAGAATGAAAAACGAAGAAGCGCCAATAGCTGACGCTATGGTATTTAAAGACGCCGACCGGGCAATTCCCGACCACGCCGGAGCGATGCTGTCTGCAAGTGATCTTGTCATTCAGATTCCGCCGGGCCGCACTTTGATGTCCGTATGCTCGCACATGATCTGTGCTATCACACGGCGATGAAACTGCTCACCGGATAAAAAGTCGCTCATCGGAGACGCCTCACAAGACCACCCAATCCGCATCAACGTACAGTCATTTGGCTACTGGGATGAAAACGAAGCCACTGCTCAATAAGCTTCAAACTGGCGATCCAGGCATTCCGGAATGAATGTTGTTGATACCCATTTGGCCGCCGGGACGAAGATGAAGGATTCTTTTCGGCAGGGTACCTTTGCAAGTGAAGAGTAAGCGGTATTCAGCAGCGTCTGGGGTGTGTCGTCCATTGCGGGTCCGGGCTGATTGGTGGCTTCATCACCGATTCCATCTCCTGGCGCGCTGGGTCTTCTATTTGAACCTTCGCCGATCGGGCTGGCTGCAGCGGCGCGGCTTCCGGGGTTTCGGCCCACGACCGGACTTGGCCTTCGCACGCTCCCCTCCCTGAAAAGCGACGGTCGATTGGCAGGGCGGCCTCATGCTTTTCCTGTCGACGACGCTGCTGCCGGTTGCGCATTGTCGGAAGGGAGCCCTCCTGTGGGCCGTCCTGGCGCGTTGGCGTCGATCGTCGCTTTCGGCGCACGCGGAGCAACGGGCGACCGATCTCGATCCCTTCCCATTCGCCCTGTTCCGAAAACCGCATCGTCACCGTGGCGACGGCCGTGGATTTCTGGCGGGCATGGCCCCGTTTGGGACCATCGCGTTCATTCCGCTCCTCGCAGCAACTGAAAACCGGAGGCTCGGCGACGAGTGCGGGGCAGCATTCTCACGCCTCTCTACCTGACGTGGGTGCCTCGCGTCCATCGTCGCGGCACGGTTGCTCCTGCGAGTCGGGGCGCGGGTGTCGACGGTGGTGGGAACATGACGGCGGTGTTCACTCGCGACCACGGCGCTGCCAGGTGGCTCGCCGTAGGCTCGCGTCTCGTGCGTCGGTGTTTGCCGATATCAGCTGATGGGGACCGGATTGGGTTCTCGCGATGCTGTCGTTGCTTTCAAGCGGCTGGCCGTCCAGCACCCTCGGTTGCGCGGTCCGAACCCGGCGTGGCCAGACGTCGCTCAATCTCGTTCGCCAAGCCGCAAGCATCGGGCGGCGCTGCTCGGCGTTCGCAGACTCAGCGGGAGCCGCCATTCTGGCGGCGGGTTCGGGAGGATCCTCGACTGGGGCCCGGCGCCCCCTGACTTCAGGAAGGACCCGCCGGCCTTCAGAGTCCGGAATTGAAACACTCCTGCTGATCGGTTCCTCTCAGCTGGGCGGCTACGACGGGGGCCGCAGGCCGCCGGGCTCGCCTCTCGTGACGGCATTCTGGGTGCCGCGCCGTTGCTGGGCAGCGCGCGTCTGAGGCTGGACGCTGAAAATGCTGGCTGAGATGGCCCTCTGCCGGCGCCGGAAGCCGCGCCATCCTTCGCTCTGAAATTCAGGTGCAACCCAGTGCGGCTCAGTGCACCTTGCGCCGGTTGTGTCTGAAGCCTCTGTCAGACAGGTTTGCGAACCTCGCCTGTGACGATCCGCTGTCACATTGACCGGGCGCGGCGTTCAGCGCCCTGCTAATGGACTCGTTACATGGACATTACGGACGCCTTTGAGCCGTACGGATCACCACGGAAGTTTTTGCAGAGGCGCAATGAAGTTCATACAGGTGGGCGGCGGCGTCGGCGGCGGCGCTGCACTTGCTGTACCATTTTCCAGCGGTCGGGTCATGCGACAAGACCTGCACCAAGGCAGATCTCGGGCATCAGTTCGGCGATTGCGCGCAGAGCGCATTCGTGCCCGACGCAGCGGTAGACCATCAAGAACCGAGAGAAGACTGGGAGAATCGCGAACGACGACGAGCAATGCTCAGGGCCCGGCCGCTGCGCGCCGCCGGGTCTGAAACCGGTCTGTCTACACCGTTCGGGTGGTAGGCGTGGATTTGCACCTTTACGCCTGAATACGACCAATGGTGCCCATTGCCGTCGGTCGGAACTGGCGCTCGACTTCCAGCGCTCCAGGCGGCCGGTGGCGCAGGTAGACCGGTCGGGGCGTCTGAGACGCAGCCCTGTGCTCGACATCAGCTCGGCAAAGATGGGCGCCAACGTGAGCGAACGCGAAGTCCAGGGCCTGCCGGTGAACGTGGCCGACAGATGCTGCAGCTGATGCGCGCCAGGCGCCCGGTCCCCCAGGAACGGTGCAGGCACCGGCACTTGGCGCGATATTCGCTTTTTCCGGGGCAGAGCCGTCGAGCAGAACGTCATTACGCTACGATGGCACGTCGAAGGCCCGGATCGTGATTCCGCCTCGCCGGCGTGGCGAATGGCGTGAGAATGCGAGCCTCTTCAAGCTTCAGGCGAGCCTGGAGAACGTGCAGGAGTTCCGCGTCGAGTCCAGCGGCTATCCCGGCTGAGTACGGCACCGGGACCGGCGGTCCAGGTCAGCGTCATCACCAAGTCTGGCGCCAACACCGTCCACGGCTCGCTGTTCGAATATCTGCGCAGCGACAAGCTCGACGCCGCCAACTACTTCGACTCGCAGCGCAATGCCGACGGCAGCATCATCGCCGAAGCGGGCAGCGCGCCAGACGGTTCCCAAGTCGCCGCTGAATCTGAATCAGTTCGGCGGATCGGTCGGCGGGCCGCTGGCGAAGAGATCGCGCGTTCTTCTTCGGCAGCTACGAGGGCTACCGGCCTGGACGCCGGCCGCAACCTGATTCAGGGCGCGCCGAGCGCAGCCGCGCTGGGCGACGCGCGGTGCCGGCGATCGCCGCGCGCTGCGCTCGGGTTCGTCGCCCCGGATGCGCCATTCTGCCGGGTGCGCTCGACGAACCCCGACTTCGACATCTATCAGTGGCAGGCGAACCAGCACGTCAGCGAAAACGCCTTCAGCCTCCGTCTGGATGCGAAGATCAGCAGCAACTGGTCGATGTGCGGCCGCGTCTTCCACGACCAGGCCGAGAGCCACGATCCGCAGGATGCCAGCGGCCGGTTCTTCAAGGCGACGCTGAACCCGACCAACGGGATTTTCAATCTGCAGGGCATTCTCGGCAACATGATCAACGAGTTCAAGTTCGGCTACAACGGCGCGCCGAGCACCGAGGGTGCGGACACGCAGGCCGGTTTCGAGAACATCGCCGATCAGCCTCGCCGGCAACGTCGCCAACGCGGGTATCGCCGGCCAGGGATCGGCCTCGTCGCTCGTCGCGCCCGGCGGCCTGGTTCGCGTGAACAGCGCGGGCAACGGCCGCGGCGCGCCGCACAACCCGTACTTCGCTGACCTTCGCCGACAACATCACCCGCACGGCGGGCAATCACTTCGTCAAGATGGGCGGTGACGTCCGGCTGATCCGGATGAGCACCGATCAGCTCGGCGGCATCACCTACACCTACCCCAACGTGACGGCGTTTCTGTCCAACGCGCCGACGTCGATCCAGTATTTCGGCGACCTGAGCGAACCGAGCCCGTTCCACAACGGCGCGACCGGGCTGAAGAACATCGCGCAGGAGTACTACGTCGCCTTCGCGCAGGATGAATGGCGCGTCCGGCCGAACTTCACGCTGAATTACGGTCTCCGCTACGACTACTACGTGCCGCTGCAGGAAACCGACAATCGCATCGTCAAGTTCAACGTCAAGACCGGACAGCTCGATCCGGACACGACGGCGTTCTACGTCTCGAAGAAGACGAACTTCCAGCCGCGCGTGTCGGCGACCTACTCGGCGACGTCGAAGACCGTGTTCAAGGCCGGCGTCGGCGTCTTCGTCGGACCGGGCCAGACCGAGGACCAGATTCAGCCGGTCGAAGCCGGAACGCATCAGCACGACGCTGACGTCCGGGCCGCTGCTCGCGTATCCGGTCGACGCGGACCGTGATTCGCGCCAACTTCATCAACAACCCGAACAACCGCTCGTACCAGCCGCGCGCCTACGCCGACGACTACACGTTGCCCGGAGAAGGTGTACCAGTACACGGCGTCGGTTCAGCAGGATCTCGGCGGGAGGATGTCGGCATCCGCGGCCTACGTCGGCAGCCAGGGGCGCAATCTGTTCCTGCGCAGCATCACGAACCAGATCGTCGGCGTGCAGTCGAACGGCGCGTCGGCGGCCACGGTCGTCCGGGAATTCAGCCATCGTCACCTGCGCCAATGGCACGAGCGGAACCGGGATCCTCTGCCCCGGCTCCAGCATCTCCGGCGTGCAGAATCCCTACGGCGAAGTCGACTACAAGACGAGCGGCGGCACCGACAGCTACAACGCGCTGCAGTTGGCGCTGAACCGCCGGTCGCGCAATGGCCTCGCGCTGAACGGGCAGTACACGCTGGCGACCAGCAAGGGCACGTCGGGCGGGACGAACGAGGCGAGGACGGCGGGCAATGCGGCGAGCTTCGCTTCCGAGCGGCCCGCCAACCGGACCAACAACACCGACTGGGACACCTACGAGTACGGCTACAACCTCTTCGACGTGCGCCACACGTTCAATTTCAGCGCTGCTCTACAACACGCCTGGCACCGGGCGCGCTGAAGGGCGGCTGGTCGCTCGGCGGCATCTTCAACGCGCGCAGCGGCCTGCCGATGGAAGTGCAGATCGCGCGCAACGACGTCGTCTACGTCGATGCGGCTGGAAACGTGTTCAACAACCCCGCGGCGGGCCTCACCGCGGTCGTCAACACGCCCGGCGGCGGCGCCAGCCGCAACGTGCGCCGTCCGGACCTCGTGTCCCGGCGTCGATCCGTTCATCCAGGACGGCGGCCTGCTCATCCTGAATCCCGCGGCGTTCGCGACGCCGCAGCCGGGCACCAACGGCAACCTCGAGCGCAACTCGCTCCACGGGCCGAATTTCTGGCAGGTCGGACGCGGTCATCGCCAAGCGCATCGGTCCGGCGCGTGGACCGAGCGGCGAGCTGCGCATGGAGATCTTCAACCTCTTCAACCACTGCCAATCTGTCGGGCATCGGGGCGTCGCTGCCGAATGCGCTGCCGACCAGTCAGCTTGACCGAGGCGAACAGGGTCCAGCCAGGGCAGCCCTATACGACAGGCGCCGGCGGGTTCATTCGGACGAGCCACGCAGACCGTCGGCACAACGGTGGGCGTCGGGACGAATCGCCAGATCCAGCTGGCGTTCCGGTTCAATTTCTGATTCTGCTGGGGTTCTTTGAGGGCCGGGCTCTGCGCCCGGCCCTTTTCTTTGTGCTCGTGCTCTGGTTGCTGAAGCCTACCGTGAACCGACTGACGGTTGGACCTTTGCGATTCGCTGAGCAATGGCCCGCTGGCCGTTGGCGCCAATCAGCACGCTCGTAATCTCGCTACGAGCCGCTCGGCGAGGTCGCTGAACTTGAAGACGTTGAGGGGCGCAAGCGTTCTTTCGCCGTCGAGCGAGATCTGGCTGCTTCGATAGAAATCTGAAGATTCGGCGACGACTCGAAGCGAACGGCTTCTCGTCGTCGGCAGGCACCGTAACACTGACGGTAAGAAACCCCGGCGCAAACGCGACAAGTGGTGTCACTCGCATCGCCAGTCGTTCGTTGCCGTCCAGGGTGGGCGCTGCTGTTAACAGGCAGATGCCCAAAAGCAAGGTCGTCTGGCGAATTGCGTTGAGACTAGTCAGCCAAACCCTCCGTTTCAGAGTCAGGTATCGACCATTTGTTTACACAACAGTAACATCGCAGTTGTCGGAATGACACAGAACTCTGCCATCGAAGCGATGTAAATTTTTCGCCCGAATAGAGAAGCTGAGGCGGGCTAGAGCTGGCTGAGGGCTGAGGCTGAGCTGAGGACTGGCGAGCGCTCATGCGACTGACTTGCGATCGCGAAAGGCGTATCGGTAGCCGCGCATGAAGATCTCGTTGCTCGACGAGTGCCGGAGACGCGTGCCGAATCATCGTCAGTCTGTTTTGAGACAGGACCTCGAACGCAGGACCGTGACGGATTACCAACGTCGTCCCGTCACGGCCAGTTAAATATACGCGGCCGTTCGCGCCGACCGGCGACGCAGAACGCTGCGGAATGCCATCCAGCCGCTGTAACTGATAGTGGGGTTTTCCGCTCTTCGCATCGAACGCCGACAGGATTCCCGGAGATTGGACTTTCAGCAGGTAGAGAATGCCGGTCGCATAGTGAGAGGTGACGGCACATACGGCGTGTCGCGATCGAGCGACCAGACGATGGCCTTCGAACCGGTGAGATCCCCGCTCGCGTCGGCGAGACGGATGGCCTTGAGACTGTTGCCACGGAAACCGCTGGTGACAAATACCACCCCATCGGCAGCTACCGGCGACGGAATGGCGTTCATGGTCGTCCCCTGGCTCTCCCAGACGATCTTGCCGGTTTCGAGGTCGTAGCTCCTGTAACCGATTCATACCGTTCAGTCACGACCTGTTGCCGTCCGTTGTGTTCAACCACCAACGGCGTGGCCCATGGTCGATCTCCTCGCGGACTGCTCGCCAGATCTCTTCTCCCGACCGTGCATCGAGCGCGACGATGAAGGGATTGACCTTGATGATCCCAGACGATCACGACGCGGTTCCCATGCACGACGGGCGTGTTTCCTCGCCGAACTGCATGCGCATCTGCTTGTCGCCGAGATCTTCTGCCATAGCAGCTTGGCCGTCCATGTCGTAGGATTTACAGCCGCGCGGACTCGAACCACGCGTAAACGCGCTGGCCGTCCGCGATCGCCGAGCTCGATGCCCACGTGCCGTTATCCTGGTGGTGTTCCTTCGTGCGGCCGCTCTTCGCGAGCCGTTCGTTCCCAGGCGACCTTGCCGGTGCGCCGGTCCAGAGCGATCACGTTGAATCGATGGATGTCGCGAGGTTGAACCAGGCCGCGAGGCCCATGGTCGGCGGGACTGCTCACTCCGAGCGGGGCGGCACTCAAGACAAAGATCCGATCGCCCCAAACGACGGGGAGGCGAAGCCCCGGCCAGGGATCTCGACCTTCCACCGGATGTTCTTGGTCTCATTCCATTCGATCGGAGGGTTTGCGTGCTTCTGAGACGCCTGTTGCGTCTGGTCCCCTCCATTGAGGCCAGAAGCGATCTGCGGATAGGGTCCTGCGCACGGGACGAGGTTCCCAGCAACGTCGAAGCAACGATCACCAGACTCAGCCTGGCCAGTTCGATCTGAACACGACTCATCCTTGTGCCACCACTCGCTTATCCGACCGCCCGGCCGCAGCTATCAGTTTAGTCCTAGGAAAACTGGGCCGATTTTATACTTTACTTATATAGCGAGATTTGCATCCTATCAAACGAAGACGGAAACAGACAGCGGAGAAAACCCATGAAGCGCGCGTTGAAGATTGGACTCACGCTGACGATGGCATTTGGTGGCAGCGTTTCGGCCTCGGACTGGCCTCAGTGGCGAGGTCCCCATGGCTCGGGCGTCTCCGACGAGCGCGATCTGCCTGTGCGTTGGAGCGCAACGGAAAATCTCAGTTGGAAGGCCGACCTTGGCGGTGTCGGCGTTTCGTCGCCCATTGTTGCCGGCGATCGTGTGTTCGTGACGTCGCAGATCGGCGCCGGAGTCGTCCGTCAGGGCCCGCGTCTCGCGCAGGGGGCGAGCGCGGCAACCGCTGGCGAGCGTGCTCTGGATTCGTCGCGCGCCGCAAGCGATCGAACCTACTTCCTTGTCGAGGCGTTCAGTCGCACGGACGGACGCCGCCTCTGGCAGCATCGGGTCGAAGCGGCGGGTCTCACTGCCGACGGTTCACGACAAGCACAACCTCGCAAGCCCGAGTCCGGTCACCGACGGTCAGATGGTACGCGCCTGGTTCGGAACCGGCCAGATCGTCGCCCTCGACGTGAATGGCAAGCTGGTGTGGGAACGGAATCTCGCGAAGGAGATCGCTCCGTTCGAGATCAACTGGGGGCACAGCAGTTCGCCAACGCTTTACCAGGACACGTTGATTCTCCTGTGCGACCACGCGCCGGCATCGTATCTGCTGGCGGTGGACAAGCGAACCGGGAAGGACCGGTGGAAAGCCGATCGTGGTAAGGGCCGCATGTCGGCTAGCACGCCGTTCGTGGTTGAAACCACGGACCGCGCGGAGCTGATCGTCAATTCGAGCGAGCGCGTGGACGCGCACGACGCCAAGACCGGGGCTCTGCTCTGGTACGTCGGCGGCTCCAATCAATTCCCGATTCCAGATGCCGGCGTTTCACAACGGCATTCTCTATATGAGCCGCGGCTATCGCAGCGGTCCGTATCTCGCCGTTCGGCCGGGTGGGCGCGGCGATGTCTCGGCGACGCACGTCCTGGTGGCAAGTGCCAACCGGCGCCTCGTACATCTCGTCGCTCGTGCACGACGGTGGCGTTCTCTTTATGGCCAGCGACGTCGGCGCCGATTACCGCGATCGACGCCGAGACCGGAAAGCGCATCTGGCAGGAACGCGTCGACGGACTCTTCACGGCGTCGCCGGTCGCAGCCGACGGCAAGATCTACTTCGTCAGCGAAACAGGCGAAGTGATCGTCGTGCGCTCGGGCAGGGAGCCCATGATCATCGCCCGCAACGATCTCGGCGAGCGCTTCATGTCCGGGCTGGCCGTGTCGAATGGCCAGTTGTTTCTCCGAAGCGACGGTCGATTGTTCGCGATCGGCAAACGCGCGCTCGCAGCCCTAAAGCGGCTGCGCTACATCGTGGCTGCGGTGGCGCAGGGCTTTAGCCCCGCGAATGGGACTCAATCCGGCAATTCTTCTTGTTGCGGCTCTGGCAGCCAGAAGCTGGCGATGAAGCCGATCAGGGTACACCGAGAACGCGACCGCGGCGGCGACGAGCGCGACCTTGGTCGGCGCATAGGCACGATCCGGAGGTCACCGCCAAAGTCGCGGTGATCCACGCGAACGAGGTTCCGACGAGCCGGCCTCCGATGTTGGCGGCAAAGCTCTCGCCTGTTCCTCGCAGGTGGGTCGGATAGACGCGTGGCAGGTAATTGCCCCAGAAGTTGAGCTGGCCGACGGTCAAGCAGACCGCAGAAGAACATCGCCGGGTAGGTCCACGTCAGGCTCGGTCGTTGCCACCAAGGCAAACACCAGCGGCATCGATGATCAATCCCGGAATCTGGAACATTCGAATGAGTCGCCGGCGGCTGACGATGATCGCGGCGAGAAACGCCATGATGACGCGGCCGACCAAGCCGCCGATTTCCTGCATCTTCGGTGACGTCGGAGGCCACCTGCTGCTGTGATCGAGCGCCGCCCTCGGTGGCGGCACGCCCTCGTGTCATCTGGTGAACTTCCGGGAGGCCGGGCACGATCTGCGGAATCTGCTGGATCGGCGCCGAACGCGGCGCCATAGGCCATGGCCATCATCACCGCCGTCACGATGGTCGTGCGTCGGAGGGCGGGCAGCGAACAACTCGGCGATAGCTCGGGCGCTTCAGCGTCCCGGCAGATTTCTTCTGTTGCCATGTCGGCGATTCGGGAAGGAACGGTCGGATCAGGATCAACGGTATCGCCGGGATCACGCCCGACATCAGCGTGTAGCGCCACGGTGCGTGCGGATCCGGCTGACGTTTCATCCCGAAAGCCGGCCACGGCCGGGAAGCTGGTCGGCATAGGCCACACACAGGCCGTTGGCGGTGCGCGACGAGCAGTCCTCCGAGCGATGAGCAGGCCTGCGTGTAGCCCAGGACCTTTTCACGAAGCTTGGGCTCCGGGAAACAGCTCGGCCAACCACGCCACGGCGGCGACGAACTCCACGCACACACCGATGAACGACGAAACACCGAAGGACCAGCAGCATCTGAATGGAGGTCGCGAAGCCGGACGCGAACGCCGAGACGGCGATAGATGAGAATGCTGAACGTGAGCACTCGGCGGCGGCCGAAGAGGTCCGTCAGATAGCCGCCGAGCAGCCCGAAATATGCCGCCGGTAAACGCAGGAATGTAGAAGAGACGGCCGACCCAGGCTTGAAACTCGGGGAGCCCGGCATCGCACCTGTCAATTCCAGCAGAGGCCGGCCGGACGACGAGCGGCAGCATCAGAATTCTCGTACGTGTCGAACGCAAAGCCGATGACCGCGATGATGGCGATGAGCCACCGCACCGTCGTCAAACGGAATGGAGGTGGTATGAGGCTGACTGTAGCCATGATTGGTCCGCCGCGTGGGCGGCGCGCTACAGCATAGCAGCCGCAAAGGCCGCTATACTCTACTAACTACGCCTATGCAGCTTCTCCGAGTCCGACGAACGTTCCAGACGTCACTGCTCGAGTCAATACCGTCACGCGATGCGCTCGACACATGGGTGCGGCGAAGTCGTCGAGCTGGCATTTCAACCCGGCCACCGGCAGCCCGTTCTGGCTCGGAGTACGTCAAGAAGGCCGGGTGGGATCCTCGTCGCGAGATCACTCGTTTGCCGACCTGAAGCGTTTCGACGCGTTCGAGGACGAATGGTTGCGCGGCGGCCCCGTCCAACGCTGGATTCCGAAGGGGCTGGTTGGCAAGCCGGTGTTCGTGTTCGAGACCGGTGGCACCACCGGCATCCCGAAGTCTCGCGTTGGAATGGACGACTTCCGGATCGACTACGAGATCTTCAGTGAAACGCTTCCGGACGAATACTTCCCGAAGAACTCGAACTGGCTGATGCTCGGACCGTCCGGTCCCCGCCGGTTGCGCTTGTCGGTCGAGCATCTCGCGCAACACCGGGGCGGCATCTGCTTCTGCGTCGACCTCGATCCGCGATGGGTGATCAAGCTGATCAAGAAGGGCTGGACCGAACATCTGCAGGCGCTACAAGGATCACGTCATCGATCAGGCCGTCACGATTCTCGAAGCCGGCCACGACATCAAGTGCATGTTTGCCACGCCAAGCTGCTCGAGGCATTCGCGCTCCGCCTCGAGTCGAAGGGCACGACGATCAGGAAGGCTGGGATTACGGGGATCTTCTCGGGTGGCACCGAGTTCACGCCTCAGTGGAATCGTTTCGCCCACGAGGAACTGCTCGACGGCGCATACATGACGCCGACCTACGGCAATACCTTGATGGGGCTGGCGGCGAGCGCACCAAGCGGACCGTTCAACAACTACAAGATTACGCATGCACGCGCCGCAGCCACGGGCGGTGATCGAGGTCGTGGACTTCGACGATCCTGGCAAAGATCGTCGAGTGCGGCGAGACGGGCCGCGTGAAGCTCACGACGTTGACCAAGGAGTTTTTCATGCCCGGCTTCCTGGAGCGTGACGAAGGGGAGCGGAAAGGCCTCACGAACGCTATCCCTGGGACGGAGTCAGCGGCGTGCGGCCATTCCGCGGGTTTGCGGCGACCACGACGGTGGCGTGTACTGACACGGCTGAGATAGGTTCAGGTTCAGTCGGGTCGTCTCGGTTCAATGTTCAAGGTTCAACGCTGAACCCTGAACCGAACCGAACGACCCTGAACCCTGAACCTTGAACCGAACCCTGAACCATGAACGTCTGAACCTTGAACCGATCTTCGAATCTATGCTTCACATTCCCGTTCTTCGCTGGGGTCAGCCCTACACGAGCCTGGACTCGGATACGGTCGTTCATTTCATGGACGGCGAGCCGATTGCCACCGTCAGTCGCGCCAACGGGGGCTCATTCAGCGCGATGTCCGGAAAGCGCAGCGGGCGCGCGATTGTACCCGCGAAATTCCTATCGACGAGCTGATTCGGCGAGCCGACAAAGCGGGACAGCTCTACATGAGCGCGACGTTGCCGATGGGCGACGGCACGCAGTCACCCGACGAATTCGTACGCGCGCAATCGGCCAGCACGGGCCTCCCGGAGCATATGTGCCGCGCGAACATGAAAAAGAACGCGTTCGTCCTGGCCGAAATGCCGCGCATCCTGGCGTCACTGACTCGCGGCTTGTCGCTCGACGTCCTGACCAGCGGCCATGGCGAGGAGCGCGGCGTGCCGATTAGCTATCAGGTTCAGAGCCCGGTCGTCGGTCTCGTCCTGCCGTCAAACTCGCCCGGTGTCCACACGCTCTGGATGCCAGTGATTCCGTTGCAAATCGGATTGGTGCTGAAGCCCGGGCCGCAGGAGCCGTGGACGCCGTATCGAATGGCCGAGGCGTTCTTTCAAGCCGGTATCCCGCGCGAGGCGATCTCGGTATATCCGGGTGAAGGCGACGTCGGCGCCGCTGTGCTCGAAGGGTGCGGTCGCAACTTGATCTTTGGAGGCACGGCGACCGTCGATCGGTACCGTGGAAATCCACGGGTCCAGGCACATGGGCCGGGGTTCTCGAAGATTCTGCTGGGTGACGACCAGGTCGACAAATGGGAGCAGTACTCGATGTATTGATCGACAGCGTGTTCGTGAACAGCGGTCGCAGCTGCATCAACTGTTCTGGCATCTGGGCCAGCCGGCACACGCGGGAGATCGCCGAGGCCATAGCGCAACGGCTCGCCAAAGTGACACCGCTGCCGCCAGACGACCCGAAGGCTGGCCTGGCCGCGTTCACGGTCCCTGGTGTGGCCGATGCGATTTCCCAGTCGATCGACTCGGACCTGCAAACCGCTGGGTGACTGACTGACGACGGCCAGGCACAGGAAGCGAACCGAGGATCGTGAAGCAAGGACGCGCAGACTACCTGCTGCCGACCGTCGTCTCACTGCGAATCTCCCGAGGCTCCGATGGCAAAGAAGGAATACATGTTTCCGTTCGTGACCGTCGTCCAGGTGTCCGGAAGCGAAGATGCTCGACCTCGATCGGCCCGACACTGGTATGCAGCGCGATCACGTGTAAGCCCGAATTCCGGCGGCAGCTCATGGACGCGGTACACATCGACCGCTTGAACCTCGGGCCCGTTCCGACGACACAGCTGAACTGGATGCAGCCGCACGAAGGCAATCTGATCGACTTCCTGTTTCGGGCACGTGCGTTTCAGTCGAGCAGACCTTAACCTGAGCAGCCCTGAGCCCTGAGCCCTGAGCCCTGAGCCTGAGCCCTGAACACAGTCCATGAAGATCCTCTCCATTACAGCGCGGCGCCGCGGGCATGTATTGCGGGAGTTGTTACCGCGACAACTCGCTGGCGGTCGAGTTGCTCGCGCGTGGTCACGACGTCACTCTGTTGCCGCTCTACACGCCGACAACCACGGACGAGAACAACGTCAGTCAGGACCGCGTGCTCTTCGGCGGAATCAGCGTCCACCTGCAGCAGCACGTGGCCCTTTTTCGCAAGACGCCGCGGTTCCTCGATCGCGTGTGGGACTCGCCGGCGGTGATCCGGACGCTGGCCGGCCGCTCAATCTCGACCGATCCCCGGATGCTCGGCGATCTCACGGTGTCGATGCTGGAAGGCGACCGGGGAGTCTTGCGCAAGGAGTTCGACAAGCTGCTCGACTGGTTGGCTGCCGAGCCCATACCCGATGTCGTCAATCTTCCGAACTCTTTGCTGATCGGGCTTGCCAAGCCGATCCGCGACGCGCTGAAGCGTCCGGTGTGTTGCACCTTGCAAGGCGAAGACTTGTTCCTCGAAGGTCTCGATCGAGCCTTACCGGCAGAAAGCGATCGATCTGATTCGACGGCAGGTCCCGGACGTCGATCTTTTCATCCCGGTGAGCGAATACTACGTGCCGGTGATGTCCCGTCTGCTGAACATTCCAACCGATCGCATGTCGGTCGTGCCTCTCGGCATCAGTTTGAAGGGTTACGAGCGCCGCCGGCCGGGTGAGCAAGGTGGCGCACCGTTTCGAAGTGGATACTTCGCGCGTGTGGCGCCCGAAAAAGGTTTGAGCGTGCTCGCCGATGCGTACGTGGAGCTCCGCCGTCGCACGGGTGATGCCCCGATTCGGCTCGACGCGGCAGGATATCTGTCGCGCGCCCACGAACCCTATCTAGAAGACGTGCGCCATCGTCTCGACAAGGCCGGACTGAAGAGTGAATTCACCTATCACGGCGCCGTCGATCGCAGCGGCAAGCTGGCCTTCTTGCGGTCCATCGATGTCCTGTCGGTGCCGGCAACCTATGACGAGCCGAAAGGCGTCTTTCTGCTGGAGGCGATGGCGAGCGGCGTGCCGGTCGTGCAACCACGGCGCGGTGCGTTTACCGAGATGGTCGAGAAGACCGGCGGTGGACTCCTCGTCGCGCCGGATCAAGTCGGCGCGCTGGCAGAAGGACTGCACACGCTCTGGCGGGACCGATCGCTCACCGAGAAACTCAGGGGAGCGAGCGTTCGCCGGGTGCGCGAGCACTACAGCGTCGCCGCGATGCGACTGATCGTATGGTCGAGGCGTACGAACTGGCGACCGGCCGTCGTGCATCGGTTGCGCAGAGCCTGCGCGCCGCTCGTTAACATAGATCGAGGGACGCTCCGGGTCCTTTCGCCATGCTCGCCGTGCTAAAAGCCCAGAACCTCACGAAAGAGTACCTCGACTCCGCGCGGTCCGATGACCGTGCTCGCCGATGTGTCGTTCTCGCTCGCTCCGGGTGAAGCTGCGGCGATCATGGGTCCTTCGGGAAGCGGCAAAGAGCTCGTTGCTCTACTCTGCTTGGCACACTCAGAGCCGCCGACTTCCGGCACGGTCACCTTCGACGGCTCCAATCCGTTCTTACTCTCCGCTTCCAGGCTGGCGGCGTTCAGGAACGAGATGATCGGCTTTGTTTTCCAGGATCATTGTCTGTTGCCGCAATGTACGGTCGTCGAGAACGTCTTGATTCCGACGTTTGTCGCTGCACCCGACGGACAGACTGGTAAAAAGGATGGCAAGAAGACGACGGAGTGGGCCGTGAGCTGGTGAGACAAAGTCGGGCTCGAACACCGGGGCCGACCATCGTCCTGCCGAGCTGTCCGGCGGCGAGCGGCAGCGGGTCGCCATCGCACGGCGGTCTGGTTCGATCGCCCGGTGCTGCTGTGCGACGAGCCGACCGGCAACCTCGACCGCGCGTCGGCGGAAGGCGTCGCGTCGTTGCTGCTCGATCTTCACCGACAGCAGAATACGATCTTGATTGTCGTGACACACAGCACCTCAACTCGCCGAGAAATTTCCGATCAGGTTCGAGCTGGTGAGATAGAACGACTGACTCACCAGGGTCTCAGAGTCTTCGGGTTCAGGGTTCAGGTTCTGGCAATCGTGGCTCAAGGTGCTGGGGTTCGGTTCAAGGTTCACGGTTCTAGGTTCGCGCGCCGTCGGCGCGGATGCGTGGCGGCACGCGCTCGAGATAGGCATGCAGCTGTGTCGCGGCTCCGCGCGCGCGATCGGCGAGGGCGCAGGCCTCCTCGCACTCGGTGCTGGCTTGAAGATAACCGCAGGTCCAATGCCGTCGCGTGATGGTTATCGGGTTTCCAGATCAGCGAGGCCACGAGCAATCAGGAGGAATCGCGCGAATTCGGCACGGAGTCGGTAACGGCCGAACCCTTCGGCGATGTTTCGGCGGGCTGAACGAGCCGACCTCCTCGTATCTGATCGCAGTATTCGAAGTCTCGAGCCGACGGGCGACCTTGCGATAAATGCATACACACGTCGCTTCAACTCATTGGCGAGCTGCCAGCACACGAGATCTTGATAGTGTCGCGCCACCATGCTTCAGGCCTTGGCACGAAGCGTGCCGAACCCTGAACCATGAACCCTGAACCGAACCTTGAACCTGAACCCTGAACCTTGAACGTTGAATCTTAATCCAAGATCCCGACCATCAGGCTCACTCGTCCGCGAGTCTGGCCTACTACTGGCGCACCAATCTCGCCGTCGTGCTCGGTGTAGCGACGGCCGTGGCGGTGCTCGGCGGAGCCCTCCTCGTTGGCGACTCCGTGCGTGGCAGTCTGCGCGACCTGGTGATTCGGCAGCTTGGGCGGACGGATCAGGTCGTCGTCTCGACAGGATTCTTTCGAGGAGCGCTTGCTGACGAACTGAGAGCGGACGAAGGGTTTGCCGCGTCGTTCACGGGAATCTGTCCGCTGATCGTCGTGCAGGGAGCGTCACCGACCAGATGACCAACCGGCGCGTGCTGCGCGTGCCGGTGTACGGTGTCGACGAACGATTCTGGCGTTTCCACGGGATCGCAGAACCTTCCGGCGACTCCACTCGGGATCGAGACGCACTCGTCAGCCCGGCATTGGCGTCTGAGATCGGCGCTGAAGCGGGTAGCGCCGTGCTGGTGCGTGTCGAGCGACCGACGGCCGTGCCCCATTGAGATCGTTGCACGGTCGCAAAGACGACCTGGGCCGGACGTTTCGACTGACGGTACGCGCGATCCTGGGGCCGGATCAGCTGGGGGAATTCTCGCTCCAGCCGCAGCAGGGACGCGTGCGGGCCGTATTCGTTCCGCTCAATCGTCTCCAGCAAGAGCTCGATCTCGAGGGCCGGGTGAACTCGCTTCTCGTCTCGGAGCGAACGGACACGCCTGTCGCCGCCAAGTCGCTCGAGGATCTGATCCGACGGAAGGCAAGCATCGAGGACGTTGGCCTGAAGGTCCGCATCGTTGATTCAGGATCGTCTCCGGCGGGAACTGCATCGTCGCTTGCCGTCGAAGCAAGTGGAAGCCTGATCGACGAAACCCACGCCGCCGCAATAGATCAGGCCGCCTCCGCGATGTCGCTGAAAGAGCAGCCAATCTTCACCTATCTCGCGAACAGCCTTCGCAGCGGCGGTCGGGAAATCCCATGCTCGCTCGTGACAGCCATGGACCTGCAAGCGCTCTGGTGTGGCGAAGGTCGGATCCTTCGGCCTTGCCGCCCGTCGTGTTGAACGATTGGGCTGCGCGCGTATCTCGGCGTGAAGCCCGGTGATCCGTTGACGATGGATGCATACGTTTGGGAGGAGCCGGGCAGGCTGTTGACGCGAACGGCAGATTTTCGAGTGGTCGCCGCGGTGCCCATCGAAGGGCAGCAGCCGATCGGAACCTCGCACCGACCTATCCGGGGATCAGCGAGTCGGAAACGCTCGCCGACTGGGATCCGCCGTTTCCAATCGACCTTCGTCGCGTCCGCCGTGTCGACGAGGACTATTGGAAGCGATACCGCACGACGCCGAAGGCCTTCGTGCCGTTTGAAGTGGGGCAGCAGTTGTGGCGTTCGCGGTACGGCGATCGCACGTCGGTGCGTGTTATCCCAGCCGCTGACCAGGTGCTGGGCGAGATTCGCGACCCATTCGTCGCACGATTGCGTGCGGCGATCGATCCTCTCGCAGCCGGATTGTCCGTTCGCGACGTGCGGGCGGACGGATTGTCCGCGTCGCGCGGTGCGACCGACTTCGGCGAGTAAGCTCACCTACTTCAGCTTTTTTCTCGTGATTTCCGCCCTCTTGCTCGCCGGCGTTGTTCTTCAGGCTCGGCGTCGAGCAGCGGGCCCGCGAGGTGGGTTTGCTCCGGGCCGTCGGCTACACGACAGCCCGCGTCCGTCGCCTTTTCGCCGGCGAGGGTCTGGCGTTGTCGGCCATTGGAGCAGTTCTTGGAATCGGCGGCGCGCGTCGGTTATGCGGCGTTGATGATGGCGGGACTCGGATCGTGGTGGGCGGGGGCCGTTGGTACCGACGCTCTCTCGGCTGCATGTCTCGCCGATGTCACTCGTGGCGGGCGCGGTGGGTGCCCCGGTTGCGGCGCTGGCGTGCATCTGGTGGACGCTGCGCAGCCTGTCGAGAACGTCCGAACGCAGCCTGCTTGCCGGACGGCTCGCAGGCGACGCTCCAGCTGCAGGTCGGCAGGCAAGAACGCGCCCGCTGGTGGCGGCCATCGGGTTTGGCGTGCTGGGCGCGGCGCTGATTGTGATGACCTCTATCGGGGCGCTCGACAGAACCGGAGCGTTCTTCGGCGCCGGTGGATCGCTGCTCGTGGCGTGCCTGTGCCTGGTGACGGTCAGTCTGCGGCGTCCGATTCGACATCCGCTCGAGGGTGGAGGCTGGTGGTCGGTGTCTCGACTGGGTCTGCGCAACGCAGCCGAACGCCCCGGCCGCAGCGTCTTGGCGATTGCCGTGATTGCGGCGGCGACCTTCATTCTGATTTCGGTCGATGCGTTCCGGCGAGACTGGCCCGCCGGCGACGGATCGGCATTCCGGCGTCGGCGGCTACCCGGTGCTCGTCGAGTTGCTGCTGCCGATGGCTCACGATCCGAGCGGACAGGAAGGACGGGAGCGCCTTGGCCTCGCCGCACTCGAAAGGATGTCTCTTCGGTCGCGCCATTTCGCTTGTTGCCCGGCGACGATACGAGCTGCCTGAACCTCTACGAGCCGAGAAACCCACGCATATTGGGCGCAAGCCGTGGCTTCATCGAGATCCGGCCGCTTCAGATTCCAGGCGTCGCTCGCGTCGAACGACGATGAACGCGCGAATCCGTGGCTCCTGCTGAACAGGAGCATCGCCGACGAGAGCGGACCTGTTGTGCCGGTGATCGCCGACGCCAACTCGATGACTTACGTGCTTCACAAGAAGCTCGGGGACGACATCGTCATCACTCGTGACGGCCGAGCGATCACAGCTGCGGCTCGTGGCGGCACTCGACGACAGCATCTTCCAGAGCGAGCTGATCATGGCGGACGCCGATTTCGTAAGGCTGTTCAGCGGTCAGGACGGCTACCGGCTCTTTCTGGTCGAGACGGCACCGGGGAGCCGCGCAGGTTGCAAGCGCAATCGAAGAGGGCGCAAGAGATCTTGGCGCAGATGCCGTGCTCACGACCGAGCGCCTGGCCGCAGTTTCATCGCGTAGAGAACACCTACATCTCGACGTTTCAGACGCTGGGCGGACTTGGGCTTGCTCGTAGGCACGATCGGTCTCGCCGCGGTGCTGTTGCGAAACGTCCTGGAACGCCGCCGCGAACTGGCTCTGCTTGGCGCGGTCGGCTATCGCGCGAACCACGTCTTCGCCATCGTGCTTGCGGAGAACGTCCTGCTGCTCGGATGGGGTCTGGCCATTGGAACGGCTTGCGCGCTCGTCGCCGTGTCGCCGGCGCTCGCGGAGCGCGGAGGATGGCCGCAGGCGGCGACGGGAGCGTGGTGGTTGTTGGTTGCGGTCTTCGTGAGTGGACTGCTATCTTCGATGCTTGCCACGCGGGCCGCGCTGCGGAGCGCCGCTGCTCGGAGCGCTAAGGGCGGAGTGAGGCAGAAGTTAGAAGGAAAAAGAAGGAAGAAGTTAGAAGGAAGAAGGTGTGGCTTCCGGCTTCAGCCGGAAGTTCATTGCCGGTGAGCCCTGCGAGAGTGAGACAGTCTATGACGAAACGGGCTGGCTCTGATAGTCGTCCTGCTCTGCGCGACGTATCGCCGTATCCCTCAGCCGACAACTGGCCGCAGTGGCGCGGACCGTCGCTGAACGGCCTCAGCATCGAGAAGAACCTGCCGATTCGCTGGTCGAAGACCGAGAACATCACGTGGAAGCTGCCATTGCCCGCCTGGTCGGGCTCGACGCCGATCGTCTGGGGCGACCGCATCTTCCTGAACGTCGCCGAGAGCAACGCGATCTCTATCTGTGGTGCGTCGATCGCGACGCGCGGCGTCGCTGTCTGGAAGCAACGGCTTGGCGGCGGCGACGTCGCGGATGATGAAGCAGAACATGTCGTCGCCCTCGCCGGTCACCGACGGCCAGGCACGTGTGGGTGATGACCGGCACGGGCATCCTGAAGGCGTTCGACTTTGCCGGCAAGGAGCTGTGGACGCGCGACATCCAGAAAGACTACGGACGCTTCGGCCTGCAGTGGGGCTACGGTTCGTCCCCGCTGCTGCACGAGGACTCGCTGTACGTGCAGGTTCTGCACGGGATGCGACACGGACGATCCGTCCTACCTGCTTCGCATCGACAAGGCCACCGGCAAGACGATCTGGCGCGTGGAGCGGCCGACGCAGGCGCGATTCGAGTCGCCCGACGCCTACACCACGCCGGCGCTGCTGCGGTATGCGCAACACCACGGAGATCGTCGTCACCGGCGGCGACGTGGTGACCGGCCACGATCCGGCCACCGGGAAGGAGCTGTGGCGCGCCAACGGCCTCAATCCGTCGCAACGACGGCAGACTACCGCATCGTCGCCTCGCCCGTCGTGCTACGGCGACGTGATCATCGCGCCGTCGCGCGAGCGGCCGCTGCTCGCGCTCGAAGGCGGGCGGCCGCGGCGACGTCACCGAAGTCGCACGTGCTGTGGTCGTTCAACAACGGGCCGGACGTGCCGACGCCGGTCACCGACGGCACCTACCTCTACGTCGTCAACGACCGCGGCATCATGTGGTGCCTCGACGCCAAGACCGGCAAGAGAGGTTTACGGCCGACAGCGCCTGCGATCCGGCGACCTACAGCGGATCGCCGGTCGCTGGCCGACGGCAAGATCTACGTCACGAACGAAGACGGACTGACGCGTCGTCGTCAAGGCCGGACCGACGTTCGAGGTGCTCGGCTGAGAACGATTTCGACGACTACACGCTCAGCTCGCCGGCGATTTCCGACGGACAGATCTTCATCCGCACGAGCAAGTTCCTGTGCGCCATCGGAGCTCGAACGGCGCGGTCGTAACTATCGTGGGACTCCGCCCCACACCCCGCCTTCGCGCAAAGCGCTACGCAGGTCGCGCAGGCTTGCTTGCAATTTCGGAGGAGATTATGCGAACACTCATGATTGCGGCGTTCGGCGCATTTGTCTGGGTGAGTCCCATGGGACAGGTCGCATTCGGCCAAGGTGGTCAAGCTCCAGCGGCTCAGCGCCGGCGCGCGCGGTAGCTCCCGCGGACAAAGCTGCTTACTTTGCCAACACCGATTTCAATCGATCTGGAAAGATTCTCGAAGCCAGGCAGGTGATCAACAAGCGAGTTCTCGAAGGCGGAAGCCACAGCATCAACGTTCGCATCGTCAAGGAGAACGACGCCCCGCTGGTTCACGCCAGGTCGGCCGACGTGTGGGTGGTGACCGGCGGAACGGCGACTGCCGTCACCGGAGGGCAGCTTGTCGATTCACAGAAGAGACCGAATAGCGACGATGCGGCTGGCGCCTCCATTCAGGGAGGCACAGAGCAGCCGCTGAAGGCTGGCGATGTCCTCTACGTCCCGCAGGGCGTGCCCCATGGCTTCAAGAACGTAAAGGACTTCAGGGCGTTTCTGATCCGGTTTGATACGAACTGGATCAGATCGATGCGTGAGTGACTACGCGTTGTACGGACTCCTCAACCTAGACATCACACCCATAGTCGGTCGTGGTCACGCACGATCGGCTGCGGCGTCAGCTTGAACAGAGTGAACCGATACTGGCAGCCGGCTTTTCGCAGTTCGTCGTCCGGTATCCACTGGACGAAGACGTTACGGCGAGGGGTCAGATGCGATCCGCAGCTCGTATTGAGCACGGATGCTTCTGAACCGGTGTTCCTCGGCCAAGAGTATTCGACTCCACCGCGAAGCCGAGCAGGTCGTCCGCAGTGCGTGCGCTTGGCCTGACAGCGAGCTCAGCACGTGTGGACGTGATCAGGATGAAGCCGCCGGCCACCTTTCGTGACGCCTGTCGCGGGGAGGCGATGGCGTCCCCGTAGAACTGCACTTCACCCGCTGCTGCGGCGCCGTCCGGGAGGGGAATCCGGGCCACGCCTTGAAGTCTGTCGATCTTCATCGCGGCCAGCCCGTTCGCGTCGACGAGCACGTAGTATTTCGAGCGGAGATCGGCAGGCACGCGGACGTCGAACGGGACAGACGCGAAGCCGAAGTCGTCCTCATGTCCGCGGATCAGAGCTTCGAGCGATCGATTCAGCGATGCCGTCGAGATCTGTCGCAGCTGCCGCGGAGCGCTCTCCTTCCAGGGAAAGTCGGCCAGTTGAAACGAGACGCGGGTATCGTCGATGTGCATGGCGCTGATGAAGGCGAGCTCGGTCTGGGCATGTCCCGACGGGGCAGCCAAAGCTGCCAAGAGCGAGCCCGACCACGATGGCTTGCGTTCTCGCGCGAATCACTCTCTGTTCTATGTCGGCTGCAGTCTCCCGGTTCTCGAACCGTCATGTCCGTAGCGGCCCGACAACCGGGCAGAACTGTGCAAGTGGAATGATGTCAACGACCAACGACTAGCGACCTACGACTAACGACTAGTCAACCCGCGCTTTTTCATTTCGTCGGCAGTTGCTTGAACGATGTCTTTGACGGCCGCTCGAACGCTCTTCCGGATTGGTCGTCTCGCTGGTTGCCGCCCAAATCAGCTTGTCGCCGCGCAGATCGTAGACCAAGGGTTTCAATCTTGATCTTGGTGTCGTTGCGCCCTGGGACAATCGTGAAGGTGCTGCCCCAGCCGTACGGATAGTAGTTCCAGAAAGAAGCGTATGTAGCGCTGGTCCAGATGACCTCGGGCTGGCTGACCTCCTTGTTGACGTCAACCAGCCGCATCGCGCACAACGCCGGTCGCCCCGGCTCGCTCGAACCAGCCCTTGGCTTTCTGGGGGTCACGGAGTTCCTCCCGCGGTATCAGGCGGTAGGCAGCATCTCCTCGTATGCCTCGCTCGGTGAGCTCACTTGCCAGTGCTTCCTCGCCGCTCATACGCAGCGACTCGTCGTCGCTGATGACCAGCGCCGATGACCTTCTGGTTGGCGAAGGTGAGATTCTGGACGCCTGGCGCCGCCCAGATATTGATTAGTTTGGCGCGTGCTCCGGCTTCGGCGCCGGCAAGCAGCACAGCGACGGCTGCAATCATCCAACGTTTCATGTGTCCCTCGAGAGCTCTATTGGGTCCAAGATCTTTTGTGGCGCAGGCCTGGAGGCCTGCGAATTGATTCTTAAGAATCGTCCGGTTCTGCGACGGCAACTGCACCTGTCAGTCCTTTTGGACGTGGTTTGAGCGGTGCCGGCTTCCAGGCATAGGGATCGCGCGGTGAGCCCGGTGGTGTGCGACCACTCCACCCTCGCCACAACTGCAGCATCCTTTTCAGAAGCCGCAACATCAGCCCAAAGCTATCATGTCTCAAGGCTCAGGGTGTGTGGCTTCCCGCCGTTAGGCGGAAGAGAGCTGCCGGCATTGAGCTTCCGGCTGAAGCCGGAAGCCACACCCAACACACAGCACCGCGCACTCAGCACCGAGCACCTGCGTCGTGCCGATAAAGTGAGTTGAATGGTCAGAAAGTCGCCCTTGCCGCTGTCCTGCTGATCGTCGCCGCGGTCGTGGTGTTTCGCTTCGCTGGTGTCCGCTTTGCGGTGGACGGCAGCGGCATGATGCCGAGATTCTGGTCTCCGGGCACCCAACTACGATGCGCTCGAGGCGGATCGAGCGCGACAACGCGACCAGCCTCCTCCTACTCTTCCGGCGGCTTCTGAGGCGGTTGCGTCGCCGTCAACGCCGCCGCCCCCGGACCCCGCGCCGTCGCCGACACCCGTTGAGAGTCCGGCTCGGTCGGAACCGAAGGCGATTGCCGGTTCTCCGAAGGGCTTTGGCCGGACTTCCGCGGCCCGAATCGTGACGGCCGTTACGATGGGGACCCGATTCGGACCAACTGGCCCGAAAGCGGCCTGCCGCTGTTGTGGAAGCAGCCGGTCGGTGCGGGCTACGCCTCGTTCGTGGTCGCCGACGGTCGAGCATTCACGATCGAACAACGACGCCGGCAGGAGGTCGTGGCCGCGTACGACATCGAAACGGGACGCGAGCTCTGGACGCACACGGTTGGGAGACCGAGCTTCGAGGAAGCGATGGGAGGGGATGGGCCACGAGCGACGCCGACATATCACGACGGCCGCATTTTTGCGCTCGGAGCTGAAGGGGAGCTGCGCTGCCTCGATGCCCGGACCGGGGCGCTCATCTGGCGCCGCAACATCCTCACCGACAACGGGGCCGCCAACCTGCAATGGGGTATGTCCGCTTCACCGCTCATCGTCGACGACAAGGTCATTGTCTTGCCGGGCGGCGGAAGCGGGAAGTCCGTCGTGGCCTATCGCAGAGCGACTGGCGAGCCAGTTTGGGCGGCGTTAGACGATCAACAGGCCTACACGTCGCCGATGCTGGTCACCATTGACGACGTGCGCCAGATCCTCGTGGTCAGCGCCAGTCGAGTGACGGGTCTCGGTGTCGACCAGGGCCGGCTGTTGTGGGAGTATCCCTGGACGAACTACAACAGCATCAGCGTCGCGCAGCCGATTCTCCTGGGGAACAATCGCGTCTTTATGTCGGCCAGCCTACGGCAAGGGCGCTGCAGTCTTCGAGCTCACGCGTGCCGGAGATCGGTTCACGACACGGACCATCTGGGAGAACACGCGGATGAAGAACAAGTTCACCAGTTCGGTGCTGCGTGACGGTTTCATTTACGGATTGGACGAAGCCATTCTTGCCTGCGTCGATGCCGCCACCGGCGAGTTGAAATGGAAAGGCGGACGATATGGATACGGTCAAGTGATGCTTGCCGGCGACTGGCTCGTCGTGCATCACCGAGAGCGGTAGGTGGCGCTCGTGAAGGCCGGGCCCGAGCGCCACGAGGAAGTCGCCAAATTCGCCGCCATCGACGGAAAAACCTGGAACCATCCGGTCATCGCGGACGGACGTCTGCTCGTCCGCAATCTGAAAGAGATGGCTGCCTTCGACATCAGACCGCGATAGGAACCTCCTCGACGATCTACGACTTCGCCACGGCGAGACCGTCCACCTGCATTTCGAGCTGGTGATTGACCCGAATCCCGTAGACGCCATCGAGTTTTCGCCGTCAGGCCGGTCTTGGGCGTCGTGTGAACCATCGTTCCATTGATGAAGTAATCGATCTTGTCGGCCATCACGCGCACTTCGAGCGCGTTGGTCGATTTACCAGTGGCATCAGGTGTCTTCACGGCGTGTGTTCTCGCGCCCGCGCGACGTCCCGCGTGCGATGTCGCCGTCCCGGCGCTTGATGAGCCACGTTCCATCCTGCGCGACGACGAAGTAGATGTAGTTTTGCGAGGATCCTTCGAGTCCGCTGCCGCCGAACACGAGGCCGCAGTAGTTCGCGTGGCTGCTCGGTCTCAACAGCGTAAAGGTGCCTTTGAGCGAGTAGTTGCCGTTGGCAGTGTTGCCCGGGTTCCGATTGCCTGGCCGCCTGTGGGTTCACGGCATGGAAGCCCGACCCTGAAGTCGAGAACTTGATCGCCCCGGCCCCGTCCGGATCGGACGCGCTGGTGCTGCGGTCGGCGCGCACGAGCCAGCCCTTCGGGGCTTGAGCGGCGGAGCGGCGCAACGGCGAGCAACACGAAAAGAGCAAGAGAAACATGACGTTTCATGGACAGTCCTCCTCACTGATGACTTGATCGGCCAAGGCTCATGATGGCACAGGTTTCCCTCGTCCAGAGGCGGAGACAGGAGCACAATGTATCGGACGGAGCCACTCGGAAACGGAGGTTCACATGCGCCTTCGAACGCTCGCCTCGCTGGGAATCTTGACAGTCCCGATCCTGATCGGGTCGGTCGCACGGCCCGCCGCTACTGGTCCGCTGCAAAGGCACGCCGAACGAACTGAAGAGCCCAGGCGCGCAGCAATCCCAGCCGCCGGCCAAGAACACCGCCTCCACCAGGAAATACACGACGCCGCGAACGCCCTGGGGCGAGCCCGATCTGCAAGGGACGTGGTCCTACGCCAACCTCACGCCGCTCGAACGGCCCGGCAGTCAGGCAGGCCGGGATGTTCTGGAGGATGAAGAAGTGGCAGCGCTCGACAAAGAGGCGCGGTCGGGCGCGGATCGGCGCGACGGAACTCCGGAAGCCGACCTGGCCCGTGCCTACAACGCATTCTGGCACGACCGGGGCAAGTCCGACGGCCGCACCGTCGTTGATCGTCGATCCCGCCGACGGACGACTGCCTTCGTTGACGCCGGAAGGGCGCCGGCGTCAGGCCGCCGCCGCAGCGCACGTTCGCGAGCACGAGCATGACTCGGCAGCCGAGCGGCCGCTGCAGGAACGCTGCATTACCTATCACGGCGTACCGCCGCTTCCATCGGGGTAAGCAACAACACCTATCAGATTTTCCAGACACCCGGGTATGTCGCCATCGTCGATGAAAACATCCACGACGTCCGCGGCATTCCACTGGAACGGCCGCCCTCATCTCGGAAAAAATATCCCCAGTGGAACGGCGACTCCCGCGGCCACTGGGAGGGCGATACGCTCGTCGTCGAAATCCACGAACTACAGTTCCAAGTCCACCTTCAAGTTCCCCGTCTCTGGCGAGACGGATGCATGCGATCGAACGGTTTACACGGGTTGCGGCGGACAGGATCGACTACCGATTCACGATCACCGATCCGACGACCTACACGAGGCCATGGACGGCGAGCCTGCCGCTGATGGGCGCACCCGACTACGTCATCTATGAATACGCGTGTCACGAAGGAAACTATGCGATCGCGAACGCCCTCAGCGGTGCGCGCGCCAAGGAAGAAGGGGACGGTCGAGGGCGGGACGAAGAACTGACGCGTGCCCGGACGACAGGCTGGAAGCACTCATGAACAAAGGGGCTAGTCTCATGTGCGGCGTTCGCGATTGCGGTGAGCACTCCTGTTCTTCGCTCCGCTCATCGCGCAGGAGACTGGACCTTCGTCGAAGCGCGGGAAGTCTTACACGCCGCCCCGCACGCCATGGGGCGATCCCGATCTGCAAGGCAACTACACGAACAGCTACGAGCAGAGTACTGCCGCTCGAACGACCCGACGAATTCGTCGGACGCCGCGTCGACGATGTGACAGGCGATGAGTTAGCGCGAATCCTCACTAAGCGACAACAGGATGTGCTGGCGCGCCCAGGTGGTGTCGGGCCGTCTCAGTTCCGCGACACGTTGGATGTGATCAAGGGCAGTCGCGCGTGGCTGATCGTGGATCCGCCCGACGGCAGGATCCCGGCGATGACACCGGAAGCGCTTCGCCGACTCGGGCCTGCCGATCGCCTCAGCTCGATTCCGGGATCAACGGCATCTTCAACATGAGGCGGCGTACGGGCAGCACATTCGGTGGCGGTCCGTTCGACGGCCCCGAGGACATCACACTCTGGGAGACGATGTATCACCCGCGGACTGCCCGGCGCGATGATGCCGCACATCCTCGGCAATTCCTACCAGGTGCTTCAATCTCCCGGGTTCGTGGTCATTCGCTATGAGCTCGTCCACGACGCGCGGATCATTCCGCTCGACGGCCGGCCGCATGTCGCCAAAGGAGTCGCCTTGGAAATGGGCGACGCCCGCGGCCACTGGGACGGCGACTCACTCGTCGTCGAGACCACCAATTTCAAGGATCGCAGCACGTACCGAAACGCCAACGCGGCCAGCCTGCGTCTGATCGAACGGTTCACCCGGAAATCGCACGATCGGCTCGAGTGGTCCGTCACGGTGGACGATCCGGGCGACCTGGACCAGGCCGTGGACGTTTGCGATGCCGCTGACGATGAACGACCAGGAAGCCGGTGTCTGGAATTCGCCTGCCACGAAGGGAATTACGCCGTTCCGAACATCCTCAGCGCCGCGAGAGGCAGCGAGGCGATTCATTAGCTGATTCGCGTGGCGATCTCGCCAGACGTTGCCCCAGCGATCTTCTCACCATTCCGCGCCGATCGCCGTAGGGGAGATCCCGTGGCTCTTCGAGCGACTGAGCGCCAGCCGCCAGCGCCCGCTGGTAGGTCGAGTCGGCATTGTCGACGTAGACATACAGAAAACGCAGGCATGGCGTCCCGTGGGCCTTCGCCGCTGATCATGATTCGAGAATCGCCGATCTCGATTTCAGAGGGAACGTCAGCACGGAAATCCCCACGCGCCTCGAACACTTCCTTGATGAACTCGACGAGTTTGGCAGCGTCTCGCGCGACGATTCGCGGCGTGATGGTATGCCAACCTGCAGGAATCGATCTGATCACTGGCCCACTCCATCACAAGGGTCGACAGGGGCAGCTGTCAAGCAGATGCCTGGCTGACGCTTCGCGCCGACCGGCGGCGTCAAAGCGGCTCGCGCGTCGGCTCCAGTTGAAGCTAGACGTCGCGCGCCCATCAACGCTTCTCTTCGATATGGCTCCGGGTCAAGGATGTGAAGCACGAGCAAACCTCCGGCCAAGACCGTCTCATCCAAAGTGAAACGCCACGCCTGCTCGCAGGCCCCAGTAGTTCCAATTCTCGAAGCGGATATCGTCGCGCCGCGGCAGGAATGAAAAACCGTCCAGCCGGAGACCGACCCGCTTGCGAGGCCAGTACGTGACCCCGCCTCCAACGCTCACGCCGCGGGCGTCGTAGTTGAGGTCGCCCAACGTGCGTGAAGCCCACTGTTGCGAACGGATCAAGCTTCCTCGCGGGCCGGTGAGCAAGGGGATGGTACGACCCATTGAAGGACAGCACAACAAGATTCCCCACCCCGAACTCAGCTCCGATGCCGATCGGCCCATTCATGATGAGCCAGTCTACGCCGCCATCGAGTTGCGTTGCACCGACGCCAAGAGAGACATACGACGTGGCTCCTTCCTTGAGCGTTCGCTGAATGAGGAAGTCACCACAAGGAGCATCGGTAGCAGGACGCAACGACAGATACGTAGAGTGCACATCATCAGGGTTTCTCTGGCCGGCTTTACGCCGGTCGTCGGCTTCACGATGTCTAACGTTTCCACTGAGCCGCACGCCGGTGGCGCCATGATCGCACGGACCTCGGCGCGTCGGCTCAATTGGTGTTAGACGGCCTCGCTCCCGCGGGCCGGCAGCTTCGAGCGGTCCGACTCGTCACCTGCCCCTCGCTCGCACCTCCAGCAAGTCCCTACCGGGTGACAATCGAGTCGCATCTGCCGGACGTCAGCGTAACTCCTCGTTCAAGAGAGCCGCGATGTCTTGCCGAACCCCTGCGCGTCCACGCCTCTTCCCATCAAAACGGACGCGGCCACACATTCTGGCTGGCGGAGGAGCCCCAAGGTACGTGCGCGATCCCGACGTTTGTCGTGCACCAGGCGGTCAGCTTCCTCATTTGCGGCCCGCAGCACCTGCTTGGTCGAATCGCTGAACGGAATCTCGATGGAGGACGGCAGCGGCTCTCGAACCACCGTTCTCGGTGCCACCTCAGCCCGTGCGCCGACGAGCGAGAGCCCCGCGCGCTCGAACAAACGGCTTTTCTGGGCGGCCCGAACCAGTCCCAGCAGGACGTGTTCCGGTTCGATGGTGGGTACTCCCGAACTGACCCGCTTCGTGGCGCGAGAAGAACAGCGCCTGCTTGGCCTTCGGCGTGAATCGCTCGAACCGATAGTTGGCCGGATCACATTCGCGCCGACGGCCACGCGGACACCACCTCCGCCACGAGACGGCGGCGGGGCGACAGCTGGGGCGGCCTCGAGCTGAAGCGATTCGACATGCGCTCGCAGCTTCGGCCAACTTACAAACCCGTACTCGCGCGCGATGTCATGTTGCGCGTCGGTGAGCTTCGCCTGCGGGTCGCTCTGCTGGATCTCGCGCAACCGCTCTTTGGCCTGCTTCCTCAGATGCTCGATGTTGGCGCGGAGTGGAAGTTCACGGGACATGACTTCTCCTTTTGCGCCCAGCGTCCGCCCATGGGCAAGAAGAGAGGTCGATGTCGAGGCCGACGGTGCAGGTGGGATCGTCCCTTTCCGCGGACGGGATGCAACCTGATTGCTCAGCGAGGATATAACGACGAGATGCCCGAAAGGCCAGACTAGTTTCGTTCTGCACGGTTTGTCGATTCGATCATGGCCGTCTGGACGGCCAGCACTGACCGCGGCGCTCGCGTGCGACTGCGCCGCCGGCTCCAGTGCTTGTTAGACCGCCCGAACCGATGTCCTCGGGAATTGGACACTTATCGCGCGTCGACGATCGGAGTGCGCCCGACGAGCAAACCCACGGCTCCCTTCCCAAACATGCCGCCGACTGTCCCGACAACGGCAGCCACCGCCATCAATATGGCCGGCACTACGAGCGCCTCTCCTGGGTCGGGGTCGTTACGGAGGATCGTGGCAAAGAACAAGGGTATGTAAACGGCAAGAGAGATTGTCGAACCGATGACGCTACCCGCCATCGCGACGAGCGCGCCGACGCGTGCGCTGCATGATCGCCAACCACCCCACGTTCCTGCCGCCATCAGTACGCAATTACAGCCTGGGACATGATCGACGATCTCGATGCAGGATTCGCCGTGGGCAGCGCGGCATCGAGTACATACCGAGCGCCCAGAGACGTGCCAACCAGCACGCCGAACAGCCAGCTTGTCTGCAACAACCAACGCAGGCTTATGCTCCGTATCGCTACGACGCTGTTGACTCGCCAGAACCCAAGCCAAAACGACCAGCACGCTTACAGGCGTCACCTTGTCGGGACCGGCCCAAAGAAGCAAGCCACCAAGTGCTGCGCCTGCCCCCGCAAGCCAGAGCGCCGAGCGAATCAAACGTGGATTGAACATCTTCGCCTCCGTGTCCCAGAGTCGCCCAGCTGTCTAACGTTCCAGATGGCCGCGCGCCACAGCGTCATGATCTATTGCCGTCGGGCGTCGGCTCCATTTGCGTGTTAGACGGCGTTCAGCAACTTGCCCAGGGCATAAACGAAGCAACGACCGCTCCCGATATGGGGACCAGAAACGCAGCCCGACAGCAACCACCGCCCGATGGTCGGTGGCAATACAAGCCCGCAAGGTCGCGCCGACAGACGCCGCCACGAGTAGGGGCCCATCCCATGAACGCGTTGGCTGGATACCAGATCGCTGGTGACAGAGTCCCACTGACTCTAAACCCGTAAATACCGTTGGGCGGCACGATTTCGAGGATCAGTGGAACGCTGATGATCACAAGGAGCACGCACGACGCCATCAGTCGCACCTCGTATCTTGCTCTGGGCGCCTGCCAGATCCCGATCGCCGAGCGTTACCTTTGCGCGCGCTCAACGGGAAGGGCCTGCGATTCCAAAGTGCGCGCGCTGCGATCAGAATCAACACCGACGGCCGATGCGACGACGAGCTCAGGCCATGGAATCAAGTTCATTGGATTCCCGGTATTCGACTTGAGTGACTGCCGTTATTGTCCGTCTAACACCGAGATAAGCTGCAAGGGCCGCCCCGTCCGTTAACCATGCGGCCCTTGTCAGCTTCAATCTCGTTGTTAGGCTGCCCCTCGCGACGCCGAGAGTGCCTTCTTGAGAAGAACGATCTGGCCCGCATGGTACAGGTCGTGCTGAGGCGTGCCGCAGAACTGAATGTACGCCGAGTACTCGGAACCCAGCTCCTGCGAAAGGCGCTCCGCGGGGAAGGCGCGCACGGCGCTCTGGAGCTGCTGATTCAGTTGCTCCAAGGTGTGCTGGCTCTCGCGCCAGGCCTCCGAACTAAACTCCGCCACTGGAGGCCACTCTTCCTCCGGCGAGAGCTGCGCGCGTTCTCCATGAACCCGCCGAAGAACCAAGTTGTATCCACCGGTCAGGTGAAGGACGATCTCCCAAATGCTGTGAGCGCCGGCTATTGGATGAGCTGCGGCGTCTTCCGCCGAAACACCCGCCAGCACTTCGCGCACCGAAGGCCCATGCCAGGACTCGCCCCGAAAGGCTCGGCTGATCTGATCTGCGATCATCTCCATATCCAGGGGCATCGTCTCTCCCATTCCGCAAGGTCGGCCTAACGAATTGCGGCTGACTCGCGGCGGCCGCTCCGACGGTTTTCATCGAATTCTTTCCCTTCGCGGCGTGGCCGCCGACTGGTCCAGCCGCTGTTAGGCCGTTCCATCGTCAGTGCACCCAGAACAGGTGGCATCTCGATCCTTCCGGAACTCCGCGAGCATAAAGATGCCGGTTCCCCAACACGATCGCGACATCGGCGACGTTGAAGATGCCGGTTCGCACAGGGCCAACGCCAACGTTTAGGAAGTCAACGACACTACCTCGCATGATCCGGTCGATCCAGTTCGATGCGCCACCCGCGACGAACAGTGTCAAGCCGAACTTTGCCAGATCGTTCGATTTGCGTCGGCGCGCGAGGATCACGAGCATGACCAGCGCACATACCAGTCGCCACTGTGAAAAGCGCCGTTCGGGTGGTTGGTGGCAGACTGGCGCCGAGGCTCAAGAACCCACCTGGATTCTCGACGTACCTCGACCCACACGGTGTCCGCCAAGTAATACTGGCCAGGCAATCCCGCGAGCATTGTCGTCGCAACATGCTTCGTTGCCCGATCGCAGCCGATAGTCGCCAGGGCCGCAACCATCAACAGAGGCGGTCCGACTATTCTGACATTCGTTCCACTCATATCCTGCTTGAGGTTGGCGTCATCGGTTTAACGATTGCGAATGAGCCGCGCGGCCTCACCTTCACGCCGCGTCGGCTCCATTCGCGGGGTTAGGCGGCCCGTCGCCAAAGGCGGCAGCCAACGCACCAAGATCTCTTCCTGATGATTCAACGGAACCGATAGATGCGCATCTTCCGGATAGAACGTCGCGCGGCAATTCGGAAATGCACTGGCGAGATAGCGGCCCGCAGCCACCGGCACGTTGCGATCGAGCTCGCCGTGCCACAGCAGCACCGGAACCTTCACAGCACCGAGTTCGAAGCCCCAGGGGCGGGCGATGAGGCTCACGTCCTCGGCGGGACCGGCCGGCCCTTGTCGACAGGCTTCTTCGAAACAGGCCATGAACCCACCGCTGACGTCAGCACGCTGGAGGAGGATGCGATCGGGTTCCGGAGCCCACGCCGCCATCCGCTCGCTTGCCCGCGCACCACCGCGGCGAACAGCACGGAGATTGAGCCGGAAGAGTATGCGGAGCACAGCCGGGGCAGAGCGCCCGAGGCGGAACATCATCCGCAGCGGACCGCTCATCGAACTTAGGAAGCCAGGCGCATCAGAGCAATACGTAACCGGAACGAAGTACAA
>ERZ1370068.10567-contig-9254_pt1 | contig 37103 bp, 55 predicted proteins | sample MGYA00561227_ERZ1370068 | MGnify/ENA primary metagenome ERZ1370068 (study PRJEB38410, sample SAMEA6850437) | metagenome | study: Metagenomic assessment of the ecological functions of the soil: analysis of the soil microbiota associated with the...
ATTACGTATTGCTCGGTGAGTTCAAATGTCGCGCACCCCGAGTGCGCGGCCGGTCTCCAGCTGCTCGACGATTGCGGTGCGGCTGCCGAAGAGCGCGTAACGCTCACCTTCTTCTGCCGGGCGACCGCGCCTGCAGAGGCGCTGGATAAGGCGCGGTAGGCCGGGTCGATATAATCGAGATAGCGGTCAGCACGCTCGCGAATATGTGCGTCCATATCGACGACAACATGCCCGTTCCAGCTCATTGGGGTATCCTTTCTTCGCGTTCCGTCGTTCCCGCGAAAGCGGGAACCCAGGGTGGCAGCTACACGCTTCGTCTTGGCCCGCTTTCGCGGGGTGACGACATATTTCAATAACCATACCGCTCACACGCGGCCGCGGTCTGGTTGTCGCGGCGCTTTGCGGCGGCATCGGCTTGGCGAAATCGTCCTCGCCGAAGCCGTAGAGCGCGAGCGCCGCCGGACAGGATCTTGCCGGCGATCTCGCGGGGTGATGCTCGGGTTGGTCAGCACCCGCGTCGAGACCTCCGGGAAGCTCGAGTCGAAATGCGGGAAATCGCTCGACACGCAGATGTTGTCGGCGCCGCCCAGCAGCTCGACGACCGAGCCGACCTCGCGCTCGCCGCTCTCGATCGCCGAGAAGCAGTTGCGCTGCCAGTATTCGAGCGGCGTCAGCTTGAGATAGGGCGCGTCGGCATCATGGTGCTGCCGCAGATCCCATTCGATGCGCCCGAGGAGGCCCGGCACCCACCAGCTCTGCGCCTCGAGGAAGGCGACCTTGAGCTGCGGATAGAACTCGAAGATGCCGCCGAGCATCAGCGCGATCAGCGCCAGCTGCATCTCGGTCGAGTGGCTGGCGACGTGGCGCATGAAGCGGTTTTCGCCAAAGCGCGGCTCGATCGTCGAATAGTACGAGCCGGTGCCCTCGTGGAAGCACAGCGGCACGTTGAGTTCCTGCAACAGGCTGTAGAGCGGATCCCAGTAGTTCGAGTGCCAGTAGCGGCCGTTGACGTAATTGGGCCGCACGAAGGCGCCGACCGCGCCGTATTCCTTGACGCAGCGATGCAGCTCCTGGCGCAGGCGAGGTTGACGTCGTGGATCGGCAGCATCGCCGCCATCTTCAGCTGGTCGGGGCTGTGCTCGCACGAAATCGTGCAGCCAGTCGTTGTAGGCGCGGCAGATCGCGGCGGAGAATTGCGGATCCATGTTGTCGCGCGCCATGGAACGACAGGCCGATCGTCGGGAACAGCACGGCGATGTCGATCCCTTCCATCGCCATGCCCATGACCTGCGCCTCGGCGTCGTAGCCGCGCTCGACCGCGAACATCACGTTCGTGTTGGCGCGCTTCGAGACGAGCGGGCCGCGGATGCGGTTGTATTGCGAGATGTTGCCGTCGTTGCTGAGCGGCTGCGCCGTCGAAGAACCACAAGCGGCCGGCCGCGCATGCCGGTGCTGCCGCCGTCCGACCCGGCGCAGCGACGAGGTGACGCGCGGTCCTTGAACGCCGGGTCGAGATATTTATCGAACAGATCCGATCGGCTCCATGATGTGCATGTCGCAATCGACGAACCGATAACCCTCTTTCATGGCACCGCTCTTCCGACGCTTTGCGGCCGCAAAATACTATAGGACCGACATCAACCCCGCTGCTAGGGTAGACCTCGCCTTTGCGGAGATCGTAGCGATGGGATATGGGATCGAGCAGTTCTCGGCAGAGTGCCGGCCGCATCCTCAAACAGGACCCGGGCGTCGAGGGTCGGAAGCAGGTCTGCGCGCTGGTCCGGGAGTGCTGAAGGACGACAGCTTCGTCGCAGACCTACCTCACCGACGACGTGCCCGAGCGCAAGGTGCTGTACGAGGTGATCCGGAGCTCGGTTTCTGCATCCTCGGCCACGTCTAGTCAGGGTGCCAGGACAGCAACCCGCACGATCACAGGCCGTCCTGGGCGAGTCTACGGCCAGGCGCGCGGCGAGACGGTGATGACCGACTATGAGCCGGTCGCGCGCCCCGGCGAGGGAAAGCCGGGGAGGCACGCCGGGTCAAGGACTACACGCTGAAACCGGGCATGGCGTATCTCTACAATGAGGGCGACCTGCACCTGCCGCGGCGCGACGGCCCGACCCGGCTGATCCGCATCGAGGGCAAGAACATGGAGGAAGATCCAGCGCTTCCCCTACGAGCGCGTCGCTTAGCAGCTCACCCGCCTCGCAGGCGCTCGGCTCCCTCTCCCGCATCGCTGCGGTGGAGGGAGGTGGCGGGCGTGGCGCTACGCCGACGATCGGCCACACGATCTCGTCTATAATGGCATGCGCTGCTAGCGCTCCGATCAGCGTCCCCGGGTTGATGCGGTGAGCCGGAGGAAAACAGCGATGCCTGATCTCGACCACAGAGCAAAGCAGGAGAAACAGGCGGATCGCTGGGCGCAGAGGACGCCGTCCCCACGCAGGCGAAGGTGTGCTCGGAAGCTGAACCGACGCCGGCGTGTGGCACCGTGCCATAGCGGCGCAAATCACCCCTCCCTGACCTCTCCGCCCGCGTTGCCAGGGAGAGGGCAGGGCGCGGCACCCCGTCAGGGCTGGGAGGATGAGCGGCTCTCACATCAGGAACACGCCCTTGCCGGTAGTCTGGGTGTCGAACAGGCGGTAGGCCTCCTCGGCCTGGTCGAGCTTCCATTGGTGGGTGAAGAGGCGGTCGACGTCGACCTTGCGGTCGACGACGAAGCTGCGCGCATTCGGCCTGGCCCATCTGCGAGAAGGTCCAGGAGGCGACGATCGTCAGCTGCTTGCGCAGCATGTCGGGGCTGACGTCGATCGTCACCTTGTTGCGCTCGCCGACAAAGCAGCGTCGTGCCCCACACCTTGGCGGCTGCGCACCGCGGCGATGCGGCCCTCGGGCTGGCTCGATGTGTCGAGGGTGAATTCGGCGCCGTAGCCATGCGTCAGGTCCTTGATCGCGCCGACCGGATCGTTGGAGCGCGGATTGACGGTTTCGGCAGGCGCCGAACTCCTTGGCGCGGTCGAGCCGCTCGGGGCTGACGTCGAGGGCGATGACGCGGGCGCCCATCGCCGCTGCCAGCTGGGTCGCCGACAGCCCGACCGGCCCCTGGCCGAAGATCGCGATCGTGTCGTTGCCGGAGATGTTCGAGCCGGCGCAGCGCGCCATAGGCGGTGCCGGTGCCGCAGGAGATCGCCGCGCCGGCGGCGAACGACAGCTCGTCGGCCAACGGCACCAGAGTGAAGGCCGGCACCTTCAGATAGTCGGGCGTGGCCGCCATGGGCGTTGTTGCCGTAGACCAGCACCGGCTCTTCCTGGCAGCAGCTGCGACCAGCCCGAGCGGCAATGCGTTGCACACCGTGCAGCCCTTGTAATGATGCACCATGACGCGCTGGCCGATGCGGCGCCATCGTCGTCGCTGACGCCGGTGCCGATCGCCGCGACGATGCCGCAGGGCTCGTGGCCGCCGATGACCGGGTTCGGGTTGACCGGCAGGCCGCCGATCGACTCGCCCCCGACTTTGGACGGCGGTACTGGTGCAGATCGCTGCCGCACATGCCCGAGGCCTTCATCTCGACGACGACTTCGCCGGGGCCCGGCGTCGGGTCGGGAAATTCCATCAGTCTCGATCTCGCGTTCGCCGGTGAAGACCACGCCGCGCATCGCTTTCTCTCCTCTGACTGAAACGGATTGAGACCAGCCTACCGCGTTTTCCGCCCGCTCGGCACTACCCTGACCGCAAGCAGCGAGGATCGGTCGCCATGCCCGTCAACAAGCCCCATCTCGAATTCCACCGCGTCGACATGAGCACCGGCTGGTCGACCCCGCCCGGCTATCCGCCGGGGATCGAGCAGAAGATCCTGGCGGGTGCGCTCGACGAGGAGCGCAGGAGCGGCAGCCGCACCGCCTGCTGCGCTTTGCGCCAGGAGTGTTCACGACCGCGCCCTTCGTCCATGAATATTGGGAAGAGGTGTATCTGATCGCGGGCGACCTCACGGTCGGCAACGATGCCGAAGGCAGAGGCGGCGAGAACTTCCCGCCGGGCACCTACGCCTGCCGGCCGCCGGGCGCGGTGCACGGCCCGTTCAAGTCGAACGGCGGATGCCTGCTCTACGAGACCCACTATTACGCGGAGTGATCGCCGCCGCTCAGCTGGCCAACCTTATGGGGTCGCCCTCTTGCAGGCGGCACATCCGATCGAACAACCCGCGCCGCCGCCGCAGTTCGGCCGGCGTGCCGTCTCGACGATCCGGCCGTCTTGAAGCACGACGAGCCGGTCGAACTTCGCCACCGTCGATAGCCGGTGGGCGATAGCCAGCACGGTGCGGCCCCGCATCAGTGCATCGAGCGCCCGCTGGATCTCGATCTCGGCCGCGGTATCGAGTGCCGGAGGTCGCCTCGTCGAGCACGATGATCGGAGCATCCTTCAACAGGGCTCGAGCGATGCCCAACCGTTGCCGCTGCCCGCCGGAGAGCTTGGCGCCGCGCTCGCCGACGATCGTCGCGTAGCCTTGCGGCAGCGCGCGGATGAAGGCATCGCAGCGCGCCGCTCTTGGCCGCGGCGAAGACCGCGTCGTCGCCCGCTTCGGGTCTGGCATAGCGGATGTTCTCGAGCACCGAGCGATGAAACAGCGAGACCTCCTGCGGCACCACCGCGATCGCCGAGCGCAGGCTGTCCTGCGTCATCGTGCGAATGTCCTGGTCGTCGATCAGCAGACCGTCCGCCATCGATGTCGAAGAGCCGCTGCACCAGACCGATCAGGGTCGACTTGCCGGCGCCGGATGGACCGACCAGACCGACATGCTGACCCCGTTCGATCCGCAGGCTGAAGCCGCGAAACACCGCGCTGCCCGGAGGGATAGGAAAAGTCGACATTCTCGAAGGCGATGCTGCCGCCCGGCCGCACCAGCTGCCGCGCACCCGGGCCGTCGACCACCTTGTGGTCCTCGCCGATCACCTGGATCGCATCGGCAATTCGCGAGACGAACTGGGTCGCGTTGACCGCCGCAAATGCGAGATCGCGCGAGCCGTGGAGGATGCGAAAGGCTACCGCCACAGTCAAAATCACATCGCCGGGGCTGATCCTTCCCTGGCCCCACAGAGACAAGGGACCAGATCAGCAGCGCGCCCGCCATCAACCACAGCCCTAAATCGTGCAACACGCGCATCCGCTCGATATACATCAGGCTGTCGCGATGCGCGGTCGTCTCGGTGTGCAGCAGCTGGGCGAAGCCGCCGGCGCTCGCGCGAGTGCGCGGAGAATGCCTTGACCGCCCAGATGTTGGAGACGACATCGACCAGCGCGCCGCCGACTTCGGCAGCACGGTCGGCATAGGCGCGGTGGCGCGGTGTGCCGCGCTGGCCGAACCCGGGCAAGGGTGCCGACCGCCAGCAGCACGAACAGAGCCAGCGCGGTTCCGAGATGCCACTCCACCGTCGCCAGGATCACCATTGCCGCACAGAAATCGGCACAGACCGGGGCGATGTTGAACAGCACGATCGAAAGCACCTGCTGAACCGAGTCACCGGTCGACGAGACCCGGCTGGCGAGTGAGCCGCTCATCACGTCGGTGAAATAGCGGCTGGAGTGGCCGCCCAAATGATCGAACAGATCGAGCCTGGCCTCCGCCTTGTCAGACGAGAATGGCGCGATAGCCGAGCCAGCTCCCAAAACGCCAGAGCATGCTCTCGCCGGCCAGCAAGCCCACGAACACCGCGAGCGCCAACCACACTGCAGTCATGTGCTCGGCACCTTGCGCCATGGCATCGACGATCAACTTCAAGCCGTATTGCGCGGCGCAGGCGGCGGCGGCCGCTCCCAAGACCGCGGGCGAGCGCTGTGAAATGCAGCAGCGGCCGCCGCCTGACGTAGTGCCAGAGAAACGGGATCGGTCGGCGCGGAAATGCGGCGACACCGCGCAAGGGTGCGCGGTCTGGTAGGCTGAGGGCCTCGAAGCTTCCAGGCAGCGGCTGAGAGAGCGACCCATTTCTTTCAAGCTCGATGGAGCCGCCCGCCTCGCTCTGAGCGAGTATCATCGGGTGTTACCCTCAAAATTGATAGTTGATGAACCGCACGGACTCTCAGCGCGTTCCCTCCATCCCCTGTTATGCAGAAATGACCCGCTGAATAGAACGTCACGGTTCAGTCCAGGACGGGCGAGATCGTCGACGGGATTAGCTCTCTCGTGCCGCGAACGGGGATCGCCCCGTTCTTATTCCGCGGACGAGACTTCCTCCCTGCACCAACACAGCTTGCTCTTCACTTGCATCAGCCGAGTGCGAAATGCCGCAGCTCTGGCTGAAACAAATTTCCCCGGTCTCGCGTTAACCGTCGAAGAAACCGGAGGGACGATGCGGATTGCCCAAATCTCGCCGCTGATGGAAGCCGTTGCCTCCCAAATTCTACGGCGGCACCGAGCGCATCGTTGCCTATCTGACGGACGCGCTCGTCGCCTTGGGTCACGAGGTGACCTTGTTCGCCAGCGGCGACAGCTCGACGACGGCTACGCTCGTCGCGGCCGTGCCCCCAGGCGCTTCGGCTCGATCCGACGATCCGCGATCACATCGCGCCCGCTGATCGCGATGCTGGAGACGGTCGCGCAACGGGCGACGAATTCGATGTGATCCACCTGCACTGCGATTATCTCGGATATGTCGCCCTGCGGCGCGCCGGCGTGCCGTTCCTCGCCACCCTGCACGGCCGCCTCGACCTGCCGGAGCTGAAGACCGCTCTACCGCGCGTTCTGCGACGTGCCGGTGGTCTCGATCTCGGACGCTCAGCGCGAGCCGTTGCCCGAGGCGCACTACATCGCCACCGTACCGCCATGGCCTCCCCGAGCAGCTGCTGCTGCCCGGCAGCGGCGCCGGCGGGTTATCTCGCCTTTCTCGGCCGGATCTCGCCGGAAAAGGCACCGGACCGGGCGATCCGGATCGCGCAGCGTCGGCCGGCATGAGGTTGAAGATCGCGGCCAAGGTCGACCGCGTCGATCGGGAATACTTCAAGGAGGAAATCGAACCGCTGCTGGCGCAGCCGCATGTCGAATTCATCGGCGAGATCGCCGAGCACCAGAAAGCCGAGTTCCTCGGCAACGCCGCTGGGCTTGCGTATTCCCGATCACCTGGCGCGAGCCGTTCGGGCTGGCGATGATCGAGGCGATGGCCTGCGGGACCCCGGTCCTCGCCATGGGCAACGGCTCGGTGCCGGAAGTCGTCGATGAAGGCGTGACCGGCTTTATCGTCGCAGACGAGGCAGCCGCCGCTGCCGCTGCCCGGCGGCTGCACGTGCTCGACCGCCGAACGGATCCGGGAAGTGTTCGAGGAGCGGTTCACCGCGCGGCGGATGGCGGAAGACTATGTCTCGCTCTACCGTTGTCTCATCGCCGGCAGGTAGAGCGTGCGCGCCGTGATTTGAGGAGGATGTCCACGACTGTTCGACCGCATCGGAGGACTTTGGCGCGTGGCAGTCCGGTTGTCGACAGACCGGATTTGCCGCAATGCAGGTCATTGGCTGTGCCCTTGTGATTGCGATCGCGACCGCCGCCAACCCGTCGACCGAGCAAGCACCGGCCGGTGGACGCCGGAGGCTATTGGCTCGAACGAGACGGCGCCGACCAAAGGCGCGAGCTTGCAGCAGTTTTCTCACGGCGGACCTTCGCCGCATCCTCGGCAAGGAGGTCCGCAGCCTCTCCGACCAAGCGATGGGCCGCATCGTCGACCTGCTCGTCGATGAAGCCGGTCAACCGCGGGCGGCGATCATCGATTTTGGCGGATTCCTCGGTGTCGGTACCCGCAGAGATCGCCATCGACTGGAGCACCCTGCGGTTCGAGACCGCGCAGACCAAACGCCCCCGTCGTGGCCGCGCTCGACCGCGACGAGATCAAAGCGGCCCCCGAATACAAAGAGTCGCGCGACGTGGTCGCGGTCGTAACCCCGCCGCCTCCCAACCGACGCGATAGCGCTCCCTACCCCGACTGGTGATGCCCTTGGCATGAGGGTGCGGCGCATCGGCACGGAGTGCCGAGCGGCTGAAGCGACGACCCGCCGTTTGCGCGGTTTGGATTGGCTCAGCTTCCTGGTGTCCACTTTTCAGACGGGGTTCAGGACCCTTCGTCTCCGTCTACCTGACCAGCGCGGGTTGGACGCAGGGCGCGATAGGTACCGCGCTCAGCGCCGGCACGATCGCCAGCATGGTGAGCCAGGTCCCGGCTGGGAGTTCTGGTCGATCGGACGCGCAACAAGCGCACCGCCGCGGCGGCGGCGATCGTCGCGATATCTGCCAAGTGCCTCGCCACCGCCCTGTGGCCCAACTTCTTGGCGATCATCGTCGCCGAGGTGGTGCATTCCTTTGCCAGCGCCGTACTCGGTCCGGCGATCGCTGCGATCACCCTCATCCTCGTCGATCCAGCCCGGTTTGGCGAAGGCTCGGCCGCAATGCGCGCTATGCCGCGATCGGCAACGCCGTCGCCGCTGGCGTGATGGGCGCCTGCGGTTACTATCTGACGGATCGAGCGGTTTTTCTGTTCGCCGCGGCGCTCGGGATCCCGGCGTTGATGGCGCTCGAAACACTGCGCGAGGCGGATTCCGGACCGTTGCGACCCGTCCGCACTGCGTCCACGCAGCCGCCGGCGAGAGCCGGGCAACCGCTCGTGGGAGTTTCTGAACGACCGGAGACTGATTGCCTTTGCCAGCTGCGCGGCCCTCTTCCACCTTGCCAATGCGGCAATGCTGCCGATTGCCGCCGGTGCGGTGACAAAGCAGGCAGGCAGCGAGGCGGCATTGATCATCGCCGCGTGCATCGTCGGCCCGCAAATCATTACCGCGCTGCTGTCGCCGTGGGCCGGGCGGGCTGCGGATGCCTGGGGGCGCCGACCGATCCTTCGTTCTGGGCTTCAGCGCTCTACCGCTCCGCGGCATCTTGCTCGCCGAGGTCGACGATCCCTATCTGATCGTCGCGGTACAGCTCTTTGACGGGTTCGGCGCGGCGGTGTTCGGGGTGTTGTTCCCGCTGATCGTTGCCGATATCACACGAAATACCGGTCATTACACGACCTCGCTCGGGCTGGTCGGGCTCGCGATCGGCGGTGGCGCGACCTTGAGGCACGACCGTAGCCGGGCTGGTGGCGGACCATCTCGGCGCCAGCGCCGCATTCCCGAGCCTCGCCGCAGTCGGGCTGATTGCGACGGTCCTCGTCGGGACCATCATGCCGGAAACAAAGAGCGCCGGAGCCGGGTTGAAGTCTCCTCTGCGGCGAGTGGGTCGAACTTCTCACAGACGATAGGGCTTCAGCAAGCCTTAATCACTCGCGGGGAGAGTGCCTCAGGCGTAGGCGGCCGAGGTGATTGTCGGGATGGCGGCGTGATCGGCTGGGCACTGCGCTGGGTATTCGCTGTGCTGTGTCATCGCCTTTCTGTGCGCTAGGCATTGTGAAGCTGGGTCCCGAGTTCCTGCCTGAACCGGCACCGCGAACGTCAGGAGCCGCTGCACTCACGTCACCGCGAGGCGGACCGGCGACGCAACACGCTCGTCTACACCGGCGAACGAGCAGAGGCCATGTCATCCTCGACGCCGCGGTCAACGGCGCATCGGTGCGGATGCTCGTCGACACCGGCGCCAGCCTCGTCGACCCTGACGCCGCTAGGATGCGCGCGCCGCCGGCATCGCCCCCGGCGAGCTGGTCGTACAGCCCACCGCGCCAGCACCGCCAACGGCGCCGTGCGCATGGCCCGGAGTGACCCTTCGTGAGGATCCGGATCGGCCAGCTCTCGATCTACGACGTGCCCGCCGCGGTGCTCGAACATCTCAACATCTCACCTGCTCAGGGATGAGCTTCCTCACTCGGCTGCAAGGTTACGAGATGCGCGACAGGCAAGCTCACGATCAGTTGGTAGGCGAAGAGCTCAGGGCGATCTGTTATAGTGGTTCGGGCAGCCGCGGCGGCGGCCATTCGACTGCTAGAGGAGGCCTGCGATGGGCGAAATTCTCGGTATCGGGGTCACGCACTTCCCGGGCTGATGCTGCCCGACCCCTACATGAGCTCGTTCCTGAGCCGCACTCTGAAAAGCGACCGCGTGCCGGCGGAGATGAAGAGCCGGCGCGCTGGCCCGAGCCGTTGCGGCAGGAGCTGGCCGCCAACGAGAACGGCGGCGCGGCGGCCGAGCATCGCCGCCGCCTTGTCGGCGGCTTCCGCAAGGCGCGCGAGGCGCTCGACGCGTTCAAGCCCGATTTGGTGCTGATCTGGGGCGACGACCAGTACGAGAACTTCCGCGAGGACGGCGTTCCGTCGTTCCTGCGTCTTTGCGCTCGACGACGATCGACAGTCGCGCCCGTTCGGCCGCCCAGGCCGCGACCGAATCACTGGCAACGTCTGGGGCGAGAGCCGACACAGGCTGTCCGCGATCCCGGGCACCCGTGCTGCCGGCTGCCATCTCGCGGCCGAAGCTGATCAAGGCCGATTTCGACGTCAGCTACGCCTATGCCATGCGGCTACGATCTCGGCCTGCCGCACGCGTTCATCAGCACGTCCTTTACCTGGATTACGACCGGCGCGGTTTCGCCTATCCGGTTGTGCCGTTTCACGTCAATTGCTACGGCTCGTCGGTCATCGCCAAGCGCGGCAGCACGCGCACCTTGACAGGTGCCGCCGATCCGGACGCGGTCGACCCGCCCGGTCCCAACCCAGGACGCTGCTTCGACGTGGGCGCCGCCGTCGCCCGCGCCTTCGTCCGACAGCCCGTGGCGGGTCGCGCTCGGTCGCCTCATCGAGCTGGTCGCATGCATTCTTGACGCCGAAGCATCACTGGCTCTACCCCGATAGTCGCGAGCGACCGGGCGCGTTTCGACGAAGCTCGCCTCGGGCAATTTCGTGCGCTGGCGCAATCTCACGACCGCGCAGATCGAGGACGCCGGCCAGCAGGAATTTTTTGAATTGGGTCTGTCTGGCGGGCGCGATGGATGCGCTTGGCCGCAAGCCCGAGATCATCGACTTCGGCGGAATCTACCTCTTCAAGCTCCGGACAAATGCTTTGCCCTGTTTCGCACCTGAGCGCAGCCGCCGCTCGCGCGCGGGCGAGGGTCACAAACTTTCCGGCCGAGCCCGACAGGGAGGCGCTTTGCGGGGCGAGGTATTCCCTCGATCCGCGCCTCGCTCTCTGTGCTCACCAGCAGCTAAGAGCCCATACCGCTCGTTGCCCTGCCGCTCTTGCCCCAGCGCCGAGCAGGCGCGACGCATCTGGGCATACCAGCCGGGGCCGAGCTCGTCAAAACCCTCAGCCGCGCGGTATCCTCCCGCAATCAGGGCAAAAGCGGCGGAACCGCTCCGGTGGGTCGCGCAAAGAATTTCACCGCGCCCAGCGTGGTCCGAGCACAGACGCCCAATCTCCTAACGCCGAAAACCTGCGTTTCCAGCGGCTGAAGTATACCCCAGCACCGCGGCGAGACCGCTTCGGTCAAGGAAAGCTGCGGACGGTGAAGAGCAAAGACGGAACGGGCGATCATCGTGTCGCTCTACGAGACACCCGCGCCCATGCATCAAGTGTGCCAGCCGGATCGGTGCGTTGCTGCTCGGCGCCGAACCTGCTCGGTGGCGCGGGATCGGACGTAACCGCACCGGCCAAAGGCACCAGCCGGCCGAAATCAGGACCGGATGTCACCATCTTTGCACTGGGCCCTTACGCCGGCTCAGCGGCTCTTTGCCGGGTCTGGTTCTTTTCCAGAGCAGAGCGGCGCTCTCTCCAGCTTGTCGGCGGTCTATTGAGCCGAGCGTCCCAAATCCATGGGTCTCCCGCGCGCTCGGCGAATTCGCGCGATGCCAAGCCGCCAAATCTCGAAAGCTTGCGCGCCTCGTCCGTCGATACTTCTCTCCCTCCGCACCCGCTCGTCGGCTGACCAACATCGGCCTGCCGGGTTCACCGTCCAGTGAGGAGTAGGCGTCCCGGAGTGCTTGGTCGAGACTCGGAAAACACTAGACCGCAGTTGCGCCGGACCACTTGTTAGGGAGCAGGATCTCGATTGAGCCGAGTGGCAGGGGCCGAGGAGCAGGAGCGCGGCGCCGCTTACCCTCACCCTTGTCGCCGCGAGAGCCAATGCCTGTACGCTGACTGTGCAGCCGAGGGCGCGCAAGGCCTTATGATAGTTTCGCGCTGTTCTTGCTGTTTTCGCGGTGGAATTATCAGCCATCGGCATCTCGTTCCCCGCGGAATCCTGGGCCAAGGGATGGGTCAGCGGGCGCGAGAACAGCGAGGCGCTTCGCTGTTCTTTTCGCTTATTATGCGAGAAGGTGTTTCACCACTGAAAACTTGGTTCATCTTCCGGGCGGAATTTGGTAACGATATCGCAATATTCGATGCTTGTCAATTCTAGCACGGGTCAAGTTGCCCCGCGGCGATCGCCAGGCGGATCAAGATCGGATAGAGAGGCGGCACCCATTTTGCTTCATCACGTTTCCGCGATGGGTTTCAGGCGCTGCGCCGAGAGCGATGCCCAGCCGGCGCGGCAATCTCCTTGTTATGGCGTGACCGGCGACGACGTGCTCCATCACTTCGTGCTCGCGCCAGGTCAAGCCCGGCAATGCGCATTGCCGCGGCTGCGCCGCCACGCCAACGCTCGGCCGGGCGCGCCGCCAGTCGCAGTGCGCGATCGATGCAGGCGAGCCGCTCGAACCGGACCGGCTTCTCGGCGAAATCCACCGCCAGCCGGCATCGCCCCGACGGCCATGGCAGACGTCGCCGTGGCCGGTGATCATGATCGCCGGCAAAGCGTTGCCCGCTAATGTCACGCAGGCCGGGCGAGCGGCTCGAAAGCCGCTCAAAGGCCGGGCATAGCGCGCATCGACGACCAGGCAAGCCGTTTCAGCGGCGTGCATGGGCGGCGAGAAGCGCCTCACCGCCCGCAAACGTCTCGTTCATGATTTGCGGCCGCTAGCAACACCTCTCGCATTGAGTCGCCGGACGCCGGGATCGTCATCGACGATGAACACGGTCGCCGCCGTCCGGCGCCTCGGCCAATTCGGCGGGCTGTGCGAAGGACCAATACTGCGGAAAATCCGCAGCGTACCGGAAAACCGGCTCGAAAAACTCGGTCAGTTGGCCGATCGTCTGAGCGGCGCCGGAGAGACAGATAGCCGGCATCGCGCAGCTGAAGTGAAGCCATCGACCGGAACCTTTTGCGCTGTTCCTCGGGCTGCAAATAGATCGCCCGGGTTGCGGCTGGAAACCAGATCGATGCGCGAGAACGGCGGATCGCCGAGCAGGTCGTGATCGGTGAACACAGTCGTGATCCGGTGAACACAATGGCCTCTCGCGCGCAGCTCGCGGCTGACCCGGTAACCTTGATCCTGGCGCTGAAAAAGCGCTGCAACGCCTCGCCTGAAACACATCGGCCGTGATCGGCTTCCGGATAGACGCGGTTGCGGGCGAGAAGTCCGACGCGCCTCGGCACTGACATCGGGGGCAAAGATCTGTAATTTCACGGTGCGCTTCGCCACCGAACTCCTCAAGAAGAGCATCGCGAGGAAGCTAGGGTTCCTCCCTGGTGCTGCAACCCGGCACTGCCCAGACCCGGATCGGCTGGTCGGCGGCCTGCTGCGCGAAGCGCGGCGATGACCGTTTCCGCCAGTCCCTCGAAGGCCGCCGGCATCCCGAAAGAAGCTGGTCACGTGGATCAGAAAGTCCTTCGCTGGAGGAGTTCGATCTCATTCCCGTCCTCGCGCGATTTGTCGATGTAGCGCAGATCCTCGGGATCGTAGCGCGCCGACAGCGGCGTCGAGCCGACCAGGTCGCAGAACATCACCGTCAGCTGGCGCCGCTCGGCCCCTCGGCACGCGGAGCGGCGGCGGAGGCGGCGCTGGAGGGTGGGTGTCGAGCGCGGCGATCGCGCGCAGCATCCGCTTGCGGTGGCCGAGCACCACCCCGAGCTTTTCGAGGTCGGCCTCGGTCAGCTCGGGCAAAATCTCCGCGTCGATCGCGTTTTCGCGAAAGATCGGTTCATACTGCGCCAGGTCGAGACCGCGCAGCCACGCGGAAATGTCCACGGCGTCCCCGGCGGCTTGCTTTTCCTGAATGCGCAGCTTACCCCGATTGTCAAAACACCCAAAGGAGGAACGGATGCCGGTCACGATCTACCACAATCCGCGCTGCAACACCTCGCGCAAGACATTGGCGTTGCTGCGCGAAAAAGGCGTGGAGCCGCAGATCGTCGAATACTCTGAAGACGCCCTATACGGCGGCGCAGCTGAAGCAGCTTCTCGGTCAGTTGAACATGCCGGCGAGCAAGCTGCTGCGGAAAAAGGAAGCCGCGGCCGCCGCCATCGACCCGTCAAAGCTGTCGGAAGATCAGCTGATCGAGGCGATGGTCAGGAACCCGATCATCGTCGAGCGCCCGATCGTCGTCTCGGGGCGCAAGGCGGCACTCGGCCGCCCGCCGGAAGCCGTACTCTCGGTGCTGTAGCCGCCGGTGTTGTCAGCCGCCTTAGGGGCGGGGGTCGGCGCGGTGTACTCCGCGGCGCAGAACGTGCCGCCCTGATAGCGCTCGGCGATCGGGTCGGCCGGCTGCCCGGCTTCGGCCGCGAGCACCGCCTCGGCAAAGGGCTCCGAATCGTCCTGCGGCCGGTAGCCGAGCCGCTCGGCGTTGGAGTTGTCGTACCAGGAGCGCCGGTTGTTGGAGACGCCGTAGACGATCTCGTAGCGGATGTCGGGATGCTCGAGGCCGATGCGCACGAGCTGGGTATAGTCGCGCGGGCTGATCCAAATCGACAGCCGGCGCTTGTCGATCGGTTTCGGCCCGAAATTGCCGATGCGCGTGCACAGAAAGCCGATGCCGTGCTTGTCGGCATAGAGGCTGGCGAGCGCCTCGGCGAAGGCCTTGCTGACGCCATAGCGGCTGTCCGGCCGCGGCACCACCCGGTGGTCGATCTTCCGGTCGCGCGGGTAGAAACCGACCGCGTGATTGCTCGTCGCGACGATGATGCGCTTGACGCCGGCCCGCCGCGCCGCCTCGAAAAGGTTGTAGGTGCCGACGATGTTCGATTGAAGGATCGCTTCCCATTCGCTCTCGCCGGAAATACCGCCCAGATGAACGATGCCGTCGACGCCGTCGACCATGCGCTCGACCGCCGCCATGTCGGAGAGCTCGGTGAGGTCGACCTCTTCCCGGTTCGCGCCGGGGCCAGCGGCACACGATCGGAGAGCCGCAAAACCCGATAAACGCCCAGCAGACTCTCGCGCAGCGACCGCCCGATGCCCCCGGCCGCGCCGGTGATCAGCACCCGATCCATTCCGTTCCCCTTTCGCCAGAAGTTAATTGTTTGTTAAGCAATGGGCTTCAGGATCGAGCCTCGCCCGCCCGACGAATGTCGAGCAGGTGAACTTCGATATGCCTTCAATGCGCCCCGCTCAAGCAAGCCATCTCCGATCAAAGCCTCGCTCTCGCGCTCCTGATCCTGCGCGGTAAGGCGATGCATCATCGCCTGCATTCAGGTCGGATCGGAGGGTTTTCGCAATCGACCGCTAATAAGAGCGCACAGCGTAGCATATCGTTAACAATGTGCGCCGATAACACGACAACTACATTGCGCAACGAGGGCTTTTGGTGGTATAGCGCCGCACCGCATGTTAGCAGCGACCGCGAAACTGGATGATCGAGGTCCGCAGGTTCGCGCCGACCATTTGCTGACGGTCAATATTCGTCGGGCTTGGAACGCTGAACAGGAGCGCAGAGTGCATCGCACGTTCTTCGCGCTATCACAGCGGCCGTCGTGCTCATCGTCACAGGCTGCGGGGGTGCGCCGCCGTTGCCGCCGGCGCCGCCCGCTTCATCGCTCCCTTCGGCCGAGTACCGCATCGGTCCGGGCGACAGTCTGAACATCTTTCGTCTGGCGCAACCCTGAGCTGACGCTCACGGTCCCGGTGCGTCCCGACGGCAGGCTCTCGATACCGCTGGTCGAGGACGTCGTCGCGATCGGCAAGACGCCGACCATCGCTCGCCCGCGAATTCGAGCAGCGGCTGTCAAAATATGTCAAGGAACCGCTCGTAACGGTCATTGTGGAAGGCTTTGTCGGTCCGATCCCCGAGCAAATCCGGGTCATCGGTGAAGCCGCGCAACCGCGTGCGCTCCCTTATCGCGCCGACATGACGGTCCTCGATGTGATGATCGCGGTCGGCGGTCTAACCAAATACGCGGCCGGGAACGACAGCGTGATCATCCGTACCGCCCAAGGCGAGCAGAATACCTATTCGGTCCATCTCAACAGCCTGATCAGAGATGGTGAGATCGAAAACAACGTCGCTCTCCGTCCGGGCGACATTTTGATCATTCCACAACGGTTGTTCTAGACGTGCCGCGTCTAGCGGGCCGTATCGTCGCCACAAGGCTGATTGAACAGGAGCAGCATTCATCGGAGATCATTATGCCTGAACAGTCCTATTGGAGCGCTTCATGAAGTCGATACAGTCGATACAGTCGCAGGCCATGCCGATTGTGCAGGCGCTGTGGCGCCACCGATGGCTTGCCGTCGGCACCGCTTGGCTCGTCTGTACCGCCGGATGGATCGGCGCGGCTTTCGTACCCACGAAATACGAAGTCGTCGGCGCGGGTCTACCTCAATGCCGACCCGCTTTTGACCCCGCTGTTGCGCGGGCTGGCGGCGGATACCGACCCAAGCCGCCATCTCGACTTCATGCAGCGCACGCTGCTGAGCCGGCCCAACCTGGAGCAGCTGATCCGCCTGACCGATCTCGATACCGCGATCCGAACGCCGGGTGAAAAAGAGGCGCTGTTCAAGCGATTGGCCACCGACATCGAGGTCAAACCGATTACCCTCAATTTGTTGAGCCTCTCCTATCGCGACGGCGATCCGCAGCTGGCGAAGAATATCGTTCAGTCGTTGCTGACGATTTTCGCCGAAAAGATGGCCGGCAGCAGCCGGGCTGAGATGGATAGCGCGCAGCGTTTCCTCGACGGCGAGATCGCCTCGTATCGAGATCAATTGCGCGCGGCCGAGAAACGGCGCGCCGACCTGGCGGAGAAATTCCCGGATATCTTTCAGAACCGGGCTCCGGATGCGCCGCAAGGCGATGACAACGGCAATCGGCTCGAGCAAGCGCGAGGTGCCGTGGCCCGCCTTAAGCTCGACCTTGCTGATGCCGTCACCAAGCGTGATTCGCTGAAGAAGGACCTCACCTCGGTGCCAGCGATGCTGACCGTTGATCATGGCCCGCAGGTGGTGATTGCCGGACGGCTGGGCCCTGTTGAAGAACGGCTTCAGGAACTTCGCCGCAATCTCGACGGGCTGCTGCTGAAATTCACCGAAAACCATCCGGATGTCAGAGCCACCCGGGCGTCGATTGCCCAGCTCAATCCGAGGCCGGAAAGTCGGGCGGGGGCACAGGAAGCTCCGCCGGCGGCACCGGACAGATAGCCAACGGGGTTTACGAGCAGGTCAAGGTCAGGCTGGTCGACGCCGAGGCTGCGGTTGCCGCTATCCAGCGCCGTTTGACCGAAGCCGAGAATGATCAGGCGAAGGTCGAGAAGATCGCAAAGTCGGCGCCGGGAATACTGGTGCAGGCCCAGGACCTTAACCGCGACTATGGTATCCTCAGGAAGAATTACGAGGAGCTTGTGGCGCGGCGCGAGGCCACTGCGATCGCTAATGCGGCCGATACCAAAACCGAGAAGATCCAATTTCGGATTGTCGACCCGCCTCAGGTGCCGGTCGTCCCTGCCGCACCGAACCGACCGCTTCTCGTGTCGATCGTGCTGCTTCTCGGTATCGGTGCCGGCTTAGCGGTTCCTGTGCTGGTGATGCAGCTGGACCGCTCTTTCGCGACGCTCAGCCAATTGCGCAACCTTGGGATTCCGATCTTGGGACACGTGTCTCGGCTGTCGCTCGGCGCGGCGCAGCGCCACGCCGCATTTCAACTGGCCGGAGTTACCGCGAGCGCGCTGGTTCTGGTCGCGGTCTACGGTACGCTCCTCGTGCTGAGCATCGGCCCGCGCTCGCTGGGCATCTCGTAAATGGCCGAATCGATTGGACTGATCGAGCGGGCTGCCGCGCTTTTGCGCCAGCAGGACTCGCTCGAGCCCGACGTTCTTGCCGCACCCGTCGCGGAGGCCGATGCCGGCCCTGCAACTCCAGAGTTGATCCTCGACCGCGGCCGGCTTGCCCGTTACGGGATCAACCTACCCTCCGCGGGAAGGTCGCGAACCGTCGAGGAATTCCGCCTGGTCAGCGCAACCTGATGACGCACAGCTGTCGCCAGGGCGGTTCGCTGGCGGATCAGCGATCGAGCCGGCTGATCATGGTGACAAGCGCGCGGCCGGCTGAGGGAAAAACATTCATCTCGCTCAACTCTGGCGCTCGCCTTCGCGCGTCAGAGAGAGGACGTCAAAGCATTGCTCGTCGACGTTGATACACAGCATTCGAACATGCGGACCATCCTCGGGATCCCGGGTGAGCAGGGAATTGTCGACGTGCTCGCGGGGAACCTGCGAGCTGTCTGACGTGCTGGTTCGGACGAACATCGCCAAATCTGATGGATGCTCCCTTGCGGTCGCGGTGGACCGCATGTGCCGGAATTGTTCTCGAGCAATCAAATGGCCAGCCCTTGATGGCCGAAATGACGCGGCGGTTTGCCGACCGTTATGTCATCATCGACACCCCGCCCTGTATGGCGAGCAGCGATGCCGCGGCGCTCGCCCCGCTGGTCGGGCAGATCGTGTTCATTGTCGAGGCCCATCACACCCAGCAGATGGAGATCGAAGCCAGCCTCGGCATGCTCAGCGCCTGTCCGCGCATCAGCCTTCTCCTGAACAAGAGCGACACGCTGTCGGGCGAGCATTTCGGTTCTTACGAGTACTATTACCATTCGCAAGGTCGCGAGACTGATGCGCCGGGCTCGACCAAACCGCGCGTAGATCCGGCGCGGGGAGCGCGTCTCGGCTATGGCATTCCGGTTTGACGCTTTTGCCCCTGTTTCTCGCCGCCGGTATGACGCGGATGCCGGCGATGGCGCAGGAGGACGCAGCTCCGGCCGCAGCTCCGGGGGTCAAGCGCCGCGCCGCGCCGCGCCGGGAGGTGATGTCCTGCCGCTGCCGCCGGGCGGCGGGTTTGGGTTTCCCAACCCTCTGAACCCGCCAAACGCGCTCAACCCAAACCCGGCTGCCCCGCCGTTGGCGGCGGGGGGCCGGCTGGACCGCTCGGACTCGCAGCGCCCGGCATCGGCGTCGTCCCGCTTCAAGCAAACGACCCCAACGCCCCGGCGATTCTGATCCAGCCCCGCGTCGGTCAGCGAAACGTTTCACCGATAACGTCAATTTTGTCGCACTCCCTCGACCGCGCGGCCGCCTATACGACGCTCTCACCGGGAGTCTCGATCTCCGCCGACACGCCGCGGCTCCAGGCGATACTTACCGGTAGTCTGAACGGTTATTTTACGTCCCTAGCTCAAACCTCAATCAGGTTACCGGATCATTGTACGCGAGCGCGTTCGGAACGGTGGTCCCGGACGCGCTCTTCGTCGACGCCCGGAGCTCCATTTCACAGTCGACCACTGTGCCCGGGTTCGGTTTTCAGAACCTATCCCAGCTGCCTGCGAACCAGCAGACGCAAACTCTACAACAACACGATCTCCCCTTTTCTGCGGAAATCGTTCGATGGTCTCGTCGACACTGAGCTGCGGTATACCTTTGGCCAGCAGAATTTCGAGGGAATACGACGGTCTTGGGACCGGCGACGCCGGCGACGCCGACAACACTGCTCGCCCCGACCAACCTTTCCAACGCCATTTTGAACGAGGGCACCTTCATCGCTGCTACCGGCAGCGACTTCAGGCGTACGCTGTCGCGGCTGACGATTGACGCCTCCAACTACAACGCGTCCTCGACCAGTCAGAATAAGCAATTCAGCGCATATGACGATCTCGAATATCGAATTGCGCCGCAAGTGGCGGCATTAGCGCGGGCCGGTTATCAAAACATCCAATACCCATTTGCCCCGGCGGCGACGTTTGTCGGGGCGACTTGGCTGATCGGCGGGCGCGTCGGCACCTATGGGCCGGACCCTGCTTACTTTGCCTTAGAGTACGGCCGGCAACAGGGCGTCTATGGCTTTACCGGGTCGGCACGGTACAATATTACCCCCACGATGCTGTTTACGGCCAACCTGGTCCAAGGAGTCAGCTCGCCTGGGCAATATCTCCTGAGCAACCTCGGAACCTCGACCCCTCGACGCGTACGGTGCGATCGTCGACCAGTATTCGGGTCTGCCGACCGCCTTCTACAGCCCGGGAATAGGCCTGACGAATAGCGTGTACAAGCAACACCTGCTGAATATGGGCATCACCGAGACGATCGGACCAGAACCACTATTCGGTGTATGCCACCTATGCCAACCAGCGGTCGCTTACCCGCCGACGACCACCGCTCCTACCAAGACTTACGGGATAAATTTCACCTACGGCCGCGACATCAGGCCCGACCTCAGCGGCTACGCTTCGCTCGGCTACTGCGAACTCGGCGAACGTGATCACGTCGACGACCGCGACGCCCATCAACAGCACCAATCAGGTAACCGGCTACCTTAGCTTAAACTACGCTACCTCGGCCGAGACGCCTGACTGGGCAGCCATCCGTCTACTATAGTCTGAGCTACTTTACCAACGGCGCGGGCACCGCGATTGGGCGGTCCGGGGACGTCGTGGTCAATCAGTTGACCTTCGCGCTCAGCAAGTCGTTCTGAACCGGCGATGTATACCGAATTTTACCGGCTTTCCGCCGCGACCGTTCCAGCTCACCCCGGATGCTCGGTTCTTTTTCGAGAGCACGGTGCACCGGCAGGCGATGGCCTATCTGGTCTACATGGCCTCCATCATGCGGAAGGCTTTATCATCATCACCGGGAAGTCGGCGCGGCAGAGACCATCCTCGTCGACAATCTGCTGTCGACGATCGACCAGAACTCGTTCGTCACGGCAAAGATCGTGACGACGCAGCTCGCCGGGAGACGATCTTCTGCATCTCGTCGCAGGCGGGTTCGGATTGCCAAAGAAGGGCTCGCCAAGGGCTCACTGCTGCAGCGGATCAGCGATTTCGCGCTGGCGCAACACCGTAACAACAAGCGTGTCCTGCTGATCGTCGACGAGGCCCAAAACCTGTCCTTCGAGGCGCTCGAAGAGCTTCGGATGCTGTCCAACATCGTCTTCGATCGGACCATGGCGCTGCAGAGCTTTCTGCTCGGTCAGCCGCAGTTTCGCGCGATCCTTGGCAGCGCACGGCTCGAACAGCTGCGCCAGCGGGTAACCGCGGCTTACCATCTGGGCCCGCTGAGCGAGCGCCGAGTGCAGAGCTATGTCGAGCATCGGCTGCGCCGCGCCGATTGGACAGGCGACCGCATTTCGACGAGGATTGTTTTCCGCTGATCTACCGCCACACCGGCGGCGTGCCGCGCCAGATCAATACTCTCTGCTCGAGGTTGCTGCTCTTCGGCTTCCTGGAGAAGCTGCACGCGCTGACGGCAAGTTCCGTCGAAAAGGTCGCTGGCGATCTGCGAGAGGAGATCGCTGTCGTCACTGCGCCATCGGCCTCGCCGGCGCCTCCGCCGATCCGGTTGGAGGGAGCGAGAGTATTGCGCAAATCAGCCAGCGCCTCGGGCTGCTGGAAGAAAGTGTCCACAAGCAGGGGCTGGTGATCAAACGCGCCCTCGAAATCGCGGCCCACTATTTTCAGGAGGAACGGGCGTGAGCGCGGCCACCCAATCTCCGTCTCCCTCCTCGATCGATGCCGTCGAGCTCGAGGCGCATCGGCACGGGCATCGCAAACGCGATGACCGTCGATGTCGAGGATTACTTTCAGGTGGAAGCCTTCGCCTCGACGATCTGAACGCAAGGATTGGGACCACCTGCCGCGGCGGGTCGAGCGCAATACCCTACGTCTGCTCGATATTTTCGCTGAGGCCAAGGTTCAGGCAACATTTTTCATGCTGGGTTGGGTTGCCCAACGACACCCGGCTCTGATGCGGCGCATCGTGACCGACGGCCACGAGCTGGCGAGCCACGGGTTTGGTCATCGGCGCGTCGATAGTCAGTCGCCCGGACGCCTTTCGCGCCGATGTGCGGGACGCCAAACAGACGCTCGAGGAGGCCGGCGGCGTGCAGGTTCGCGGATATCGAGCGCCGACCTTCTCGATCGGCCGCAACAGCACCTGGGCTCATGCCATCCTGGCGGAAGAAGGCTATCGATACAGTTCCAGCGTTTATCCGCTAAAGCACGATCTCTACACGGCAGCCCGGGCGCGCCGCAGACTGCCTTCGCGCCCCTGTCCGGATCTGGTCGAAGTGCCGCTCACCACGGTTCGTCTGCTCGGTATCGATGTTCCGGCTTCCGGGGGTGGCTTCTTCCGGCTCTATCCCTACCCGGTGAGCCGGTGGCTGCTGACCCGAGCCAATCGCGCCAACCGTGCGCCGGCGATCTTCTACCTTCATCCCTGGGAGATCGATCCGGAGCAGCCTCGCCAATACCAGGCCCCGTTTTTGGCCCGGTTTCGCCATTACCTCAACCTCGGTCGGACCGAGGCCCGGCTGCGGCGTCTGTTGCGACAATTTCCCCTGGGCGCGCATGGACCGGCTCTTCCTCGGCGACCGATCCGGGCCGTTTCCGTTAATCACCTCATGGACGGATCACCGGTTTCCGTCGCGGTAAGGCCGTTCCAGGCCGGTGACGAGTGCCGTTGGGACGAGTTCGTCCACGCTCGCGCGGACGGCTCGTTCTTCCACCTCTCCGGGTGGAAGCGGGTGATCGAGCGGGCATTTGGCCACCGCACCCATTATCTGATCGCCGAGCGCGGCGCCGCGGTGACCGGGGTTCTGCCCTTAACCCATGTCAAATCGCTGCTGTTTGGATCGTCACTTATTTCGAACGCCTTTGGCGTCCAAGGCGGGCCGATCGCCGAAGACAGCGACAGCCTGCGGAGGCTCGAAGCCGAAGCCGTGAGGCTGATGGACGCCATCTCGGTTCCCGTGCTGGAGCTGCGCGGCTTTTCCGCGACGCGCGCGGACTGGCCCAGCAAGAAAGACCTGTACGCTTCGTTTCGGCGGTCTATCGAACCTTCCGTAGAACGCAATCTCAAATCGGTGCCGCGCAAGCAGCGCGCCATGATCCGCAAGGGAATCGCCAACAATCTGCGGTCAGAGATTGACGACGACATCGACCGGCTCTATTGCATATATAGCGAAAGCGTCCATAGTCTTGGAACACCGGTATTTTCCAAGTCTTACTTCCGGATCCTGCGGGAGGAATTTCATAAATTGTCAGACATTGTTACGGTAACGTTCAATGGTCGGGCTATCGCCTCCGTGTTGAACTTTTACTTCCGCGACGAGGTTCTACCTTTCTATGGCGGGGGACGACGCGCGGCGCGCGCGCTCGCTGCCAACGATTTCATGTATTGGGAGGTGATGCGCATGGCGTGCGAGCGGGCTACCGTGTCTTTGACTTTGGACGCAGCAAGATCGGCACCGGCTCATTTGCGTTCAAGCGCAACTGGGGCTTCCAGCCGACGCCGCTCGTCTATCAATACCGCCTGGCGGCGGGCCACCCACTGCCAGATTTGAACCCTCTCAACCCCAAATTCAGAGCGCTTATCTCGCTCTGGAAGCGGCTGCCGCTGGCGGTGGCGACCCGCCTCGGTCCGATAATCGTCAGGGGGATCGGCTGACACGAGACAGCAGGCGGTCATATCCGGCCGACGCCCGTGCGGGTATCGGTGACGGAGCTGCCGACGGCGCGCGCACCAGATTTGCGCCTGGCCCCAGCGAAGACGCCAACATCGTTCTATGACTGGATAAAATGCGTGACAGCCTTTCCCTCCACTCGAAGAAGACAACCGATCGTCGGTTCTTCGTTGGCGCCCGGCTGGCGGTCGGCGTTGGCGGTCATCGCCATCGCCAGCCTCGTCTTCGCCGTCGCGTTTTCGGCACGAGATAACCGGAGCGGTGCAAGTATGGATCGACTCGACCGCCTATAATCACTGCTTTCTAATCCTTCCCCTCATTGGCTTCCTGCTCTGGGAGAGGCGAGCAGTGATCGCTTCGGTTTCGCCGCGCCCGGCGCTATGGCCGTTGCTGCTGATGCCGCTACTCTCGGCGGTCTGGCTGATCGCGGCGGTGCTCGATATTCAAGAGGGCCGGCAGCTGGTGATGATAGCGATGTTCGAAGTCGTGGTCCTCATTGTCCTCGGCCTGCGCCTCTTCTGGTTGGCTGCTGGCGCCGCTGCTGTTTCTGTTCTTTCTGGTACCGAGCGGCGCCTTCCTTGTCCCGTCGCTGCAAACGATCACTGCTGACATTGTCATTGCCGGTTTGCACGCCCTACATATCCCCGTCTTCTCAGACGGCTACATGATCGAAATCCCGGAGGGTCCCTTCGAAATCGCGGAAGCGTGCGCGGGCCTGCGTTTTCTGATCGCCTCGATCGTTTTCGGCTGTTTTTTGCCGTGGTCATGTATCGAGGTCCTCTGCGGCGCACCCTCTTTATCTCGATGTCGATCATTGTTCCGATCTTCGCAAACGGGTTGCGTGCCCTCGGTATCATTGTCTTGGCTCATCTCGAAGGCAGTGCATCGGCGGTAGCAGCCGACCACGTTCTCTACGGTTGGCTGTTCTTTACAGCTGGTGATCATGATCCTGATCGGGATCGGAATGGCGCTCGTGCGGAAGTCCGACAGAACATTGCCGGACCCGCCGGCGGCGACAGACTGGCTCGTCTTCGGAGCCGGCTGCCTGGCGGTTCGCCGGTCGCGGTTGCGGCTGCCATTCTTCTCGCCGTTGCCGGCCCGGCCTACGCGGCTCGTCTCGACAATCTATTCCCGCTGCCTTGCTTCCTCAGGCGGATGGCCCGTCTGTCGCACCGCCCTGGCATACCCTGTCCGGCGTCTCTGCGGACTGGCATCCGCTGGTGCGCGGTGCCGATCGTGAATTCCTAGAGAGCTTCGAGGAGCCGGGGTCCGGGATCATCTTGCGGTTCGTCGGGCTCTATCGCTTGCGCGCCATAGGAAATCTGCTGACCAACGACCGAAAACCGCCTCGCAGACGACATCGAGTGGCGGATCGCCGAACGCCATCAAGCCGAGGTCTCTTGGGGCGGCGAAAAGGCAAGGGTGACGCGCGCCGAGATCGTCAGCGGACGGCATCGCCGGCTCGTCTGGTCCTTTTATGTCGTTGACGGCAAGATCGCCGCCGGGCTGATCGAAACCAAGCTATTGCAAGCACGCGCCGTCCTGCTGCGACGAGCATCCTTGGCTGCCGCTGGTTGCAGTTTCGGCGAGCATGGACGACCCAGGGGATCCAGCCGCAGCTCAACTCGCGCGTTTTCTGGCGGCAAGCCAGCCTTTCCCGCAATATCTCGACATGCTCGAACGGGAAACCAAAACCGCCGCGCGAGCTTCCTGAGGCCGGATGATTGCCGGCTACTTGTCCGAGGGCGAACACTCCCGCTTCCGGTCAGACCCGGAAGCGCCTTGTGATGGCGGGCTCCACCGTTCTGCGAGCGCTTTGACTTCGAATGGGGTCGCTGGCCGGCCGCCGACCTCTCCGAGGAAAAACTCGAGATATTCCTCGATCCGGCGCAAGAAGGCGCGCAAATCAGCGTCGCTGCGCACGTAGGGGTGTTGCCGGGAGCGAGCGAAGGGCTGTGGTAGGTAAAGTTGAAGACGCGCTGTCCCTCGCGCAACAACGCTCGCGTGAGACGCCGTTGTTCTTCGAAGGAGATCCCCTCGGGTGTCAGCGAGATGCGCTCGATCAAGTGGAGCCGCGCGAGGATGCCGGGGACGTGCAGCGCCTTCAGGCGCGCGTTCATGGTCAACGCGTAAGCAAGGCCTCCACTGTGCGCGAGCAACCCGGCATAGCCGATCGAGAGAGGGATCTCGAGCAGCGCCTCGGCCTCGCCGAACCAGTACGGCCGCACTCCGCAATGGGAGAAATCCGGGCCGAACTGGGGCGAAAGATCGGTACCGGGAACTACGCTCAAATCGATCTCGTAGCCGAGTTCGGCAAGGATGCGCGCCGTCGAGTGGCCGACCCCGTATCGGCCGGCTTTGTAGATCCGCGGTCGGGTGCCGATGTTCTCTTGGATGATGCGGCTCAGCTGAACCAGCTTTTCGCGCTCGAGCTCAAATGGCAGGTTGCCCGGATAGGAGTTTTCGTCGGTTTTCGGTTCAACAAAGGGAGGATTATCCCAGGGCTGCAGATGGGCACCGATTTCACAGGCGCCCGAGCGATGAAAATCGCGGATGATCTCATAGGCCTCCGGCGTGCTGCTCACCGGGATAGTCGAGGACGTAGGTAGGTCGGACCTCGTATCGTTCGAAGATCCGTTGCATCTGCAGCTGGGATTTGACCGAAGAGACACCCATCGCCTGACGCGGCCGCTGGCGCGCCCAGTCGAACTCGGCTTCGGTATCGACCACGACGACGACCAGCGGCGGGTGTCCCGCCGGCCAGTCGATCATCTTCCAGGTGTTAGGGTCGAGCATGCCCCGGCATAGTACCTAGCGGTTTCCATCCCTGTCGCCGGCAAGCACGCATCGGCGCCGGCAGAACAAGCGCAACAGGCGGAATCAGTGATTAACAAACATTAACGTAAGCGCCACATTCTGTAACAAACCATAACACAGAAGCCTCGATTATGCCATATAGGATCTTGACAAAGCTCCTCGCGAACTTCCCATAAGATTGGTAAATGAGTCATATATCCCGCGATCCGTCAGCTGCGCCGCTCGTTGCACGGGCTGCCCTCACGGCTGCCAGCGCGGCCTCTTGCGCCCCTAAGACCTGCGGCTGAGCCGCTCTCCAGCTCTAATGGGTAACGCTTTGGCTTCCGCCTTATTGCTCAGCACGTTCTCCATATTTTCCCGAGTTTCGGGATCGGCGGCGTGCCGCTTCGCATGGTGCGCGTAATCAACCATTTCGGCAAGCATTTCCACCACACCGTTATCGCGCTCGACAACGATTACGCGGCCGCCGACGGTCTCGCCGGCGACGTCGACGTGATGCTGTCGTCAACGCAACAGCAGAAACGCGGAACAATTCGCTCCGTGCTCGGCGGCGCTCTCGCCTTGCGGAGGATGCGGCCCGATCTTCTGATTACTTATAACTGGGGCGCGATCGAATGGGCGATGGCCCATCGGCTGGTTCCGATTTCGCGCCATATCCATATCGAGGCCGGCTTCAGTCAGCGCGAGGCGGACTCGCAGATTGTTCGTCGCGTGCTCTTCCGCCGCTGGGCTCTCGCCCGCTGCGCTCTGGTCGTGGTGCCCTCCCGCCTGCTCGAGCACCTGGCGCGCGAGGTATGGCGGTTGCCCGCGGAGCGAGTAGCGTACGTGCCGAACGGCGTCGATGTCGCCCGTTTTTCCTCCCCGGCTCGCGACATCGCACCGGGCTTCACTCGCCGGCCCGGCGAACTGGTCGTCGGGACGGTCGCCCCGTTGCGGCCCGAGAAAAATGTCGGGCGCCTTCTCCGGATATTCGCGGCACTGGGCTCGTCGCCTCCGGCCCGCCTGCTGGTTGCCGGCGACGGGATTGAGCGCCCGCATGCTGCAACAGCTGGCGGGTGAGCTCGGCATTGCCGACCGCGTGATTTTCACCGGTCAGGTGGCGCCGGAACAAGTGCTCGGCACATTTGACATATTTGCCCTTTCGTCGGACACCGAGCAGATGCCGAACGCGCTCCTCGAGGCGATGGCGGCGAGCCGACCGGTCGCAGCAGTGAACGTTGGAGATGTCAAGAGCATCGTTTGCGAAGAAAACCGCGATTTCATCGTCGAGCGCGATGATGGCCCGGCGTTTGCCGCGGCGATCACTAGGCTGCTTCATGATCACGAACAGCGCCGCACCCTCGGCCGCAAAAACCACGAGCGGGTTGTCAGCGCATTCTCTCAGGAGAGAATGTTCGCGGCGTATTCAGAGATCTTCGGCGCGGACCAGACACACTAAGAGCCTGAGCCAAAGGTTCTTGCTCGGCTTTGTAGAGAAATCGGCATTGGGCCCGGCATGACCAATTATTCACTTGTCGTCCCGCCGAAGGCGGGCCCTCGGCCGGGGTCCGTCTTGCTGCGGCACAGCCCCGTCGAGGCCGGTGAAGTGTTGCCACGGCGTGAAACTCCGGAGTGGCGAAAGGTTGAGTCCGGGCCTTCCCCACGCAAGGATGTTCGGCTCTTGGTCAGACCATGACACGATCCAATCGACTCTTGCGATTTCGTTTCAACGAAGTCCAGGCCGTCCTGACTGCTGTGCTGGCGCATATGGCTGCGATGATCGAGAACGTGTCGGACACGCCGACGGTATCGGCAGACCAACAAATGTCGCATGAAGACTATGTGGCAGGATTTGACCTGGTTCTGCCATGCTCGAACTTCTCCCCTTCTCGCCCAATTGGGCAAGTTACACGGTCCCGAGAGCTTGAAGGTGCAGTAGTTGCGGCGAAGTAAGCCGCCACGCCGGGTGGGCGGCGCTTGTTACTCTCTGCTTCCTGTTGTTCTCGCGTTTCTCGGAAGCGCCGATCCTGAAAGCTTCCCAGAACCCGCGCTTTCCTGACGCGGTGACGATGACGGCGCGGCTGTGCTTCATCCTCTCGGCCCAACCAAGATCGAAGCAGCGCTTGGCGAGGCGGCTCTACCGCGCCCGCGATATGTGGCCGACGCTCGGTCCAGTCGAGGCACAATCGCCAGAATGACGGCGGGTTCGGACCCAATTCAGCCAAGTCGATCCCAAACTCAGTGAGAAAGGAGCGCCCGCTTCCGTGATCTCGGCGGCTTCATCGCCGGGCGCGATGTATGCGCGCCTGGTGAGAAAATCGGTCAGATCGACACGGAGACGACCGGCAAGGCGGGTCGATAGCAGACCCGTGCCGAGCGCAGCTCCCGTGCCTGCCGCGACAGAGGCCGGTATCGCAGCCTCTTATCGAGAGCAACGGCCGTAGTGCCGTCCAGCATCTCGACCACTTTCGGCGAAGCGAGGCGGAAATACCGATATCGCCCATCACGCAGTGGCATCAACAGCCCAGCCTCGGTGAGCTTCGCCAGGTGCGTTCTCGCCGTTTGCGGGGTGACACCCGGGCCGCGTAGCAAGCTCGGTGGCGGTGAGGCCCGACCATCGAGCAAGGCCACCAAGCATGGCCGCCCTCGCCGGTTCACCGACCAGCTGGCGGTCTCCGCATCGCCAGCGTCTCGGCACGTCTGGAAACCTCGGCAGGTCTCTGCGATGATGCCGGAATGACGACCCGGACGCTGTCGATCGCCGGTACTTCCCTTGAGCTGATAGAGCGCGGCCGTGGCCGGCCGCTATTGTTCCTGCATGCCGGCGAAGGTCTGGCGCCGGAGCGGCCATGGCTCGATCTCCTCTCCCGGAAATACCGGGTGATCGCGCCGTGGCATCCGGGTTAGGGCAGCTCGCCGCTGATCGACGGCGCCGGCTCGGTCGATGATCTCGCCTATCTCTATCTCGATCTCGCGGACCAGCTGGGCCTTGAGAATGCGGCATTGGTCGGCGCCTGTTTTGGCGGCTGGGTGGCGGCGGAGCTGATGGTCCGCTCGACTGCGCCGGTTCTCGCAGCTCGTCCTCGTCGATCCGCTCGGTGTCAAGTTCGGGGGCCGCGACGAGCGCGACATCGCCGACATGCATGCGCTGCCGCGCGCCGGAGTATCTGCAGAGGGCCTGGGCCGACCCGGCGAAGGGCGACACCGACTTCACCAAATTGCCGGACAGCGAGCTGGCGGCGATCGTGCGCGGCCGCGAGGCGTTCGCGCTCTACGGCTGGAAACCCTACATGCACAATCCGCGGCTCAAGCGCTGGCTGCATCGGATCGACCGGCCGACATTGCTGCTGTGGGGCGCCGAAGACCGGATCGTCACCCCAGCTTATGGCGAGAACTGGCGCCGAGCGATCCCGGACGCCCGCCTGGAACTGATCAGCGGCGCCGGCCATTTTCCGCATTGGGAACAACCCGAGGCTTTTGTCGACCGGCTCGCCGCCTTTGTCGAGGGCAACCGATAACAGGAGGGCGCCATGCGCGTCTGGTATTTCTCGGAAATGGCCTACCACCCGGCTTGGGAGGAAGGGCTGAAGCGCGGCTCGCTGTCGGGGTCGTATTGCCCAACAGCAATTACGATCCGCAGATCGGCCACCAATTGCTGAACCGCTATCTCGACGAATTCGCGCTGTGCGACGAGGTCGGTCTCGACATCATGGTCAACGAGCACCACAGCACCTCGACCTGCCTGACCATTTCAGTGCCAATGGCATTGGCGATCATCGCTCGCGAGACCAAGCACTCGCGGCTGTTGTCGCTCGGCACGCCGATCGCCAATCGGCCCGACCCGGTGCGGGTCGCCGAGGAGATGGCGTGGCTCGACGTATTGTCGGGCGGAAGGCTGGAGATGGGCCTCGTCAAGGGCGCGCCCTACGAGATCGCGCCGGCAAACAGCAACCCGGCCAATCTGATGCGTCGCTATTGGGAGGCGCACGATCTGATCTTGAAGGCCATGTCGACGACCGACGGCCCGTTCAATTGGGAGGGCGAGTTCTTCCACTACCGCAACGTCAACATCTGGCCGCGCCCGCTGCAGCAGCCGACTCCGCCGGTGTGGATGACCGGGCTCAGCGTCGGAGACCGGTCGAATGGCGGCCGAGCGCGGCCATGTCGTCGGCACCTTGCTATCGCTTGTCTGCCGCTGGTCCGATGTTTGCGGCCTACCGCCAGCGCGCGCAGGAACTCGGCTGGACCGCCGGCCCCGACCGCTTCGCCTATGCCGCGGTGGTCGGCGTCGGACGACGCGCGAGGAGGGCCTGCGACGAGCCAACCTAGCGGCCGACTATGTCCGCACCTCGCCGATCGTGGCCGAGCCGTTCACCAATCCGCCGGGCTACAACTCGCTCGCCGCCAACATTGCGATGCTCAAAGCCGGCGGCAAACGCGGCGGCTTCGTGCGCGACCGGCAACGGCAATCCCGGTCGACCAAAGCCACCGCGTCGATCGAGCAGCTGATCGAGAGCGGCACCTGCTTTGCCGGCATCCCCGGACGACGTCTACAGTCAAATCAAGGCGCTGCACGACAGCGTCGGCGGCTTCGGCAACCTGCTGATGTTCGGACAGGGCGGGTTTCTCGACCACGCCGACACGGTCGCCAACATCACCCTCTTCGCCAAAGAGGTCCTGCCGCGCCTGCGCGGAGCTCAACCCGCAGCCGAAGACCGCGGTGGCAGCAGAATAGCCGGCGGCATGGCGCTCGAAGAGTATCGCCGCAAACGCGATTTCGGAAAACGCCCGAACCGGCGGGCGAACCGCCGTCGCGCAAGAAGCGCCGCGGCGCCGCTCTCCTTCGTCATCCAGGAGCATGCCGCGCGCCGGCTGCACTATGATTTTCGCCTCGAACTCGACGGCGTGCTGAAGAGCTGGGCGGTGCCGAAGGGCCCGAGCCTCGACCCCGGCGAGAAGCGGCTGGCGGTTCAGGTCGAGGACCATCCGCTCGACTATGGCGGGTTCGAGGGATCATCCCCGAAGGCCAATATGGCGGCGGCACCGTGCTGCTGTGGGACCGCGGAAATTGGGTCCCGAAGGATCCCGACCCGGCGGCGGCCTATGCCAAGGGCATCGCTCAAATTCGGAGCTGCACGGCGAGAAATTGCACGGCAACTGGGCATTGGTGCGGATGGGCGGCAAGGCCGCCCGTGAACGGCGCCAGAACTGGCTGCTGGTCAAGGAGCGCGACGAGGCGGCCGCGCCGCACAGCGGCGACGCCGTCGTCGCGAACAACCCGCTCAGCGTCGAGACCGGCCGCTCGCTGGACAGTGATCGCCAACGATCGCGACCGGGTCTGGGATTCCGGGAGGAAGCCGGCGAGCAGCCGACGCAAGTCGATCGCCGCGCCGGGCAGCACTCACCGGCGCACGAAAGGGGCCGATGCCCGCCGACCTCAAGCCGCAGCTCGCGACCTCGGTGGCCACGGCGCCGGAAGGCCCGGAATGGCTGCACGAGATCAAGTACGACGGCTATCGGCTCTTCGCCCGGATCGAGCACGGCAAGGTCCGGCTGATCACCCGCAACGGCCTCGACTGGACCGCCAAATTTCCTGAGCTGGCGCAGCCTTCGACCGGCTGCCGCTCGACACGGCGCTGATCGACGGCGAGCTCGTCTGCCTGGCGTCCGATGGGACGACGAGCTTTTCCGACCTGCAGGACGCGATCGCCAGCGGCAAGACCGGTGCGTTGAATTTCTTCGCCTTCGACCTGCTCTATCGCGACGGCTGGGATCTCACCGGCGCGCTCGCTCGAAGACCGCAAGCGGCGCTTGAGCGAGATCATTCCGCCGCAGTGCGCAACGGCATGCTGCGCTACAGCGACCACCAAGCCGGCCAGCGGCCCGGCCGTTCTTCGCCAGGCGAGCAGCCTCGGCCTCGAAGGCATCGTCTCGAAGCGCCGCGACGCGACCCTACCGTCCGGGGCGCGGCACGCGCTTGGCTCAAGATCAAATGCCGCAATCGCGACGAATTCGTCGTCGTCGGCTTTCACCGATCCCGAAGGCCGCGCGAGGGGTTTGGCGCCCTGCTCGCCGGCTACTATGATCCGGCTGGGACATTGCAGCTATGCCGGACGCGTCGGCACCGGCTTCAGCGCAGCGCAGTCTCGCCGATCTGCGCCAAGCGGCTCGATGCTCTCGGCGCCAGCGCCGCTCCGGTCGTTCTGCCCAAGGACGCTCCGCGCAAGGGCGTCCATTGGGTCCGAGCCGCGCTCGTCGCCGAGGTCGAATTCGCCGGCTGGACCGCCGATGCCGATCCTGCGCCACGCCTCCTTCCAGGGGTTGCGCGAGGACAAGGACCCGCAGCGAGGTCAGTCTACGATCCGTCAGCCGGAACCAGCCGGTGACCCGCCGTGACGCCCGCGGCCAAGCGCACAGCGCGGCCCGGCCTGCGCTCCTGAACCGTCTCGAAGCGTGCCCGCGACGGCAGCCTGATGTTCGAGGGGGTGCGGCTTACCCACCCCGATCGCGTCCTCTATCCCGAGGATGGGATCACCAAGCTCGATCTCGCGCGTTACTACGCGGCGGTGCGCGACTGGGCGCTGCCGCAGCTCGCCGGTCGGCCGCTGACCCTGGTGCGCTGCCCGGGTGGCCAAGGCAAGCCCGGCTTCTACCAGAAGCATCTCGGCAAGGGCGCGCCCGAGGCGATCGGCCATGTCGACATCGCCGAGGAAGGCAAGACCGAGTCCCATCCGGTTATCGAGGATCTGGCCGGCCTCGTCGGACTGGTGCAGATGGACGTGCTCGAGATCCACCCCTGGGGTTCGACGGCGGAAAAGCTCGAGACCCCGATCGGGTCACCTTCGATCTCGACCCGGACGAGGGCCTGCCGTGGCCGCGGGTGACCGAGGCCGCGCTCGGGATCCGCGAAGCATTGGCGGCGATTGGCCTGCAGAGCTTTCGCCAAGACGACCGGCGGCAAAGGCTTGCATGTGGTCGTGCCGCTCCAGCCCAAGCTCGGCTGGGACGAGGCCAAGAATTTCACAAAATGGGTCGCCGATCAGATCGTCGCGCAATCGCCCGAGGCGTTCACCGCGAACCAGACCAAGCGGGCGCGGCGCGGCCGCATCTATATCGATTATCTGCGCAACAGCCGCGGCGCCACCGCGATCGGCGCCTATTCGCCGCGGGCGCGGCCGGGCGCTCCGGTGTCGACGCCGCTGTTCTGGGAAGAGGTCGAGAAGAGCGTGCGCCCGGAGGGCTTCACGGTCGCCACCGTGCCGCAGCGGCTTGCGGCGCTCGAGCAGCGATCCGTGGGCCGAGATCGGCGGGCTTCGCCAGTCGATCAGTGCCGCGGTGCGGCGGCGAATGGGAGCTGATCACCGCCGTAGCGGCCGGGAACGATCTGCGGTATGGATCTGTTAAGCTCTCTCCGGTCTTACGGCGGAACAGGAGGTCGAGATGCCCCGAGCAAGCTGGAACGGGTTCCTGCGCCTGTCGCTGGTGACCTGCCCGGTCTACCTGGTCCCGGCGACGACCGAGGCAAAGCGCGTGCGGTTCAATCAGCTGAACGGCGAGACCGGCAATCGTGTGCCAGCAGCAGCTCGTCGACTCCAAGACCGGCGAGGTCGTCGACCGCGATCAAATCGTCAAGGGCTACGAGTACGAGCGCGGGCGCTATGTCACGATCAGCGACGACGAGCTGAAGGACCTGCAGATCGAGTCGTCGAAGATCATCGACCTCGACCGCTTTGTCGATCGCGACGAGGTCGATCCGATCTATCTCGACACGCCCTATTGGGTCCATCCCGACGGCGAGCTCGCGGCCGAGACCTTCCGGGTCATCGGCGAGGCGATGGCCAAGAAGAACAAGGTCGGGCTCGGGCATGTCACGCTGTCGAGCCGGGAGCGGCTGGTGCTGGTCGAACCGCACGACGGCGGCCTGGTGATGTCCACCGTCCGGTCCGCCGATGAAGTCCGCCCGGCCGAATTCGGCGCCAAACCGGATGGCGAGGCCGACCCCGACATGGTGGCGATCGCCGAGACGATCATCGAGCGCCGTACGGGCGCGTTCGACCCGGAGACATTCCGCGACCGCTACCAGGACGCCTTGCGCGAGCTGGTCGAAGCCAAGACCAAGGGGCTGGAGCGGGCGCCGCGCGAGGTCGCCGAGCCGCCCAAGGTCATCAATCTGATGGAGGCCCTGAAGCGCAGCCTCGCGCAGGATGCGGAGGCGCCGCCGAAGCAAGCGGCCCCGAGCAAGCCCGCGCGCCCCAAGGCTGCTCCCGACCGCCGCCAGGCTCCGCTCCTGCTGCCGGTCGCCGGCGGCCGCAAGAAGAAGGAACCCGCTGCGGCCGAGCCGGTGGCTGCCGCGGCGCCAAGGGGCGAAAGCGGGCGAGCTGATCCTCGCCCGGTCCGCGGTTTGCGCGCCCACAAATCTCCCTGCCGCGACGGGAAAGCTCAGGAGAAAATCGCGTCCGTGGGCGAAAACGGCGTCACTATTCATTTTAGATCAAATACTTATGCGATGGTGCGCTGACGCGCGGTTGGACGGGCATCGGCAGGGAATTTTGACGGTTTGAGGGACGCTTGGGAAAACGAGAGCTGATCGGGTCATATTAACAATTCCGTAATTGATAATTGCTGACGAGGCTGTGTCTTATAGGGCGGACCATTCGCTTTGGCAAGCCTCCCGCGCCGCCTCATGGGCAGGGCGGCGGATCGACGCGTTCGCGGTCCTGGCCGGCGCCGGGGATGATCGGCAGCCCGAGCGCCGTCGCGCTGGGCGATGGTGAGGCAGCGGGTCAAGGCGGCGCGGGCGAGTGGGATCAACATCTCGACCGGCGGTGTCTCCCATACCCGCGCCGTGCCGTCATGGGACCCGGTCACCACCCGCTTCCCGTCCGGGCTAAACGCCACGCCCATGACCGGCGTGGCGATGGCCTTCGAGCACGGTGGCGGCGGGGTCGCCCCCGACAGGTCCCACACCCGCGCCGTGTTGTCATCGGACCCGGTCACCACCCGCTTTCCGTCCGGGCTGAACGCCACGCTATTGACCGAGCCGCCATGGCCGAGCAGATCATACTTTTCGCGGTTTCGGAGCCAAGCATCTAAAAGCGCCGCGCCTGCTGCATTGCTGACCGGTCTGTCAGCCGTCGGCACGGCGAGGGTCGCGAGCATGCCCGTCATCGCGTCGCCGCGTTCGGCCGTTTGGCGTGCCAAGGTGGAACCCGCACACGCGCCTCCTGCCGCTGGGCTTGCTGCTGCGACCACGGCGCGGTGATAAAACATGTACACGACCGCAGATCCCAGCCAACACCGCCAGCGCCGCACAGATGGCGTATGCGGCTCGGCGTCGTAGGCGACCAACCTGGCCTCGCCGACCCGTGCCTCTTGGCACCCAGGACAACACGGGACGCGCGCCAACGCGGCCGTGATGGAGATTCGAACAGCGGTTCCTGGCCACGGGGATCCGGCTGGGTGCGCAGGATCCGCGCCCTCCCATGCGCCAGTTTATCAAGTGTTTCTGTGACTGCGGCGCTTGGTCGCGATCCGGCATCGATCCGTGCTCCGGCGGTGCTGGATCAACCCGCGGGCTGCGGTCTCTCGGCGCTATCAGTCGCCCGGGATCGATGGCCGACGTCATCCTTCCCAGAAAGGTGCGCTGGGCCGCTTCGCGCTCGCCCATTTGTCGGCGTCAATCTCCCGGCGCTGGCGAGATCTTCCGCTCGCCACGCGTGCCACCGCCGGTTGCCGTCACTCAGATTTCGGAACAGTCGGACCGCGCCATACGCCGCTGACGCGGCGGCAATGCCTCCGTTTGTCCGGCGCAGGTGCTGTTGATCCCGACAGCGCCATCCAATCGTGCGCGGAGCGTCTCGGCCCGTAGGACAGGCGGTTCGGTCTGCGCCTCCACTCTCGCACACAGCCAGCTCAGGGAGAGCTGCAGCAAAGGCAGTTCCATCGAGGGTCCGCATTTTGAATTGGCGTGGACGGCTCGGCGCTCAGGCCTACAGCGCCAGTCTGCCGCACTTGATTGAGCAGAGCGTCGACCAACGGAGTCCTCGACCATGGCCCGCTTCAGGATCGCCGGAAACGCTCTTCGCTCCATTTCGCCACTGGCCTGCGGATAGCCTGCTCCGCTGCCGTACGGTCCAGTGGCCGGAGTTGACACGGGGCTCGACAGGATTCCCGGTATCACGGCGCGCAATGAATCAGGCTGGCGAGCAGGGTCCTCGCGCAGCGACAGGAGCACTCGCGCTTCGATGTCCGGATCGGCAACCACGCTTGCTGAGATCTCTCGGCCCGGAGAATCGCAGATAAAAAGAAGCTCGGACAATCCGGGAGCTGGCCGTCAGGCGGCGAGCAGATCGACGATCTGTTGGATCGCCCTGTCAGCGTGATGGTAGGCGGCCTCGAGCTTGCTGGCCGGCTGGTGACGGGCGTCGGGGCGGTGGTGGAAGCGGCTGTTGGCGAGCGGGCCGCAGAGGCGTTTGTGGAAAAAGAGAAGAGCAGCGCAACCTGAACGCCCTTGGGGTGAGACGGTAGGCGTAGCGGGATGCGTCACGCTGCACCAGCCCGTGGCCCTTGAGCTTGCGCAGATCGTAGCGGAGC
>ERZ1370068.7967-contig-6853_pt1 | contig 37103 bp, 46 predicted proteins | sample MGYA00561227_ERZ1370068 | MGnify/ENA primary metagenome ERZ1370068 (study PRJEB38410, sample SAMEA6850437) | metagenome | study: Metagenomic assessment of the ecological functions of the soil: analysis of the soil microbiota associated with the...
GGTGTACTTCGTTCAGTTACGTATTGCTCGGCGGGCATCGTGACGCCGAGGAGCGACGCCTCGCCACCTTGCCGGACCATCGGGTCGATGGATCGCGAATACACCGACTTCGGGCTCGATCCGGACCTTCGGACACGCGGCCGCGCCCTGGACGAGCGCCTGCACCGCCTTGTCGAACTGTGGTCGCAGTGGGCGGTGCCACCGATACCGATCTGGTGCGGCGGACGCTGGCCGCACAAGCCCGGACTTCGCAGAGCGGCGCGCTTCGACGGCGCAATGCCCACGTTCGCCGACCAACGCAGCGACGGCGCAACGATCGAGCAGTTCGCGGCAGCTGCGTCGTTCGTGCGGCGACTCGCGCCAGGTGGCTTCGACATTGCACTGAGGGCGCCACCGATGGTCCCGACCAAGCCCAACGTGTCGCTCGCTACGCCGATGCCGGCGCGACCTGGTGGATCGAAGCGCTCGGTTGGTGGCGAGGCGACAACAATGCCGCGATGTCCCGCATCATCGCCGGAGCACCAGCCCAACCCGAGGGCGACAGCCACGGGAGCACCCCTCGCGCCGAGCACGCGAGGGGCGGTCAGGCAAGCCAGCCCTGAACTCCCGCGGACGCTGCGCGCATCGCCGGCGGTAGCGCGGCGAGTCAGCCGACGACACCGCGCGCATATCGATCAGTGAGGGCGTAACAAAAGTCGACCGGATCTGCCGATTAGAGCGAATCCGTGTCGCCGCTTTCGTGGTTACGCGTGGGTCTTGACCCGAGATCTCGTCTTGCCGCCGCGGTGAGTTGGTCGGCGAGTTCGCGTACGAGGTCACGCAGTGCGTCGGGTCGTTCCACTATGAACGGACGCCCAAGGCCAGCTAGCAGCGCTGGTACCCAATCGAGTTGTTCGGTCCGCATCTCGACGCGGACCCACCCGTTGTCGTCGGCGAGATCGCTCACGGTCGTGAGCGAAGCGGGGAGTCGGGCTCGGACGTGATCGCCTGATCCGGCGACGCGGATCGAGATGTGGTGTCGATAAGGCGCTTGGGCCAGCCCGGATAGGACGTGGTCACGCGGGTCGAATCCTGGTGGCACAGTGAACGTGCCGGATTGCGTTCGTGGATTGGAGATCCGGTCGACCCGAAAGGTGCGGTTCTGGCCGCTGGCGGAGTCAGCTCCGGCGATGTACCAGCGTCCGGAGTGCACGACGATGCCGTAGGGCTGCACGGTGCGCTCGGTGCGGCGACCGTCGGCTGCGGTGTAGGTGATCTCGACTGGTCGTCGCTGCTTGGCTGCGTCAGCGAGCGTCAAGAGCACCTGCGCCTCGGGGGCGAGCACGGGTCGAGGTTGGGCGGTGAACTCGGTGCTTTCTAGTAGGGCGTCCAGCCTCTGCCTGAGAGCGTCGAGGCAGAACGCGGCGCAGCTTGGCGGCGGCGCTCTCGGCCGCCGGCGTGGAGGTTGTCGCCAATCCAGCGCGAGTACCAGCGAGTAAGCCCAGCAATCGTCGCCAGCGCCTCTTCGTCAGTGAACATCAGCGGCGGCATCCGGAACCCCGCTGCGAGCCGATAAGCCGCCGTAGCGGCCACGCAACCGACTGGACTGGGATGTCGAGGTCGATCAAATGCGCGACGTAGCGCCGGACAGTGCGCTCGTCTACTCCCAGTCGCGATGCCAGATCCCCGACAGTGCGGGTGCCACCCGATTGCAGGATTTCAAGCAGGGCCAACACACGTGAGATCGGCCGAGTCACTCACCAATGATCGCACTCATACCGGGCGGATGTTGTCCGGTATGGGTTCTACCGTGAAGGCATGACACAGACACCTGCGCCTTACGCCCACCCCGATGAACCTGGTCTCAATCCGGGTCATCACCAATGATGCTAGCCCGCATGGCTGAGGTCTCTACAAACGCGTCACCGGAATGCCAGTCGCCTGGTCGACGCCTGACTTCGGCTCGAGTTGCACACCCCCGCCGGAACGCTCGCGATCGGTAGCACTCGCACCGTGGCGCTATTCGGGAGGGCTCCGCACAACCGGCCGACAACCACACCGCGATCATCGAGTTTCCTCGTCGCCGACGTTGACGCTGACTACGAGCGCATCCGCCAGGTGGCCACGGAGTTCGTCAACGAGCCCACAACGATGCCCTGGGGCAACCGGATCACTACTGTTACGCGACCCCGACGGCAACCTCGTCAACCTATTCACACCGGTCACCCCCGACGCCATCGGAAAAGTTCGGGCGCTGAATTAACATCGCCACAGGACTGCTGATGAACCAAACCGCTCAACGCTTCATCAAGACCCTGTCAGCTGGCGCGCGGCTGCGCCGAGGAACAGCGCGAAGGCGAGGATCGCGGCGGAGGAGCGGTACACGTCGATCAGCTCCCACCGTCTGATCACGGTCGCCCAGTCCGCGGGTGGGTTGTCGGCGTCCCATTCGATCACCCGGACGTTGATGGGCACGGTTCCCGCGAACGCCAATTGCCAGGAAGGCGATCAGTGCCGCGAGGCCCCGCCCAGCGGAACCAGCAGCCCGTGCCGTTGCCGTCGAGGACGACAGTGACGACGGCAGCGACGACCGTGGGAACTATCAAAGCGGGTACCACGAAGCGCATTCGGTGCACGAGCGCGATGCGTGCGAGTAGGTGAGCCCGATCCTCCAACCTGCGAAGAGCGGGCTGCACGCCGTAGCGGACGACAAACTCGACCCGGCGAGCAGTGCCAGCGAGAAACAGGCCGATGAACTCCACGATCACGTGACTCGTCGCTGACACAGCACCCGCCATCGTCCAGTTAGCCCATGGCCTCGCCCGCAACTGCGGGCGTCGCCGCGCATCAGAACATCCCCGTTGTCGTTCGCGGCGGTGCCGGGCACGTCCTGGATGACGTCCCAATGCTCGACGCAACCTCGCCGTACCTCCAGTAGGAAGAAGCTCGGAGCCCGCCCCGGGGTTATCCGGGTTGCCAGGTTCGAGGTCGAGGTGGAGCATGGGTGGCGACCAGGTCGCCTTCAGCGATCACGCGTTTGATGTCAGATGCAGGTTCGGGTACTCGCCGCGTAACCATCGACGAACCCGATGAACGCTTCTGGTCCGTCCTGAGCGTCAGGGTTGTGCTGGACGTAGCGCGGGCCGGAAGTGGTCGGCGACCGCCCTTTCCGGGTCCCCGGCGAACGCGGTGGTGTAGTAGTCGACCACGACCTGCTTGTTGCGCTCCAGATTCGACACGAAAGAGACACGGCTCTTTGCGTGTTTGTATGGACGCGTAATCCTGCGCGGCAGCGATCCTCATGAAGTGAAGGCGTCGATCGGCACGGGGGCGAATCCAGGCCGGTTGCCCGCTTGTTTTCCACCAGCACTGGCGAACGTTCCGGGCAGCAAGCACGACCAGTACGCGTCGCAGGCCATTGTGGTCCAGTCGGTGTAGTGCGGTCGGGTCCTGGTTCGCCCGGGGTGGCTTGGAGGCTCGAGCGGTTCACGTGCTCGACGCCTTCCGTGTTGACTCTGCCGTGGTCACCCGCGAGCATGGTCAGCAAGCTGCGGTAATCGGTCTGTACCCATTCCTCGGCCAATCGCCCCCTCGTCGTTGAAGCGGAAGATGCCGATCACTTCCCACTCAAGGTGTTGGCCGGTGGCCTGACCGGACCGATGGGTGAGTAGGTGACGACGATCGGTGAAGTCGCCGGAGAATGTTGGTACGCGCGGCCAGGAACTTGCCGTCGACGATGATCTGCTGTCGGACGAGGGCGCAGGTTGCTGAACGCGGCGCGAAGCGAGGCGAAGTACGCACTGAGCTCATCGAAGCTAAGTTCGGTGCCAGGGTCCGTGGAAGACGTAGTCGTCGGCGAAGTAGGCGCGGAGCAGCGGCGGCGTCCTCCGTGGGCGATCGCGCCGATCGCCGATGCGGATCAGGTCACGGGCGAGCGGGCTGATGCGTGATGAAGCCTGGCATGGTGGCCGTGATCCAGTTCGAACAAACGCTCCCAGACCGACACCCCCAGTCACGCCGGCAAGGAACCCGATTTACACCACTCGGCGGGACTCTCCTAGCGTGCGGGCAACCAGCCACTGGCCTGCACGTTTGACGTCGCGCGGAGCAGCCAGTGTCTAGCTTGTCGGCGCCTCCGGCGACTCGGTCTTAGGCTCTGCTGGTCGCTGAGGTGTCGGATGCCGATCCTTTGTCCTGCGTAGCGGCCGTTGGGTGTGCGGCAACCTTCTCCTGATACTTGGTGACACTCTCTTGCGCCCTGGACAGACCCTTTGCAGCATCTCGAGATAGGACGAAGTCAGTTGCTTGCGGCGCTCCGGATCTTTGAGAGCCTCAAGCGCCTTCTCGAACTCCGTCGAGATCTGAGCGAACTGGTGCTTGGCAACCTCGAGAAAGTCCTGCTTCTTGTGCGGAGCTTCTGACATGATCCGGGTCCCTTCGTTGCGATCGTTACCGCGAGCCTAACGTCTGCGCTTGCCGTGATCAACCGCGCGCCCCGAGCCTGCCGCGCAATTCGGCGTGCCTGGCGCGGCGGAGCAGGGTCCGCATCTGCCCTTTGCGTGCCATGACGAGCGGCTGGGTCAGGTCGCCAGCCCGCGTATCGCGGCGATAGGTCGTGTGCCGGCACGGGAACGCAGCCAGAACGACGCTGGACTCACCGTCGACCAGCAGCGGTACGGCGGCGTCCGTGGTGTCCCTGCGGGCACGCACCAGACGCGACGCGGGGCGGGGCGGCACCAGCCCGCTGCAGACCCCACGGGTGGTCGAGGGGGAGATCGTCGCCATCCGCCAGGGGCACGTCCACCTGGAGGCCCTGCTCGAACGCACGTAATCCGACACGCTATCCGCTGGTCGCGCCCGCCGCCCTCGGTTGCCCCTTGTCGAAGACGAGGAAGAAGATGTCGCCGTGGATGAGATCGGCCGCGGCGACCAGCTGACACCAGTAGCGCTGTCGGTCAGCAGCGCGGTTGGCCGCGAGGATGACGCGTGGAGAATCGTGAGCCGGCATGCAGTCCGATCACGGCGGCTCGTTCGCCCGGGTCTGTGGTGCAGCGACGTTGAGGCCTAATACGTACTGACGCCACTCCCCACGGGACAGCACGAGTTATGCGGCACGTACCGCGGAAGGTCAGGAGGCGCCGGAAATGGCCCGGATCGTCATCGAAGTCATCATCCTGTGCCTGTTCCTGTGGGCAGCTGTCTCACTCTCTCGCCGCTGGAGTGGCCTGCGCAGGGCGCAACACCAGTCGCCTGCGATTGCCACGGCCCCGACCGACGCGTCGTGGCGGGCGACGCATGTCGGCAACGAGAAGAACCAGACGGAGGTGCTCGTCGTCTTGCAGGTCCCGGGCGGGACCGACGTGTGGGATCGACGCATCTGCACGGTCATCGAGAATCAAGATCCCGACTACGACAAGCGGCTCTACAACGCGATGGAGGACGCCAGGTCCCGCGCTGAGCTGCTCAACGGCATGCGCGACACGTGACAATCACATAGTTGCCGGATCACGGGCTCGCGAGGGTCCGATCGGGCTACCAAATGCGGGAGATCGCCCAGTGCGTACGTGTTCCACCGCTCCGGCTGCCGGTCGGCTTCAGGACAGGTGCGTAAGCCGACGCGGGTGCCAGTGTTTCGATGGTGACCGGCCACTCGCAGGATGGACAACGGCGTGACCGAGACCATCGAACCGTTTCGGATCGACATTCCCCAGGCCCAGTTGGACGACCTGCAGCTACGCCTGACCAGGACCCGCTGGCCCGACCGGCAGCCCGTCCCCGACTGGTCGCAGGGCATCCCGCTGGACGTCGTCACCGAGCTGTGCCGATGCTGGCGGGAACAGTACGACTGGCGGGCGACCGAGCAGCGACTCAACCAAATCCCGCAATTCCGCGTCACGGTGGATGATCTGCCGATCCACTTCCTGCACGTGCGGTCTCGGCATTCCGACGCCATCCCACTCGTGCTCACCCACGGCTGGCCTGGCTCTTTCCTCGAATTCGAGCAGGTGCTCCCGCTGCTCGCCGACCCGCCGGACGACAGCCCCGCGTTCCACGTCGTGGCCCCGTCGCTGCCCGGATACGGGTTCAGCGGCCGACCCACCACGACCGGTTGGAACATCCACCGCATCGCCCAAGCCTGGTGCGAACTCGCCAGCCCGGCTGGGCTACCCGCGCTTCCTCGCCGCCGGCAGCGACTGGGGTACCAGCATCTCGACAAGCATCGCGCTTCAGCATCCTGACCGCCTGCTCGGCCTCCACCTCGTCCCACCGCTCGTCCCACCCGACCGCGACGCTCCCGACCTGACCGCCGCCGAGCGCACGGCGCTGGCCGACCTGGACGAACGCACCCGCACCGGATCGGGATACTCGGCGATGCAGGCCACCCGACCGCAGACCGTCGGGTACGGCCTGTCCGACTCACCGGCCGGCCTAGCGGCATGGGTGGGAGAGAAGCTGTGGACCTGGACCGACCAGGCCGCAGGTGGCCTGAGCCGCAACCAGATGCTGGACAACCTCAGCCTCTACTGGCTTACCGGCACCGCCGCATCCTCAGCCCGGCTGTACTGGGAAAGCATCGCCGAAGTCAGCACATGGTTCACCACCGCCACCGGCGACACCGTCACCGTGCCGACCGGCTGCAGCGTCTTCCCCAAGGAGGTGCCGCGACCGTCGCGCCGCTGGGCGGCCCGCCGGTTCACCAACATCGTGCACTGGAGCGAGCCCGACCGCGGCGGCCACTTCGCCGCCTGGGAGCAACCGGAATTGTTCGCCCAGGGCCTGCGGGCCACGATCCGAGCCATCCGGTAGTTCGATCTCCGGCCGGTCCGACACGACCGCAGACTCAGGCGTTGATACCGCTGACCACGCGGCCCTGGATAGCGGCCTGGTAAGCCGGAGGTGAGCGGGCTGAGCCGAGCCCCAAGTTCTCGATTCCGAGGTAGGTGCGAGCCGCCCAGGACACGGGATCTTTGGCGAAGTGCTGCTGCATGGCCCGATTGTTGAGCACGTTGTCGAGCGCCGCCATGATCATCGATTGATCGAGCACGAGGTAGCGGTGACCGACCGATCCAGTCGTTGGGGTTGACGGCGTCGAAGAAACCGCCCGCACCGTAAACGCCCGGGTAGAGCCTGCGCAGCGTTTGGATGTTGGCGTACGCCTCCTGGGGCGCGGCGTCCAGAGCAAGGAAGGACGCATGCGGAGTCACAACGTCCTCGGTCGCGCAGCCATGGCACTGCGAGAGGCCGAGGTTGGGGTGATCCGCGTCGGCGCCCGGTACCGAAGTACGGGAACGTCAACCCCTCAACGCCGTAGCCGGCGTAGCCGCCGGTGTCGTCGGGCGTACTGGACGGCGACATGCCCCACACCGGCGAGTGCAGCTGCTCATTGGCGTACTTGATCTGGACGTCGACGGTGCGACGGTCGGCCAGGCCGAAGCTCTGCGGTCCCCACGACGTCTCAGGCACGACTTCGTTCGCCATCAGGCCCTCGAACATCCCGCCGGCAAACGAGGGGATGAACGCCAGGTCAGAGCCGGGGTAGACGTAGTGGCCCTCCCACACCGGGAACCGCTGGCCGGACTGTGGGTCGGTGTAGGTCTGCCACGACCCGGGCATGGGCCACTGGCCCTGCCAGGAGAAGTCGGGGTCGCTGGTCTGGCAGTCCGGGAACGGTGCCGGCGGCGGCAACTCCCGCCAGCTGCGCCACCACACGTTGCCGGGCATCTGGTGCAGCCCCATCCCGATGTAGGCGGAGATCCGCGGATCGCTGTAGAGAGCGCCGTTGTGGTAGTAGTGCGTCCAGTTGTCGCCTTGATCGGGAGGCAGGCCGGCGTAGTACCCGCCGAACATTTGACCCGTCGGCTGGTTGCCGGCGAATGCGCCGGATTGGCGTTGCAGTGGGTCTCGGCGCGGCCGTCATAGAAGCAGCCCGAAGTTCATCGGCGGCGATCAGGCTATTCACGAGCTGCCGAAGCTCAGGCATCGCTTGCCGCACCACGATCAGCCCAGATCGCGTACCAGCCGTTGTCAACGTTGGAGACGGAAGTAGCAATTGTCGAACGTCGGCGTCGGCTCGGTGGTGCAGTCAATGTCCCCTGGATTACGGATCACGTGACCGGTCGTGGTGTCGTACCACTGAAATAGGAACCCGTGATCCCGGCGCAGCTGAGCTACCTCACCGAGCGTGGCCTGGATGCGATCGCGGGCCTCAGGCCGTCCAATCAGTTCGAGGTCGTAGGCCGCGACCACGGCCCAGAGGTACACACCAATGTTGGATGCCGATGTGTACCGCCCGTAGCCCGTCGGGGTCGCCGCGCCGCCCGCGAACGTGACGTTGTCCATCGGCAGTGCGGTGTTCGGGTCGACATCGACCCTGTAGAACCGCCACGTGTCGCGGGCAATCGCCCGCAGGTGCAGCGCGCTGCGCCGAGCTCAATCCGTTGTTGGCGGCAACGGCCCGCTGGGGGACGCCACGGCCGGAGCGAGGGACGCAATCAGCGTGGCGGCGAGGATGACGATCAGTCTCTTCATAACGTCCGCCTTAATGACCCTCGGCGGACTTGTGTGACGTTCCGGAGAGAGCCGACGTCTCGCATTATTAGGGTTTAACCCGCTAATCCGACGTTGTCAACCCCTAGCGCGACGTTTTGTAGGCAGTTGCTCACATAGTGCGACGAAGGGTCGCTGAGTCGGGCGTGCTAAGGGGTTTGGATGCTGACTCGGGCATGGAGGCCGCCGAGTTTGGAGGTGCCTAAAGACAGCCTTCCGCCGTGGCGGTGAGCTTCTGCTTCGACGATGGCGAGACCGAGTCCGCTGCCTGCGGCGGTTGCGCCAGGGCCGCGTTGGAAGCGGCGCATGACGCGTTCACGTTCGGCTGGCGGGATGCCGGGGCCGTCGTCGTCGACGAGAATCTCGGCTCCGCCGTTGAGCGGGGTGACTTGCATCGTGATGTGCCCGCCGGGGCGTCCGTGCCGGGCCGCGTTTTCGAGCAGGTTTTCGACCACGCGCCAGAGTCCGTCTCCGTCGCCGGTGACCGTTGGTCCGGACTCGGGCAGGTCGACGTCGATGGACAGATCGGGGTGCCGTGTGCGAGTGACGTACACAGCGCCGTCGGCGATGTCGCCGAGGTCGACCTGAGTGCCGGATTTCACGAGGCCGGCTTCGCCGCGGGCGAGGCTTTGCAGCCCGTCGACGAGTCGGTTCATCCGCTCCGACTGCTTGGTCGCGACGTCGAGCGCGAGTTGCTGCTCGTCCGGGCTCGCGTCCGAGGAGCGGGCGATGTCGAGGTTGGAGCGGATGCTCTGCAGCGGCGTGCGCAGTTCGTGTCCGGCGTCGGCTGCGAAGCTGTCGCGCCGCGAGGAGCGCTTGCTCACGGGCGGCGATCGTGCTGTCGAGGCGGGCGAGCATTCCGTCGAGTTCCCCTGCGAGCGCGGCGACCTCGGTCGGCTGTCCGGGCTCTTGGACACGTACGCCGAGGTCCTCGGCGTCGCTGATGCGCGCCGCTTTGCGAGCTAGGACCTTGAGCGGGCGTAGCGCGCGGCGGGTCACCAGCAGCGTGGCGACCAGCGCGATCGCGAGACCGGCGAGGGTGGTCCAGATGACGGTGGTGCGTAGGCTCGCTGCTCGCGCGGAGATCCGTTCGGGTGCTCCGGCCTCTATCAGCAGCCCGGCAGGCCCGCTGACGACGGCGCTGCGCCAATGGTCTCCCGCGATTGTCGTTGTGCGCACCCCAGGTCAGTGTCGACATTGCGGGAATCCGCGCGGGACCGTACCGAGGATGAGGCGCTCACCGGTTTGCGCGTTCAGGGCACGTACGAAAGCGATCTGACCGACCGGGCTCGCCGTGTCCCCGCTCGCGGCGAAGGCGTCACGGAGAGGCTCCAGCCCAGCGTCCTGCAGCGGCGGCGGATTCGTTCGGTGGCGCGGGCGGTGGCGGCGGCGGGGTTCGGTGCCCCTGGCGGTGGCGGCGGCGGGTTCGGTGCCGCGTTCAGCGCAACCGGCTGCCCGTGCGCGTCGAGCAGCTGCGCCGGCACCGCATCGCCGGGCGAGTTCGCGGGCCTGCCGATGCCGAGGGTGCCCGCGACCCACGGGGTGAGGTTCCCCGCGATGCGCTGTAATTCGCCGCCGGCGTCGCGGGCGTCACGCTGCTCGGTCACCCTGACGATCAGAAAGCCGCCGCCGATGAGCACGGCGGCAACGACGACGCAGGACACCGGCGGTAATTCGGACGCTCAGCGACGACTTCATCACGGTCGCCGCAACATAAAGCCCACCCCTCGCACGGTCACCAGTATGCGAGGCGCGCCGGCGGTGTCCAGCTTGCGCCGCAGGTAGGAGATGAACACGTCGAGCGCGCGGCTGTCCGGCACAAAGTCGTAGCCCCACACCAGCTCGAGCAGCCGGCCACGGCTGAGGGTGACGCCCGGGTTGCGGGCAAGCGTCTCGAGCAGGGCGAGCTCGCGCCGGGTGAGGCCGAGGTCGCGACCATCCCACGTGGCCACGGCGGCATGCGAGTCGATGAGCAAGGGGCCCAGGCGCAGCGGAGGGTCGACGCCGGTTGCCTGTTCCGAGTGATAGGTGGCGCGGCGCAGCAGCGCTCGCAGCCGCGCCGTCAGCTCGTCCATTGCGAAGGGCTTGACCAAGTAGTCATCCGCGCCGGCTTCCAGTCCAGCAATGCGGTCGTCGACCTGATCGAGCGCGGACAGGATCAGGATCGGTGTCGCCAGGCCGCCGGCGCGCATCCGTGCGGCAACGATCCGGCCGTTCAGATCCGGCAGACCGACGTCGAGCACGACCGCATCCAGCCGATCGGCCGCGACCACTCGGAGCGCGTGGGTGCCGTCTCTCGCAGTCGCGACGGAGTATCCCTCTAGTTCGAGCCCGCGCCGCAGCGAGTCGACGATCGCCTCGTCGTCATCGACAACCAGGACGCGCGCCTTGGTCATGCGACCGGTCCTGGTTCGGCCGCCCGCGCAGTCGCTCGCGCCGGGCGACCCGGTCGATGGAGAAATCTGCTTCCTCCAATGTTGACGTGCGGGACCTGCCGGTAGCGCCAATGCAGCACGTCCCGGTTCTCTCGTCCCAGCCGGATCAACACGAACACCATGATGAGTGGGACCAGGATCGCATCAGCCCCGGCCGCCCCTCCCCAACCAGCGGCTTTCTCGCGATCCTGGCCGCCCGCCGCGCGCCAACAGCTCGTGCCGCGCGCGGTCGTCTGAGCACGGTAGGCCGGACCCGCAGTGCGTGAATGCACACGCCGACTATCGCGGCACCGTTGACGGCAGCGTTAAGAGACCCTGCGCGTCACGCCCTGCACACTCGCACCCCACTGTTAAGAAATCCCCAGCCGCAGCTGTTGGCCGACCGAGGATTTGGTCGGTGATTGCGTATCCCTGACGTCGTCTTCGTCGAATACGCAGGCTCTATCGGCTCGCTCAGCGCGCAGCAGGCAGACTTGCGGCGACGTGACGGTGAGCAGGGCGCCTGCCCTGCCGCCTGTCCACTGGGAAGGGCCGTAACCAATCCAAGGCTGCAAGTTGGAGCGGGCTGATAGCCCGACGCCTCGCGCCGGGTCCTGACCCGCACACGGCAACCTCAACCGTCGCTTCGAAACTTCTCGCGTTCTAACCCTAAGGGCACCACCGTTCGGCCCCTTCGTTCCGGTCGTAGCGGTGGCCGGCGAGCAGGCTCATGCCTTCGGCACGCACGCGGGCGAAATATCTGCGCGTGGCGCTCGGCGTAACACTCCGCAATGCTGAGCATGGCGGTAACCGTCAGCCATTCCCGTCCTAACATTCACGATTGACCGCAAACAACGCGCATTACTACGCTTGGGCGCGTCGCCTTCGCGGGAGATGTCATGTGTACCCATCGAGCGACATCCCGGAGTCGATCATCGACGCCCGGACGCGAGCAGGCGCAAGCAACCCCAGTTCCGTCTGGCTGAGGACTGCGTCGTCCATCGATTCATCCGTCACTGAAGGAGGTCGAGCTATGTCCAGATGGCAGCTCAAAGGCCGTGTGCGCGGGAGGAAGAAGGTGGTGGTCGCCCTGGCTGTCGGCGTATTAGCGGTCGGGGGCTGTCCGCCTTCGTCAGTCAGGGCAACGCAGCCGCCCCGCAGCCGCCATGGCTCAACCCGAACAAGCCGATCCAGGCGCGGGTCAACTCGCTCCTCGGGGCAATGACCTTGCCCGAGAAGGTCGGCCAGATGGACCAGCAACTCGTCGACAACCTGACCGAACGCCTCCGTCCACCGGATGCGGCAGCCAGGGCTGGGCCCAGCTGAACCAGAGCTGCATGAAGACGTGGCTGGTCGACAACAACGTTGGCTCGCTGCTCGCGGGCGGCACCGGACAACCCGCCGGATACGACCGGCCAGGGCGGCACCGGTAACACCGGCTACGACTGGGCCAACGAGTATACAACATGATCCAGAAGTACGCGATCCAGAACTCGCGGCTGCACCTTCCGGTGATTTTCGGCGTTGATGCGGTGCACGGCTTCGGCCATCCGTGGCAGGCGCCGCTCTACCCGCAGTCGATCGGCATGGGCGCTACGTGGGATCCGTCGGCTACTGAAGCCGGCGGTGCCGCTACCGGGAACGCGCTGCGGGCGCACCGGCTGGGTGTGGGACTTCGCCCCGGTGCAGGACCTCTCTCGCGACAACCGATGGGGCCGCACGTACGAGACCTGGGCCGAGGAACCGGATCTGTCCGCGGCCCTGGGCGCCGCCAACATACGCGGCCTTCAGTCCCCGGGTCCGGCCGGCTCGCTCGGTGTGACCGCGACCGGTCAAGCACTTCGCCGGCTACTCCCAGGCGATCAACGGCCACGACCGCAACGAGGCGCTGCTGCCGCTGAACTACCTGCAGAGCATGATGCTGCCGTCGTATGCCGGTGGCATTGACGCCGGAGCAGGCACCGTCATGGTCGACTCCGGTTCGATCAACGGCGTTCCGGCGACGGGGTCGCACTACCTGCTGACCGATATCCTCCGCGATCAGATGCACTTCCAGGGCGTCGTGATCAGCGACTACCAGGACGTGCAGGCGCTGCAGACGGCTCTACCACATTGCCGCCAATCCGGCTGAGGCGATCGCCAAGGCCGTGAACGCCGGCGTCGACATGGCTATGTACGTAGTCAGCCCCGATCAGTGGCAGTCTGCCATCCTCCAGGACGTGAACTCGGGCGCGATCAAGATGTCGCGGATCAACGAGGCGGTGCGGGCGGATTCTCACGCTGAAGTTCCAGCTCGGCCTGTTCGACCAGCCGTGCGTCAGCAACCCGAACACGCCGTGCGTCGACGCCAACGCCGCCAACGCAGCGGTTACCGCGGGTCGCGGCACGGCACGCTCGAGCGCCGCGCAGGAGTCGATGACCCTGCTGCGCAACCAGAACACGCTGCCGCTCCTCGTCCGCCAAGGTCGTCGTCACCGGTCCGAGCGCCGACTCGATGACGAACCAGCTCGGCGGTTGGAGCGTCAGCTGGCAGGGCGTCTTCGGCGCCGGTCACGTCTGCTGCATGGGGCCGCCTGACCAGATCCCGCCCGGCACCACCGTGCAGGAGGGGGTCCGGAACAACGACCCCAACGCCGTCTACGTGCGCGGACGGCGACACCGCCGCGAACACGCCCGCGGACGCCTACGTCGTCGCGGTCGGCGAGAAGGCGTACGCCGAAGGGCTCGGCGACAACCCGGCGCCGCAGCTGCCGCCGGATCAGAAGGCGCTGATCAAGACGGCTCGAGGGCGACCGGCAAGCCGGTGATCGTCGTCGTCATCGCCGGACGTCCGGTCGGCCTGGGTCCCGATGCCGAGAACGCGAACGCGATTCTGATGGCCTACCAGGGCAGCACCGAAGCCGGCCAGGCCGCCGCCGACGTGATCTTCGGCAAGGTCAACCCGAGCGGCAAGCTCGCGATCAGCTGGCCGTCCGACGCCGCACGCGCCGGGCGGGGACTTCGACGGCAGCGCGCCGTCGCCGCTGGGCGACCAGCCGAAGTTCTTCGACCAGCTACCGGGCACCGGGTCCGGGCAGGGGCACGCCTACAACCCGCTCTACCCGTTCGGTTTCGGCCTCTCGTACACCACGTTCACCACGACGAACCTGTCGGCCACGCCGGAACGTGTCGAGGAAGGGCACAGTGAACGCGACGTTCACGGTGACGAACACGGGGTCGCGTAGCGGGACGAACATCGTCCCGGTGTACGTGGCCCAGCCCGTCAGCAGTGTGGTCGTGCCGCCACAACGGCTGGTGGGCTTCACCCGGGTGACGCTCGACACCGGGCAGTCCAAGACCGTGACCGTCTCGTTCCCGGTGTCCAAGCTCGGCCGAGACGCAGGGCGACATCAACGCGTCCGGTCCGCCGCACCGTTGAGCCGGGCTGCGTACGTCGTCCAGTTGAACAAGAACAACACCACCCGTACGACGTCGCCGCGTCGGCGCCGTTCACCATCAACTGATCCACGACGGCGGACCTCGCCACGTCCATCGGGACGGGGCGAGGTCCCCTCACCGACTCGGCGTACTTCATCCCAAAATGTGTCTCCTACTGGGCTGTGGGCTTTTAGCTCTGCAAAAGAGCTCCGAAAGGAGAAGGCCATGACAACGCCCACGGTCCAGCGCGCCCTGCACCGCCGCCGGGTGGCGCACCGAGTGTCCAGGCGGCTGTTCAGCGTGATGTCGCCAAGCAACTGCTCGATATCGTCGAGCGCAGCCCGTTTACCGCCATACAGGCCATCGCCGCGGTCTACCTCGCCAACGGTCGGTGACTATCTCGGCTGCCGAGGTCGCGATGCTCACCGCGGTCGCTTCAGCGCGCCCGGCAGTGCGAACGGTGATCAGCCAAGCACGTACCGACCTGGACGCGGCCGATCAGCGTTGGGTGCGAGGTGAGCCCAGGTCCGGCGTCAGCGAATCAGATCGAAGGAGCAGCGCACTCGGCTGGCGCCGGCGAGTTTGGCGTCGCAGGTGATCAGCGGGCCGGCGAGGCGTTCGGCCAGCGCGATGTATGCGGCGTCGTACGGCGTGACGTTGCTGCGCAGTTGCCACATGCGATCCAGCAACGGGGGAAGCGGCACGCGTCGGATCGGGAAGCCGGCCAGGTGCGCCAGCGCGGCGGGGCACCGCTCGTGCCACCCTCGCGTTCACGCGCGGCGAGGCGCACTCAGATTGCTACGGACTGCTTAAGACCTCGCCCGAACGTCGTTGCGCGTGGATCTTCGCTGCAGGCGTACTTCCCTGAACAGACCGGTTTGGGGCAGCCGCTGCGCACTCTCGATAATCACGTTCGTGGTGTCATTCCGCCTGCACGAGATCACAATCGACTGCCTGGAGGTTGAGCGAGTCGGGAGGTTCTGGGCGGCCTGCTCGGCGGCGACGTCCACGAGCCGATGCCGGGTTGGCTTCGCCTCGCCTCGGCGGCAGATGGCCGGCCGATGCTGAATTTCCAACCGGTCCCCGAGCCCAAGAAGGGCAAGACCCGGGTCCATCTCGACTTGCTTACCGACGACCTCGACGCGGCAACCGCCCGCGTCGTGGCGCTCGGTGGCGGCCCGACCGGCGAGCGTCACGAGTACGACGAGGGGACGGTCGTGATCATGGCCGACCCAGAAGGCACCGAGTTCTGCGTCGTCGCCTATAGCACCTGACTCCATCGGTCGTGATCTTGGACTTGTAGCCCTCCGACGACGATAAGTCCAAGATCATCGAGGAGACACCGGCCGCCCGGGGCCGATCACTGCCTCGGCTTGTCGGCGTCGTAACCAACAACCATGGCTGCGGCGCTGTGGTCGATGAACTTCCGCTCGTCCTCCAGCAATCGTTGCACAACCGCCTCGTTCGCCATGATGCCGAGGAACGCAGCCTGATCGGCGTAGCAGGCCACAGCCACGCCGTCGTAGTCCGGTCCATTCAGCCGGAGGACTGTGCGGGCCTCGTCGGTCAGCGCCGCATCAGTGTGCACCTGCCTATAGCCCTGCGATCCAGGCACCTGGCGGCCCAGCTCGGCATGGTTAGTTGACCAGTAACGCTGGAACTCCGGTCGGCTCATCTCGCCCCGTCGACGAAGTGCCATGGCGAGCAACAGCGGCTGCTCGCCCGGAACGACCACAAGCTCCGGACCGACCACCACCGTCGACCGCGCACGGTCGACCCACGACCATTGATCCAACTGAGCAACGAGCGCGTCCAGCGTCTGCGGTATCGGGCCGCTGGGCAGTTGGCGTATTTGCAGCAGAGCTACGAACGTCGGAGCGCTGGCAGTCTCGTCACCGTGCGCCAATCCGCCCAGCGCGGTCGAGTCGTGCACCACGGCGCGCGCATCCGCAGTTGTCGACAGGTCGCCGACGGCTGAAGACCAATGCGCCAGCTCATCCGCGTGGTGCGAACGATCCGAGCTGGCCAGAAACAATTCGACCGTGACGAACTCGGAACCGGTCATGGGCACATCCTCTTCGTGGCAGCACGGGCAAGCGATGGTGGTGCGCGCCCACCTCAGCTGTGCGTCAACGGGCGGCGGTAGCGACTGAGGAAAGCTGAAGAAATTGTCCGGGTCGTACGTGGCCTTGAGCTTCGGAGTCGGCCGTAGTTTTCGCCGTAATAGGCGCGACCCCAGTCCGGGAGATCCGGATCCGGGAAGCTTCGGATACGCACCACCCGAGCCGAATGGATGCAGGAGGGCCCAGGATCGGGAAAGCCAGCTGCGGCCGTCGTGCTGAGCTTCGGGTGCATCCGGGTCAGTCTCGACCAAGTGCTGGACGAGGAATCGCTCATTACGGTGCGGAAAGGCGGTTGCATCTGACGGCACCTGGTTGTAGGCACCACCCCATGGCATGAAGGCCACCTCGCGGTTACCGACACTAGCGGCGTCCCGCGCCAGGTTGTCTGCCAGCGCCATGATCGTCTGGTGATCCAGCGATCGCCGGAAGAACTCCGATTTCGTGTAGATGTGGGCCTTTCGGTTGGTCTCGGATGGGAGGGGCTCCTGGTGCTGATCGAGGTTGTTCAGCTGCCTTTTCGCGGCTAGGTAGGTCATGTGGCGGGACCAGGACGAAGCTGGCGTTCTCCCTGCCTGCGAGACGAATACGTCGAGGCGCTCCGCGGCGTCGGCTTCGCTGCCGATCACGCCACCGACAAGCTCGACCCGCGCCGAGGCGCACCGGAGTGCCAGCGCTCAAACGCAACGTGGCGTCGACGTCGTCGGGGGACGTGGGCGCCCATTCCTGCCACGTTTGCACCAGCGCGCCGGCATCCGCAAATGACCAGCGGAGTTGAAAAACGGTAGCGTCCGCGGCGGGGACGGTCTCGAACGCGAGAGAGGTGACGACGCCGAAGTTGCGCGCCACCAGCGCCACGCAACGCCCAGAAGAGGTCCGCGTCCTGTTCGTCATCACACTCGATCGAGCGACCGTCGGCCAGCACAATGTGGGCTCGACGCAAGCGGTCGCACGTTGAGGTCCGTATCTTCGACCGAGAATCCCGATACCTCCGCCGAGCGCAAGACCGGCGATGCCGACCGACGGGCCGCAGCCGGCTGGGATGGTGACGCCATGCTCGTAAAGAGCCGCATAAAGTTCGCCGAGCCGTAGCCCAGCGCCGACGGTTGCGATCCCCTCCTGACCGAGATACGGCGCATCGGCGTCACGTCAATGACAATCCCCGTGGTGCACGAACGGCCAGCGACGGAATGCCCACCGCACCGGATCGCCACCGGCAACTCGGCGCGCAGAGCGAACCGGATCACCGCGGAAACGTCTTCAGGCGTGCGGCACCTGACGATGGCTGCCGGCCTGATGTCATCAAACCGGGCCATCGCCGTCTTGCGGACGATGTCGTAGTCCGGGCCGTCCGGAACGATCACGTCGCCGGTCACCAGGCCGGTCAGCACATCGCGGTCCACAACGAAGGCTGCCATGTGGCAGCCTAACCGCTCGACGGCGGACGATGCGCCTCACATCACCAGTTCAGAACCGCCAACGGGTCGCGCCGCCGGGTTCCACGGTCTGCAGTGCTGTGGCGGTGTGAGGGCTAAGCCGGTACACGAACCATGGTGGCGGGCCCGCGGAGGGAGCGCTGAACTCGGCCGTCAGAGCCCGACCCGTTTCATCGACTTGGGCCGGCCAGCCTTCGGCCGCCCAGCGGGTAGCCATGGCAGCCACGGTTGGTGGATCGGTGACTTGCCGGGCCTCGCCTTCTACGACGAGATCGAACTCCTGGGTCGCCAGGCTCAGCGCGCAACGCGGGTCGCGCGCGAGATTCCGGGCCTTGCGGGTTCGCTCGCCGGATTCGAACCAGAACGAGCCGTCGACGAATAGCGCACCGATGCCAGTGACGTGCGGGCTACCGTCCGCATTGATCGTCGTCAGCCAGCAGCTGTGACGGTTGGGACCACCGGTGCCCGGTGCTTGGCTAATTCCGGCGTCGAGTCGCGCTTGGATGGAGGCCCACTCGAGCGGCGGCAGGTTGTAGAGAGTCAGCCAAGTTGGCTACGTCCATGACGGCAGACGCTACGCGCCCTGGGCACCACCGAGCGGCTACCGCGCGTACCGGCCCGGGCTGGCCGTGAGCTTGCCTAACGACGACGTGCGGCGCGCTCCGATTGCCGTGGCCAGCCGCCACAAGGCGGCGGCGGCCAGGGACGTGCCAGATCGCGTGACGTGGAGAAGACCGTCGGCTCGACATAGCGACATTGATCGGAGGGTGTTCCGACCGTCGCCCCAGCGGCTGCGATCACCAGGGCGGTGATCAACGCCCTGCGCACTACCGGACGCCGCACCGCTCGCAGCAGGCTCCCGCCGATTGCGGCGGCCGCCATCACTGTCTGCGCGATGGTGGAAGCAGTCGCGCCCATCGCCACTACCGGAACCATCGCCACCGACGGGATCAGCCACCAGCGGTGCGACAGCTCGCGGCCAGTGAGGTCGGACGCGGCGTCGGCGGCAACGAATACCAGAACGGCGGCGAGCGGGAGATCATGGGCGTAGGCCTGCCAGTCCGGGTGCGGCCCGTGCTGGATGAACGATCCCACCCCGACGCCCGCCACGAGCAGCGCAAACACGGTCCGCCGATCGCGACCTGGTTCGTCACTCCAGCTTCGGTGCGCCGGCTCGCAACGAGAATGCCCGCGCCGGCAACCACGAATGCTGCGCTGCTAATCGCGTTCGCGGGCTCCTGAAGGAACCCGAGCCAATAAGGCTTGCACGCCGCGGCCCACTCCACCCAGCCGAGTATGAATCACGACGCGGGACTGCACGCGATGGCGGTCATGAGGGCAGCGGTGGTGTGGCCCCACCCTCCATCAACGTTTGGTAGCCGCTTTCGCGAAGCGGCGCCAGCCGTACTGCTCAGGGCACGTCGCTGAAGCCATTCAGATCTACGGCGAGCTTCGCGTCGTGCTTCGAGACGAACTAGGCGTTGACCCGAGTTCCGCTTCCCACGCGGTCTACACCAAGCTGATGCAAGGTAGCGGATGACGTTGAGCGACGTATCAGGTCGCGGATCGTGGGAGCGTGGGCAGTGTATGTAGCCGTCGTCGGACCGGGGCAGGACGCCAGGGAACGGGACTGCGACCAGGCCCGTGAGGTTGGCCGGTTGCTCGCCGAGCGAGGCATCCGCGTCGTCACCGGTGGCTTGACCGGCGTGATGGCGGCCGCGGCAGAAGGATGCAGTCAGGCGGGTGGAATCTCGATCGGCCTGCTGCCCGGAACAGATCGCGAGGCGGCATCGCCGCGGCTGACCCTCGCGCTGCCGACCGGTCTCGGCGAGTTGCGCAATGGTCTCCTGGTACGTAGCTCGGATGGGGTCATTGCGGTGGGCGGGAGCTGGGGCACGCTATCCGAGGTTGCGGTGGCGCACCGCCTCGGCGTGCCCGTGGTCACCCTCCACGGGTGGTCGGTCTGGGATGCTGCAGGCGTCTCCCTTCCGATGATCATCGCATCCTCCCCGTTCGTCGCGGTCGAGCGCGTCGTCGAGTTGATCGAAGCCCAGCGCTGAGCGGCGGCCGTCACAGAGCCGCGACGACCTGACGGAGATCGTGAACCAGACCGTCGAAGCGTCTCGCGGCGGGACCGGTCGTCGGCCCGCAGGACGGCGGACGGGTGAATGGTGGCGCAGACGACGTCAACCCGCTGCCGCGAATCGGCGTACGGGCCGGCAGGAGGCGGCCACGGGAGGAGTTCGCCGCGGTGCTGGGTGAGCCGGAAGCCCGAGCCGAACAAAGATTGCGAGGCAACCGAGCCGAGCGCGACCAGCGCGGTTGGCCGGATCGCTCGGAGCTCTCCGGTGAGCCAGGGGCGGCAGGCCGCGATCTGGCGTGCGGTAGGTGTCGCGTGCAGCCGCCGGGACGTCGATTCCGTGGCCTTCCAGCGAAAATGCTTCACCGCGTTCGTGAGATAGATATCGGAGCGGTCGATCTCGGCCGCCGCGAGAGCTCGGTCCAGCACCTGCCCAGCCGGGCCGACGAACGGCTCGCCCCGGCGGTCTTCCACGTCGCCGGGCTGCTCCCCGACGAGCATCATCCGGGACTTGACCAACCCGGCGCCGAACACGACTTGCGTGGCCGACTCGTACAGGTCGCACCCTCGGCAGGCACGCGCCGCCCGCCGTAAGTCAGACAGCCGCATCTTCTCCGGCAGAAATCGATCGGCACCCGGATACGTCACACCTGCTGAAGTTACCGACTACACGCCGGGCCAGCCGTCATTCGTCGGGATATCGCAGGCCGATCTGCGCCCGAACCTCGTCCAGAGTGCCCATGATCGCAACAGATTCGGCCGGTGGCAGCAGGTCACTCGACGTGAGTCCGGCCTGGATGCAGCGCTCGGCCTCGAGCGCCTGATACTGCATCCCGCGCCCAGAAACCGTTGAGACATACCGTTCGCGGACTGCGCCCGCGACATCGAAGACGGTGAACGACGTTGCCTGATACCAGATCGGATCGATCTCGATTCGGCCGGCGGTGCCGAGTACTACCGCGCGATTGGGTCCGGCCGTATCCAGTGCGGCCTGCATGACGGCTTGCCGCCCATCGTCGTGCTCGAGCAGTACGCCGACCTGCCGATCGACACCCGTGGCCGTCATCGTCGCCATCGCGCGTACCTGTTTCGGCGGGCCGAAGAGGTTCCACGCGAACGAAACCGGATAGATGCCGAGGTCGAGCAAGGCGCCGCCACCAAGTTGCGGATTGTTCACCCGATGCGCGGGATCTTTCGGCAGGCTCTGGTTGTGATCCGCCAGCAGGTTCGTGCGTCTCCGAGCGTTCCCGCGGCGACGACCTCGCGAATCCGCACCATGTGCGGTAGAAACCGGGTCCACATCGCTTCCATCAGGAATCGCCCTTGGCGTTCGGCCAGCGACGCGACGGCCTCGGCCTCGCGTGCGTTGAGCGTGAACGCCTTCTCGACGAGCACATGCTTTCCGGCGTCCAGGGCGAGGCACGCGTCGCGGGCGTGGAAGGCATGCGGCGTGGCGACGTACACGATGTCGACGTCCGGGTCGGCGACCAGCGCCTCGTAGCTGCGCATGAGGGTGCTCGATCGAATGTTCGCGCGCGAAGGCGTCCGCGGAGTCCTGGCGGCGGGATCCGACAGCGGTGACCACACAACCGGCGGTGTGCAGGTCGGACGGTGAAGACGCCGGCTATCCAACCCGTTCCAAGAATCCCCCACCGCACCGGAGATCTGGCCATGGCGCTAGTGTCCCGTTTCAATCGGTGACGGCGCAGCTGTAAGTGGCCGGACGCATCACGCCAGCAGCGCGCAGTCCGGGACGACATCTTCGCTGAACTGATCGAGGAACCGCATCTGGTCGGCGCCGGGGCCATGGAACACCAAATGGTTCAACCCGGCATCCACGTAGGGCTTGATCTGCGCAAGCGCTGTCTCCGGGTCGGAGGCGACGATCCACCGCCGAGCCACCTCCTCGATGGCAAGCTCGTCACAGGCGCGCTCCATCTCCGCCGGATCCTCAATGCCATGCTTCTGTTCCGCCGTCAGAGCCAAGGGCGCCCAGAACCGGGTGTTCTCCAGTGCGAGTTCCGGATCCCGGTCATACGAGAGCTTGACCTCTATCATCCGGTCGATGTCCGACCGATCCCGTCCAGACGCCTGCAGGCCATCGTCGACAGCGGGCATGAGCTTGTCGGTATACAGGTCCATTCCCTTGCCGCTCGTGCAGATGAACCCGTCGCCGGCCCGTCCGGCGTAGCGGGCGACGACCGGTCCGCCGGCCGCGATATAGACCGGGATGCCGCCTTCCGGACGGTCGTAGATGGTGGCTCGGCTCGTCTGGTAGAACTCGCCGTCGAAGGTGACCTGGTCCTCTCGCCAGAGGATCCGCATCAGTCGCACGGCCTCGCGTAACCGCGCGAACCGTTCCCTGAAGTCCGGCCACTCCAGCCGGGCCACCGCAACCTCGTTGAGCGCCTCACCGGTACCGACGCCATGGAATATCCGGCCCGGAAATAGACAGCCCATCGTCGCAAACGCCTGGGCGATCACGGCCGGGTTGTATCGGAACGTCGGCGTCAGGACGCTCGTCCCGATGGTCACCCGCGAGGTCCGTTCGCCGAGAGCGCTCAGCCAGGACAGGGAAAAGCACGCATGACCGCCCTGATGCCGCCACGGCTGGTAGTGGTCCGCGACCGTCACGCTGTCCAACCCGTGCTCCTCGGCCGCTACGGCGCACTCCAGCAGCTCGCGCGGTCCGAATTGCTCCGACGAGGCCTTGTATCCGATTTTCAGATCCACTGATATCTCCGTTCAAGATCAGGCCAGAGCCGGTATCACCTCGCGAGCAAACAATTCGATGCTCGACCGGTCGTACGCGGCGTCCCGGAAGTACGTGATCGCGTAGCGCATGCCTAGCGCCGAAAGCTCCTTCAGTCGCTCGATGATCTGCTCCCGGGCGTGCCGACCAACGGACCTCCCGCATATTGCCCGTCCTGCGCGGCCAGCTGCGCGGCGGGCACGAGCGGTTCGTACTGCGCGTGAATCCAGGCCAAGCGGTCAGCGACGTCCTGCGCCGTTTCGCCGATGACGACGTTGAAGTTGACCTGATCGGGTGATGGCGTCGAAGTCAGAGCCGACCTCGCGGCAATGGTCGGCCAGGATCTGCCGACTTGCGGGCGAACTCGTCGGCGCGGCCGTCGGAGAAGTTCGTGCAGTCGGCGTACTGCGCCGCGATGCGAAGGGTCCGCTTCTCCGCCGCCGGCGATCCAGAACGGGATACCGCCGGCCTGGATCGGGCGCGGATGCCCGAGCGCACCGTTCACCTGGTAGTGCTTGCCATCGAGCCTCGCTTCGCCGGTCGTCCAGAGTTGGCGCATTATTTGGACGCCTTCATCGAGCATGCCGAGCCGATCGCCGGCCGACGGGAATCCGTAGCCGTAGGCCTCCCATTCGTGCTGGTACCAGCCACCACCGATGCCCATCTCCCGACCTCGGCCGCCGGAGATGACGTCAGTTGTCGCCGCGACCTTCGCCAGGTAAGCGGGATTGCGATACCCCATGCAGGTGCACATCTGCCCCAAGCGGACCTGCTGGCGTCGTCGCCGCCAGTGCGGCCATGAGCGTCCACGCCTCATGCGTTACTTCGTCGCTGGGCAGCGGGACCGTGTGGAGGTGGTCGTAGACCCAGATCGACTCCCACGGCCCGGCGTCAGCCGCTTGCGCAACCTCCAGCATTGTCGGCCACCGCTGAGCCAGCTCAATGCCGGCTGAGATCGAGCCGCCAGCCTTGTGGAACGAACAATCCGGAAGTGCATGAGAAAACACTAGTGGTCACGTCCGTCGGTCCGTCGGGAGCCGGTTCCATGCCGTTGGCCGACGTCCACGCACGGATCGTCGACGCCGTGGACGCTCGTCGGGAGGATTGTATGTCGAGTTCAGGTCGCTCTTCCCGACGAGGATCTGAGATCATTCTGCTGCGTCAGGTGCCGTTGCTGAGCGGTCGGGGGCGTCTCTGTGACTTGTGGGCGAACTCCGGCGATGGCGGAGCATCAGGGCCATCGGGGCGATGGCCGTTCTGGTCGCGAGTTGTTCGTCCACGACATCGGACCGTTCAACGAGCCCGACACATCCAACGCGGCCCGCCGCCCCGACCCAGGTGACCACGGGGTCGCCAAGCCGCTGGCGACGACGTCCGTTGGCATCAGCGGCAAATCGGGCGGATCACCATCGATAACGCGGACGGTCTGGTCGCGGCGCTCGGCTTCATTTGGGTCAAGACCGACGACGGTCGCCTCGTCAAGGTCGATCCGCGGACGAACCGCATCGTCGGGCAACGCAAGCTCGATACGGCCACCTGAACAGTCTCACTACTGCCAGGGATCGGCACGGACGGGAAGTCCGTGTGGGCCTGTGCCACGACAGACATGGCGACCGACGTCGTGAAGGTCGACCCGACGTCCCTCGCTCCAGTTCAGCGTGCCGCAGCGCCGTCGTCGAACAGGTAACCGCGTCGCCCTCGCTGAGTGGCGGCAGCCTGCTCATCACTGGTGATTCGATCTGGACGACAGCAAGCGATGACGCCGCCGCCCTGCTGCGACTGCGTCGATAGCCCGGAGCATCGACGTAGGCTCGTCCGCGGACCCGCGGAGCGGCCAGTGCCGGAACCTACGGACATGGCAGTCGGGCAAGATCAGGGCAGCGCATCACGCCCGCTGGACGGACTCGGCGTCGGCCAATACCCGGAGGATGTTTCGGCGGAGTGAGCGCCGCGATGTCGTCGTCGGACCAGCCAGCGCTCGACCAGCTCGGCGATCAGCGCGGGTAGCAGGACACGTCCTCGAGGCCTGCCGGCATCGGATCGCAACCAGTCGAAATCGCCGCCGAGTCCGACGATGCTCGACTCGGCCACATCTCGCACGTGATCGATGTGGTCCGCGACGTGGAGACACGGTGGCAGTCGGCGGTGGCGCCTTGGCGGCCCGGGCCTGCACGGCGGCCGTGTAGGCCGCCCAGTCCCCCGGGTCCTCGCCACGCACCCGCATGTCGTCCACGACCTCCCTGGTCCCAGGCCCGACAGTCCTCCGAGATGGAAGGGCGGCGGACGAAGGTGACCATGCACACGCCGCCGTTCGTTTGCAGGGGCGGTAAGCACCTCGTCGGGCACGTTTCCGGGCGTGATCACACAACGCACGCGCGGACGAGTGACTGAAGATAACCGGCGCGGACGTCGTCTCGAGCGCGTCACGCATCGTGCCGACGGCGGCGACGTGGGACAGGTCGACGAGCATGCCCAGCCGGTTCATCTCCCGGACGACGAGCCGGCCGAAGTCGGACAGCCCGCCAAGGCAGGGGCTGTCCAGTGCCGCGTCCGCCCACGGAACGTTGACGTTGTGGGTAAGCGTCAGGTACCGCACGCCGAGCCGCTGCAGGATCCGTAGCACGCCTAGCGACGAGCCGATCGAGTGGCCGCCCTCAGCGCCGAGGAGAGACGCGCGATCGTTCCGTTGGCCTGGGCCTTCCACGTCCGCGGCGCAGAGCGCGAGGGACAGACGATCCGGATACCGCTCGATGAGATGATGTACGAAGTCGACCTGCTCCAGCGTCCTGATGACGGCGCGGTCGCCGATTCCGGATGACGCGGGACGTAAACCGACCAGAACTGCCCCCGACGCCACCTTCCTGAGCCGGACGAGATCGGTTTGGGTCACGGTCTGCCGCGCCGTGACATCGAACCGATCCAGGTCGTAATCCACCCGCTCGCGGAGCGCGAAAGCAAGATCGTTGTGGCCGTCGACGATGGGATGCGCGGCGAAGCACAGCGCGGGCGCGGTCGTACGAGGTCACCCACGCAGCGTAATCAAACCTCGACGGTCTCCCCTCGCGGCCAGGTGCCGGTACTGCGTGCCGTGCTGCCCGCCGATCCGGCTGACGTGGGCCTCGGTGAACTGGAGCCCGGCGTCGTTGAGTAGCCCGTCGTGGATCTGGTAGGCGTTGCCCGCCCGGACGCTGACGACGAAGTCCACCACCTCGGCGATCTTGGACCACGGAGCGTGGATCGGCACGAGCAAGGTCTCCACCGGCATCGTCGGGACGATCAACGAATCTCCGGGGTGGTAGACCCGTTCGTCGATGAGAAACGCGACGTTCGGAATCACCGCAACCGATCGGATGGATCACCGCATGCTGGCCACCGAAGGTTTGGATCGCGAATCCGGCCGCCTCGAACGATTCAGTCTTCGCGAACCGTGTGCACACGATCGCCGAGGTCGGCGAACTGGGTGGGCGACACTTGCCGGCGCCCAGACATGCAGCTCCGGGTCCGCGGTCGCGGCGGCTCGCAACGCTTCGACATTGACGTGGTCGCCGTGCTCGTGAGTGACGAGCACAGCATCCGCGCCTTGAAGACATCGGCGATCTGGCCAGCATCCAGGAAGCTGCCTGGGTCGACAACGAGCGCCCGACTGTCCTCATCTAACCGAACGCAGGAATGCGCGAACTTCGTCAGGCGCATGTCACTCCTCTTCGATGACGTGAATCGCGGCCTCTTCGGCGCTCGCGGCGCCACCCGATCGGCCGACGTCGTTCGCGACCTCATCGGCTTCGGTGTCTGAATGCGTGCCCTCATCCGGAGCCACGAGCCTCCCGGTTCGCGGATCGGGTGCGCTGAATCTCGATGTCGTAGTCATCAGCGACGGGCCAGTCCGCTGCCGAGACGTCGGGCTCCTCTTCGGCGAGCAGCTGATCGAGTGACTCACCTTCCGATTGCTCTTCCGCCGTGGTGCCGAAGCGGGTTGCGTGCGGCTCGTAGTCCGGCGGTGAATAGCCCGCGTCGAGCGGATCTTCGGTGTTATCACCGGTCAACGTCTCGGACGGATCCAATTGGTTGTTGCCCTCAAAGCCCGCCACATACAGGTCGTCGGACTCGCTCACGTTTTTCCTCCGGTTCCTATCGCGTAGGCACTCGTCTCGGTCAACTCAAGCACGGCGACCGGCAGACTGGCCATGTGCCCGGTCATGGCGACTTCGGTGGTGTGGTTCCGCCGTCGCCGGGATCGCCGGACGCCGCCAGCGTGCACATCAGCGCGGACTTCGGGCCCTACGGGGCCCAGCGCGATCGAGCGGGTAGGAATCTGCGCCGATCGAGATGGACGTACCGTCGACCTTGACCCCAGCCGGGCGCTATGTGCGAACGAGTGTCGGGACTGACCAGCGCGATCAGATCGTAGTCGGCCACCGCTTCGCCGTGCCAGGCCCGGCGCAGCGTGAGCCGATTGCCCGAGTGCAGAATGGCCACTCGATAAATTCGTGCGGCAATCGCCAGGATGGCAACTGTCGCCCCAATCATCAGCGCCGCCGCGATCACCACCTCAGCCACCGACGCTTGGCCGCTGGCCATCCGAGCCGGCATGGCGATCGCCGAGATCGGCGGAATCAGCGACAGCAGCCGCGAGAATGATGCGTCTGGGAGCGTTCGCCACATAAAGGCTGCCGAGATAGGACACCAGTAACAACGACGTCACGGGCGACATGACCCCGCTCACCTCCTCCTGCCGCGAAACGAGCGAGGCGAGGGCCGCTGACAAGGCCGCAAAGAATGCGAAGCCCAGTACGAACCACAGGAAGCTTGTCGCGATCGTTGCGTATACCGAAACCGGCACGTCAAGCGAGCCCGTCGCTGACACGATCGTCAGCCCGATGCCGCCAAGCAGCACGACTCTGAAGATGGCGAGCGCGCCGATGCCCAGCAGCTTCCCGCGAGTAGCTGGAGGGGCGGACGGCTGACAGCAGAATTTCAACCACTCGGCTGGATTTCTCCTCGACGACGCCCATTGCCATCCAGTGTGCAAAAGGCGATGAGTTGCGTGAACAGAAATACGAGCGGTGACGGAGGCGATGACTCGACGCTGGGTGTTTTCCGCCGACCGAGTGGCGGCAGTGACAGGAAGGGCGCGACCAGCGAGCGATCTCCCGCACCTGGCGAATTCGTCAGTCCGGCTTGGATTAGCCGTTCGGTCGTGTCGACGGATTTGATGCGAGACCTGCAGTAACGCGACGGCCGAAGAATTGCCTTCCTTTGCGATGATCTTCGTGTGCACTGACGATTGCGAGCATCCCAGGCGCCCTTCTCGACCCTGCTCATTGCGTCCTGCCGGTGACGTCACGCACGACGTTGACCGTCTGGTCCTGCGCTGACGCCGTCTGACTCACCGCCGAGGCAAGAGCTGTGGCGTTCGTCCCTGATACACGCCAACCGTGATCGCGTTGTCGCCGATGCCCTTGACCAGTCGGGGCGCCAGCGCTCCCAGCGCGACGATCACGACGGCGACGGCCAAACCGATGCGGAAGCCCATTCTGCTGCCACCGCGTCGTTATCTCACGGCCGGCGATCAAGCGTATCGGTCGTCATTCCTGGACCGCCCTCGCGGTACAAGCTCGGACAGCGGTGGTTGACGCCATCCGAACTGTATCCACCCGACCCGCGCGTGCATGGCGGCGGCGAGCGCAGCCTGATCATCCTCAGGCCGATCGAGACCGCAATCGCAGTCGGCCGGCGACGCGATCTGACGACTTCGACTCCGGGAGGTCGCCCAGCCGGTCCGGATCCGCGGTTATCGATCTGCAGTTCGAGGTCGCGCCGTCCGGCTGCCTGTTGCGAAGCTCGGCGAGCGTGCCTGACGCGACGATCGCGCCCGCTGGTGAGATGATGATCCGGTCGCAGAGTACGCTGCGACGAGGTCGAGCTGGTGGCTCGGAGAACAGCACGCCTACGCCGCGCCGCGCGCCGAGCGCCGAGCACCCCGGCCATGGTGTCGACGCCTACCGGATCGAGGGCCCGCGAACGGCTCGTCGAGGATGCAGCAGCTCCGGTCGATGCACGAGTGCGGCCGCGAGTTGCACCCGCTGTTGATTGCCCAGCGACAGCGTTCGTGCAGCTGCGCGTTCGGCTCGGCGAGGACGTCGAGCTGCTCGATGAGCGCGCGCCGGCGGACGCACGCGCATCATGCGGCGGTCATACCGCGAAGCTGACCGGAAATAAGCGACCTGATCGACGATGCGCATCTTCGGGTAGAGGCCGCGAGACTCGGGCATATAGCCGATGCGCAAGCGGGTCGCAAAGCTCAGCGGCTGCTCCCGAAACCGAACCCGGCCGGCGTCAGCGGCCAGCAGCCCCATCGCGATCCGCATATGTCGCTGGACTTGCCGGCGCCGTTCGCGCCGACGAAGCCGACGATCCTCGCCAGCCCAGCACCTGTGGCGAGACTCCGCTGAGGGGCGCGGACCGAGCGCGTAGGACTCTCTCGAGGTTGGAGATGTCCAACATTCCTTGCAGATTACCGATCGAGCGGCGTGATACCCCATGAACCCGACCAGGATCCACCGGGTTGGATGATGATCAGCCCGACTCCGCTGTTGAACGCGTCAGCCGGGCAGGTCGCATCGGCTCGACCGCTACGGCCGGGACGCCACCTCGAGTCGTCTGCCGTGAACACCTGCACGTACTGGAACGTCTGCGTCGAACCACACCCGGGCGCCGCCCGACTTGCGTGCGCACCTCGGCGGTGCCTCGCCCATCGCGTACCGCAAGCCCGGTCAACGCATCGTCGAGGCGCAAGGCCTGAAAGCTTCGGGCCGAGGCGTAAGTCGTAGGGGGTGTTGGTGACGTCCTGGACACCGACTGGGACGAGGGCCTCATCGAGGAGCAGGCGCGTCGAGACGCGGGCACCATGAGCGTGACGTCGCTTGAGCGGCTGGCCATGCAGCGACAGGTACGGATGGAAGCCAGCACCGAAGGGCACCGGGCCGACACCGTGGTTGCTGGCCCGGGCGCGTCACGACGAGGCCGAACTCTGGGTGCAGTGCGTACGTGACTTCGACGCGGACCTCGAACGGCCACGCCGATTGCGGCACCAGGTCGTTGGCGAGCGTGACCGATTCCGGCCGGCGTGTGCAAACCGGACACCCAGCGGGCCCACGGGCCAGACCATGGATGGCGTTTCCCCGAGCCGGCTCGGTAATCGGCAGCTGGTAGCCGACTGCCGCCGAACGAATAGCGTCCGCCCCGGAGCCGGTTGGGCCACGGCACGAGGACGCCCACCGCAGCACTTCGGTGGCACGCTCGGTCTCCGGGTAGGTCGCCGCTAACGTCCTGCACCGCGGTAGGTGAACGATCCGCAACCCACCCCCGACCTCCGACCACGGTGCGCCGCGAAGTCGCCGAGAGCCGGATCGTGAACTGCTGCCGCAGTGAGCGTCATGATCGACGAACCTAGCGTCCGCAGAAACCGACTCGTCGCTGGTCGGATCGACCCGGTAGTTCCAGAACGGCCGGACGGCGATCGCCGCGACCAGGACCACGACGACACACGCGACGCCGCCGCACCCAGGACACCGGTGGCGGACGCTGGCCGCGGCCATCGCCACCGGCGCGCACACTCAGCCGAGCCGCGGGCCACCAGCGACGACGGCGATGAAGACGCCCTGCATCATCGTCCTCGCATCTCGTCTGGCGCGTAGGTCTGCAGGATCGTCTGACGGAACACTGCGCTCACCAGATCGGCCGCTACCGGCTAGAGCCAGCAGGATCGACGACCAGCCAGAGCTGGTGGGCGAGACCGGAGATCGCGAACGGCCGTGCCCCAGCGCGACCACCGCGACCGGTCAGCGCACCTCTCGTCGGCGCACCCGCGCGATCCAGCCGCCGGAAATCCCGCCGAGCACCGAGCCGATCGCAAGGGCGGCTGTTGTGCAGCCGGGCCGACCGATCCGTGGAAACGCCTCGTCGGCGACCTCTCAGGATACAGCGCGCGGGCATGGCCAGCACCATCGCGACGATGTCGACCAGGAAGGACATGAGCAGGAACCGGCCGCGAGCCGATGAAGACAAGGCCGTCGATAACCGGAACTGGAATCCGGGTCGGCCCAGGGAACCGTCCGGCGGGAGCGGAGGCAAGCCGGATTGCCGAGTAGAGCGCGGCGGTGAACAGCACCGCGTCAAGGCCGTACGCGTGAGGCGAATCCGTGGTCGAGCGAGATCAGCACACCAGGCGAGCAACGGCCCGACGACCTGCCCCACATTGCCGACGGTGAAGTTCAACGTGTTCGCCGAAGCGACCTAGATCCGCCGGGACGATGCGCGGAATGATCGCGCCGCGGGCCGAAGACCGCGGCGGCGAATGCGCCAGCCTGCACGGCGACGAGGCCCAAGATCACGGGCACGCTGCTCAGCCCGATCAGGGTCTGTACCAGCAGCGCGATCGTCACCAGCCATGTTCCGACCGGACGACCACGAAGTACAGCCGGCCGCGGTCGACGGCGTCAGCGATCGCCCCGCCGTACAGGCCGAACACGACGTAGAGGCAGCAGACCGGCGAACCCGACCAGCCCGACCAGCAGCGAGGAGTGCGAGATGGCAGTACACCTCGACCGTACGGCGACCTGGGTGACCATTGGAGCCGATGAATGCTGTGCCCCGAGCCGACTAATAGCCGTCGGTAGTCCCGAATGCGGACGGGACGCGTGTCGACCGCAGCTGCCGCAGCGCGGCGCACAACCACCGCGCTTCCTCGACCGGATCGCGCGGGATCGAGCACCTCCTCATCGAGGTCGGTGTCGGGCGCCGCAGGTTGACGCTGGCTGTCGCCGTCGGCTCATGGCGCGAGGCGCTCGATCGTCCACCCGTCCTCGACGCGTCGATAGCGCAGCCGATCATGCATCCGGTCGGTGCGGCCCTGCCAGAACTCTGACCACGTCCGGGCTGAGCCGGTAGCCGCCCCAGAACGGTGGCGCAGGAACGCCGGCGCCGGCGAATCGTTCCTCGACCTCCCGGACCTTCTCGTCGAGCTCGGCTCGCGATGCCACCACGCTCGGACTGCGGTGACGCCCACGCCCCGATTTGCGATCCGCGGGGCCGGCCGGCGAAGTACGCGCTCAGTCTCTGCTCGCGTGACGATCGACACACTGGCCCGGCGAGCCGAACCTGTCGTTCAAGCGGCAGCCAGGCGAACACCGCTGCGGCGTAAGGCCGGTCAGCCAAGTCACGCGCCTTGGCCGATTCCTGGTTGGTATAGAGACACGATGCCGCGCTCGTCCGAGGCCCTGCACCAGGACCGTGCGCACCTGCCGGACGGCCGTCGGGGTGACTGTCGCGAGCTGGATCGCGTTGGCTCCGCCGGACTAAGACCGCCTCGGCCGACCTCGTTCGAACCAGGATGCGCAGCTGCGCGTATCCAGTCCGGTGCCAGCATCTGTTCGCAGAGCTGGCCCAGCAGATAGCCGCGACGCATGGCGGCTGGATCACTCACTCGGTGGATCTTCGCATCTCCCCGCCGTCGATAGGTGCGTCCATGTGAGCAGAATGGTCAATAAGTGACGCCCTCGTCCGACTGCAGGACCTCGCGACTACTCGGATCGGAGACGTCGATGGCAGACGACTACAGCCCAGGACCTGGAAGGCGTCATCGCCTTCGAGACGGAGATCGCCGAGCCGGACAAGGACGGCGGTGCGCTGCGCTATCGCGGGCGTCGATATCGAGGACCTCGGCCGGACAGGTCACGTTCGGCAACGTGTGGGGCTCTGCTGGTCGACGGCAAGTTCGGCCCCGGCCTGCCGCCGGCCGAGCCGTTCCCCATGCCGGTGCACACCGGTGACGTTCGGGTCGATGTCGCAGGCGGCGCTGGCCATGCTCGCGCCCGATCTGGGGCTTACCGTCCGCTGCTGGACATCAGCGACGGCAGGCCCGCGACCAGCTCGGCCCGCGCCTGCGGTGATGGCGCTGTCGTACGTCGCCCAGTCGGCCCGCGGCGTCGGCCTGCCGGCGGTGCCGCAGACGCGAGATCGACCAGGTGCACGACGATCGTCGAGCGGTTCATGACTCGGTGGCGCGGCGAGCCGGACCCGCAGCACGTCAAGGCGGTCGACGCCTACTTCGTCTCGGCCGCCGAGCACGGCATGAACGCCTCGACGTTCACGCGCGCGCGTGATCGCCTCCACCGGCGCCGACGTCGCGGCCTGCGATCTCCGGCGCGGATCGGCGCGATGTAGCGGCCCGCTGCACGGCGGCGCCCCGTCGCGCGTGCTGCCGCATGATCGAGGAGGTGGAGCGGACCGGCGACGCCGACGCGCTGACGTCAGGCATCCTCGACCGGCGACGAGCGCCTGATGGGCTTCGGCCACCGCGTCTACCGAGCCGAGGACCCGCGCGCCCGGGTGCTGCGCCGCACGTGCCGTGAGCTCAGGGCGCCGCTGCTACGAGGTGGCCGAGGCGCTGGAGCAAGGCCGCGCTGGTCGAGCTGCGCGACCGCGCGTCCGGACCGCGCCGCATCGAGACGAACGTCGAGTTCTGGGCGGCGGTCGATCCTCGACTTCGCCGAGGTGCCGGCGCACATGTTGCACGTCGATGTTCACCTGCGCCCGGACCGGCTGGCTGGTGCGCGCACATCCTGGAGCAGAAGCAGACCGGGCGGCTGGTCCGCCCGTCCGCTCGTACGTCGGCCCGGCCGCCCGCCAGCCCGCAGGAGGTCGAGGGCTGGGACATATTCATCGCGCCCGATGGGCTGACGAGCGAGAAACGGCCGGCCACTCGCGGGGGTCGAGTGGCTGATGCCACTGGCCTGACGGAATCGGGAGACGATACGGATGGTTCCCACGCAACAGATGGCGATCACCGTAAAGCGGACCTTGCTGCTGCGGTGACAATTTGTGGGCTGTGCCAGAAAATGAGCTCTCTTCGGCAGCGCTCCGGTAGGTTGCCCAGTTTGTTGGTTTAGCAGATTGGGTGCGATCTGCAGGTGAGCCGCCTCCATCGCCGACCCGGAGTCCTCGACACCGGCCATCGCGGACTCTGGTCGACGAGGCGATAACTCCGAAGGCCCGGCGTGTGCTGCCGCGTATCCTGCGCCCGGCAGCGTCCATCGTCGCCGTATGCGAGAGCTGCGCTTCGTCGGACCAGGCGAAGACGGCGACTCGGCGTGATCGTCGAGAGCCGCCGACGGCGAGGAGGCGTTACAGGCGCCACCGATCGACGATGACCTCCGAGGGTGCGGTCCGGGCGAACGTATGGCGCCCGCCCGGGAGTTCAGCTCCGGACAGACGCCGTCACGCCGCGCGTAGATCCAGGTGCGGGTCCGGCGCCGGAGAGTGCCGCGAGCAGATCGCCGAAGACGCATGCACTGCCCTCGAACAGGTGCTTCTTTTCGCCCGCCAGCGCCTCGAAGAGCGCTCGGATCGCCAGACGAGCCGTGGCGGGCGCGAGCCGCTGCTCAGCCGCGGACGGACGGCATGGTCGAGGATTTGAGACGGCGTCGACGGCCGTTTGCGTGTCATGCGGTCCAGCCGTCCGGCATGCGGTGGGACCTGCGCGGCGCAAGACGGTCAGTCGGGTGCGTATCTGCGGCCTGGCGCGGAGTGGACGCTTCCGACCGCATCGCTCCGCTGGTCGTTCGCGTCGCGGCCCGAGGACCGCTCGCGCGCCGCTTCGACGAGAGCAGCGGCTGCTGGATCTGTCGTCCGACCGATCCAGATCCCAGCCGTCGTGCGGGCGGTCCGGACTACTGTCAGCGGATGGCGACCTCATGGATAACCCGGTCCGAATTCCGTTACCGCTGGCGCGTGGCGCCTGGCCGGTCCGGGCGCACCGCGCTGCGGCGTCGCGCGGCACTACGCCCGCCGGCAGGACGAGAGCCACTCCGACATTGCCGCTGGCAGGGACCGATCCCCGGCTGCGGCCGGGCCCAGTGCGCCGCGTCGTCCCAGCTCACCTCGGGATGGCCGGAGTCAGCCGTGGCGCCGACGATAGCTGACCGCGACGGGCCAATCGACCCGCGCGGGCAACCGGCCGGGCGCCAGCGAAAGCCGCCCGCGCGCCAGCCGAAGCAGCCGGCACCGAACAGCCGGCCGAGCAAACCCGTGCCATCGTGGGACGACATCGCCGCTGGCGCGTCGGCGTAATCGCGACTAAGAGTCTGCGGCGCTCGCCGCCGCGCTGGCCGGCTCGGCACTGAAAATCGTTCGACGCTCCGACCGGCTAGCGTATCGTGAAGCAGTGCTGAATCGGGCCGCGATGAGACGCGACCCCGGGGCGATCGAACACCCCACTGCGCCTGCGCTGCTGGACCCGTCCGCACCGTCGCTGCGATCGTCGCCTTCGCGATCGTCACGGGCGCTGCGTGCAGATGTCGATGCTCGCGCAAGCTCCTGGTTCGCACTCGTCGCGGGGCGAATTGGTCGACGGTCCGATCGCGGATCGCACGATCACCGCGCGGCATCTGGCCGTGCTGGCTGAGTCGCCTGCTGTTCAGCATTGCCGAAGGCGGTCTCTTCTTCGCGCGCGGCGATACGCAATGGCGAGCGCCGCGCTGGGTCTGGGACCGACGCTCGGCAGGAACCGTTCGCTCCACCTGCAGCGATTGCTCCGTGGCGTTTCCGCGATCCGATGGTACCGTCAGGTCGGTTGCTGTCGCACGCGCGACTACTGATCTGTCGACGATCCGGCGGTTCGTGGGCTTCGGCTTCGTCTTCTTGATAGCGCGAATTCGATCACCGCCATCGTCGTAGTGATCCCGTTCGTGCATCCAGACCGATACTCGGCCCGCTTCGTGCTGCTGGGCATGGCACACGCTGGTACGCGTGCTCACCCGGAGGTTCGAGGGCTGCGCTATAGCCGCGATGGCGGATCGCGCCCAAAGACCTGACCGGTATGATCTCGCGACGTCGGTCGAGTCGAGCCTCATCGGCATTCGAGTGATCAAGTCGTACGGTCGGCGCCCGCAGATGCCGGCATACGTTCACCCATGATGGCGCGGTCTTACCGCGGCGCGGAACTCACCAAAGTCCGATACGCTGGTGCGGGATTCTGGGCGCTGCTGGGAAGGTCCTTCCGCAACTCTGTTCGCGGGTGTTGCCGGTGGCGGAGCGTTCGCCGCCGCACACGGCACGCTCAGCCCGGGAGCTCGTCCGCTTCCTGACGCTGTACCTGCGGTCTGATCTGCAGCCGATGATCGCCGCCCTCGGCTGGCTGCCAGCTCGCCCTGACCTCAGGAAGCGGCGTCGGCGGCGACGACGGGTCTCGGGTGCTCGAGCGAGCAGCCGTCGATCGTCGACCGAGCCATCGCCGCATGACGCCGCGGTCGGAAGGAGCTGCGGACTGGAATTCCGCCAGAGTGCGCTTCCGAGTATCCGGACGCCGACGACGACGTGCTGCGTCGGGCGCGTCAGTCGACCATCCCCGCGACGGCGAGATGCCATGGCACTGGTCGGGGCCACCGGAAGGTCGGGCAGGAACGACGCACTTTTGCTCGAGGTTGGTGCCGCCGGCGCTTCGCTTGACGTGACCGCGCGGATCCATCGCCATCCGGCGGGATGTGACATTCGCGATGTGATCTCCGCCTCTGCGGTAGCAGACGCGGCGCCACCGTGGCGACGCGGCGTTCGAAGGAGGCGACGTTGTTCTGCCGGCGAAGCGTCGCCGGGGGAACTGGTCACGCCGTGGGCCGGCCAGGACGCCGAAGCGGGCCAGCGCCTCTGCGCGAGGCTCTCGACGGCGCCGGCGCGCAGGCGGGGTATCGTCCACCACCAGCTGCTGCCGTTCGGGCTCGACGCTCGCGCATCGGCGAAGCCAAAGGCATCTGTCGCTATCGACGGGCGGGCAGCGCAGCAGCGGCTGGCGCTATGGCGCCCGAGCCGTGCTCGGCCGGCCGCGGAGTGCTGCGTGCGCTGACTGACCCGCTCTCTCGCGTTGGACGTGCAAACCGAAGCGCAGGTGCGGTCGGCACTGCGGAATGCGCTGTCGACGACGGCGCGCCAGCCGGTGGCCGCATCGTCCCTCGACCGTGCTTCTCGCCGATCCGGGTGGCGATGCTGGTCGACCAGGCGGATCGACGTCAGTCGGATCGCACGCCGAGCTGCTGGCTGGCCGAGACCGCGGTACCGCGCGCTGCTGGCGCAGGCGTCCGAGCTGTCCGGGGTGTCGCGACCGAACGACCACCCGACGACCGCGAGCGGGACGAGAACGCCCAGGTGAGCGCCGACTGGCGGACTGCTCACAGAGGACGCGACCGCTCTCCAGCAGGCTGAGGACCAATCGCGCCGTCCGACCTGAACACGCAGCTGCGGCGTGGCCGCAGCGCGCTCGATCTGCCAGCTTCGACCGCACCGAGCGTCAGGGAGCAATACGTAACC
>ERZ1370068.2176-contig-1336_pt1 | contig 37101 bp, 63 predicted proteins | sample MGYA00561227_ERZ1370068 | MGnify/ENA primary metagenome ERZ1370068 (study PRJEB38410, sample SAMEA6850437) | metagenome | study: Metagenomic assessment of the ecological functions of the soil: analysis of the soil microbiota associated with the...
ACACTTCGTTCAGTTACGTATTGCTGGTTAGTCCTTCGCCAGCTATCGCTTCCCCGCATCCTGCCGAGCGCCGCTTCGACGACCTCGCGGGTATACGGTTTCTGCACGACGCGTGGGGCGAGTCGAGCTCGGCCGGGACGTGGCGCGCGCTCGCCATAGCCGGTGCGCGAACATGAAGGGGACCTTCAGTCTCGGTAAGCCTGGCGGCGACCGGGATGCTGTTCTCGTTGCCGAGGTTGAGATCGAGCAGCGCGAAATCCGGCTTCCGCGACCGATCGACGTCAGCGCCTGGTTGACTGGAGGCCGCCGTCTCGACATGGCGCGCGCCGAGTTCGAGCAGGATCACCTCGGCCGCCATGGCGATGATCAGATTGTCCTCCACGATCAGCGCCGTGCCGGACAGGCGCGGCGGCGCCGGCGTTTCGGTCTCCACGCTTCGTGGTGATGCCTGACATCAGAAGTCATCATCTCTACATAATTGGCCGGGATCACGAAGTCGCGCGTGCACGCCCAGCAGGTCGAAACGCAGCTCGGCGTCACCCGTTGAGATCGAACGGGATCGGCGCTCGATGATGGTGGTGCCGAAACCGCGCCGCCGATGGCGGCTGCACCGGCGGGCCGCCGCTTTCCTTCCAGTCGATCACGAGTCTCGAGCTCTGATCCAGCTTCCAGGCGATCTCGACCTTCCGGTCGGAGTCGGCCAGCGCGCCATATTTGGCGGAGTTCGTCATCATCTCGTGGACGACCAGCGCCAGCGTTGCGAACGCCTTGGGATCGAGCGCGACCTCCGGGCCTTCCATCTTGATGCGGCCCGCGCGCGCGCCGAGATAGGCGCCGGCTCTCCGATTCCACCAGCGCCTTTAGCGCCACCGGCGCCCAGTTCAGGCTGGTGATCTGGTCGTGGGCACGCGCCAGCGCCTGGATGCGCGCCGCCGAGCACGCTGCTGAATTCCTCGATACTCCGGCGGTATCCCTGCTCTGCGTAACGAGGCCGCGCACGAGACTGAGGATGTTGCGGACGCGATGGTTGAGCTCGGCGATCATCAGCTCCTGCCGTTCCTGCGCGCCCTTGCGTTCGCGGGCGGCGAGATCGGCAAGCTGCAGAATCACTTCGAGCAGCGTGATACGCAAGGCCTTCCGCGATCTGCAGTTCGGCCGAAGTCAGGGCGCGGACTGGCCGTGCACCGTCTCCTGCCAAAGCTCAGAAAGCTCTTGCGCGGGTGAGGCGGGGGCCGAGCGGACCCGAGGCGCCTTGGCCGGGCGCGCCGGCCCAGTTGACCGTGCGCAGGATCTCGCGGCGGAAGAAGATCAGGCAGTCGCGCGGCGTGCGCGAGATTGGGATCGCGCGAGGAAACCGGCGGCGCGATCGCAGGAACGATTCGCCCGACGCGTAGATCTTGCCGATCTCGGCGCTGGCGCAGATCCGGCCCGGCGAGGTGCGGTTGATGAAGCCGACGAGATCCTTCACTTCGCGCTCGGTCGGGGTTTCGCCCGGACAGCGTGATGACGTCATCTGACCAGATGGCGATCCCGTCGCACTCGATCATCTTGCGGTAGTCGCCGATGAAGTCTGGCGATGGCGCGCTGGCTGTGTTCGTGGCTGGCGGCGGCCTTCGATCGGCCGCTCCTGAACCTGGTGCCGCGCGTCTCATAGGCGATGGTCTTGCCTCGCGCTCGCGGGTTTCCAGGATCGAGGAAAAACATCCTGGCCGGAGCACCGTTCTGGCGGCGGTGCGGCGCTCGGGCGAGATGTGCCGCGGCGAATAACGCCAGCGGTCTGGCGATACACGGCGGCGCAAGCTGACTCGTCGCGCCTGGATCGGCACACGGCATCGATGCCGCGACGCCCATGATCCTCACGTCTGCTATTCGATGCGGATCGCGGCGCGACACCGATCACGCAGGCGTGCTTGGAGCAGTGAAGATCAAGCAGCGCCGCGCTGTGGGTCGCCGTCGAAGCCAGCGGCACCGCGTGCGGCGATATCGGCAATGATGCGCAGCCGGTTGCGGGTGTAGAGCGTGCGCGCCTTCGCGCCGGAATATCGGAGGCCGAGATAGTGCAGTCCCAGAAACGGACACCAGTCCACGAAGCTGCGACCTCGGCGATCCGCACTCCGCCCGGCCCATCCGGGTGGAAACGATAGACCATCGCGCGGTCAGAATCCGTTGAGCACCTTGAGCTCGTCGCGCGCGAGCTTCCCGCGCCAGTTCGGTAACGCCCCTGGTCTTGCGGATCCGGCTCACCATCAACCGGACCATTTCTCCCGAGTTGGTGTCCTGCTCGATCCACGGAGGGCTCGGCCCGCGATGATCAGGTAGACACCGGAGAAATGGGATGGCGATGTCGAACGGCTTTGCCGCCATCCGGCAGCGGCACCCCGAAAATCCGTTCGTTTGCGTCCGGCCCGGCAGAGATAGTCGACGCGGGCTTGAACGGATGGCGTCGACCGCCGCCTTCCGGCAGCACTCGGCGATGCGGGCGCTGGAAGACGATCGGCGCAGTCGCGCCCGGAGATAGTCAGGCGACGTTCTCGGAGGCCATGCATACCGTAGAAATCGGATTGCAGGCCGAGCAGAAACCCGAACGGCTGGATGCTGCCGGGAACGTGGATCGGTTCGCGGTCGCAATTGGCGAGATCGACCTGCTGGTTCATGACAGCGCCGACGCGTGCGCGAAGAGATCGAAGGCGGCACGCGCCGAACTGGACGGGCTGTCGTCCTCGGCAAGTTCGTCAGCATGACTCTCCAGAGCGGCGAGATATTGCGGCTGCAAGAAATGCCGGCCCGCGCCATGGCCGAGAAAGGCGGTATTGCCGGGAACCAGCGGATCGCTGCACTGCCTCACCGTCCTCAGCAGACAGGCGGCGCCAAGACGCGGGATCCTCCCAGCGCATACAGCGTGCCGAGCATCGCGGCGCGACCGGTCAGTGCAGGCGCATTCAGCCGCGGCCGGAGGCTTGCCGCCAAGCCGGGCGAGGTCGGTGAGAATGGCCTACGGTCCGCGCGCGATCGCCCCAATCCGGCAGCATGGCGCGGACGCCGGCCCGTCCCAGCGACCGCCCGAGCGGCAACAGGGCCGCGGCATTGATCTCAGGAAAGCGATAACCCGCCACCGTGCAAAGATCGAGGACGCCGAGCGTGGCATCAAGCTGCCTGATCCGCGGCGGTGGCGTCCCCTCAAATGCTTTCGAAGAAGGAGTTTTTGGGGAGTAGGCTACAATCGGCGTGATGCGGCGTCGGGTTGCAGTTTCGGCATCCGGAAATCCTTCTTTAGGGTGTGTACGCGGCGGTCGGGTTACAGGACAACCCATTGCAAACGCAGCAGAGAACCTCGGGTTCCTGTGCGATATGGCGATTTGCCGATTGGGCATGCCGCCGGCGGGGGGGCGTAGGCCCCTGGCCCCTACGCTGCCGCATCGCCTCCGGCGTATCCGGCTGCGCCAGCGGATGCGCCTTGGCAAATTCCGGCAGCGCCATCGCGGTCTCAAAGATGCGCTTCACGGTCGGCCAGAGTCGCAAGATCGATCTGCTGCGTGACCGCCGACCGTGACATGGCCGACCATGCAGATGTCGGCGAGCGTCGGCGCATCGCCATGGCAGAAGCGGCCGGTCGTCCTTGTGGCCGGCGAGATGGCCCTCCAGCGCGGCCAGCGTCTCGACGGTCCAGTGCCGCCGCCACGCCGCCTGCTGCGTGTCGCGCAGGTTCAGTTCGTGGTCGAGATAGCGCCGCACCCGCGGCGTCAGCAGCGGATGGCCCTCGCAGGCGACCATCAGCGCCAGCGCGCGCACCCGGGCGCGGCCGGCCGGATCGGCCGGCAGCAGCGGCGGGTTGGGATATTTCTCGTCGAGATATTCGAGGATGGCGAGCGACTGGAACAGCGTGGTGCCGTCGTCCTCGACCAGCGCCGGCAGCGCCATCTGCGGATTGATCCGGCGATATTCGGCCGTCGCGATGCGCGTTGGCGTCGAGGTCGACGAACACGACCTCGGCCGGCACGTTTTTCAGATTGAGCGCGATGCGCACGCGAAAACTCGCCAGCGATCGCCAGAAGGAGAAGAATTTCATGGGGCACTCCACGTATCTCGTCCGCGCGCGGCTTGTGGAGCGGTGCATCCATCGCAGCTTCGCGAGATGGATGACCGGGTCAAGTCTCCGCGGATGACATGATCGGTGCGGCGTCAGCGCCACCTTCTCCACAGGGGAGAAGGGAAGAAAGTGCTATCAGGCCCCGACGGCCTTCTTCGCGCCAGGCCAGATGCACCGCGCAGGTGCAGCCGGGCGGATGCGAGGCGACGTCGTTGGCGGGAACGGCCGCCGACCAGCCGGCGCGGCGCCTTCGCGCGCGGCCTGATCCTGCGACGGAATGTAGTTCAGCACCGGCGCCAGCCAGCGCTCGGCCTCGGCCACGCTCATGCCCTTGCGCGCGGCATAGTCCTCGACCTGGTCGCGCTCGATCTTGCCGACGCCGAAATAGAAGCTTTCGGGATGGCTGAAATAGAGCCCCGATACCGACGAGCCCGGCCACATCGCAAAGCTCTCGGTCAGCTTCACGCCGGCGGTGTTCTCGGCATCGAGCAGCGCGGAACAGCGTCGCCTTCTCGGTGTGATCGGGCTGCGCGGGATAGCCGGGCGCCGGGCGGATGCCGGCATATTGTCTCGAGGATCAGCTGATCCGGCGCCAGCGTCTCGTCCGGCGCGTAGCCCCAGAACTCCTTGCGCACGCGCTGATGCATCCGCTCGGCAAAGGCTTCCGCCAGGCGATCGGCCAGCGCCTTGCACAGGATCGAGGAGTAATCGTCATTGGCGTTCTTGAAGCGGTCGGCGACCACGTCCTCGCCGATCCCGGCGGTGACCACGAAGGCGCCGATATAGTCCGGCACGCCGGACGATACCGGCGCGATGAAATCCGACAGCGCGGCGTTGAAGCGGCCTTCGCGCTTCTCCAGTTGCTGGCGCAGCGTGTGGAAGGTCGCGATCTTCTGCTTCGCGGCTGTCGTCGGCATAGACCGCGATATCGTCGCCGTCGGCATTGGCCGGCCAGAAGCCGATGGTGGCGCGCGCCTTGAACCATTTCTCCTTGACGATGAGATCGAGCATCTTGCGGGCGTCGTCATAGAGCGAGCGCGCGACTTCGCCGATCTTGGGATCGTCGAGAATGGCCGGAAAACGCCCGGTCAATTCCCAGGTCTGGAAGAACGGCGTCCAGTCGATGTATTCGGCGAGCTCGGCGAGGTCGTAAGCGTCAAAACTCTTGATGCCCAGGAACGCCGGCTTCTTCGGCGGCGTCTTGGCGAAGTCGATCTTGACCGCGTTGGCGCGGGCGTCCGCCAGCTTCAGCCGCTTCTTGTCGGCCTGCGCGCGGAAATGCGCCGCGGAAATCTTGGCGTATTCGGCGCGGATGTCGGCGGCATAGGCCTCGCGCCGCTCGGGCGACAGCAGCGACGACGCCACGCCGACGGCGCGGCTGGCGTCGTTGACATGCACCACCGGCCCGCCCTGGTAGTTCGGGTCGATCTTCACGGCGGTATGGACGCGGCTGGTGGTGGCGCCGCCGATCAACAGCGGCATCGTTCATGCCCTGCCGCTCCATCTCGCCGGCCAGAAAACTCATCTCGTCGAGCGAGGGCGTGATCAGGCCGGACAGGCCGATGATGTCGGCGCCTTCGGCCTTCGCGGTCTCGATGATCTTGCGCGGCCGGCACCATGACGCCGAGGTCGATCACCTCGAAATTGTTACATTGCAGCACGATGCCGACGATGTTCTTGCCGATGTCGTGGACGTCGCCCTTCACGGTGGCGAGCACGATCTTGCCGGCGGCGTTGCGGCCGTCGCCGGTGACGCCGTTGGCGAGGTTGCGCGCCTTCTCCTCTTCCATGAACGGCATCAGATAGGCGACCGCCTGCTTCATCACGCGCGCGGATTTCACCACCTGCGGCAGGAACATCTTGCCGTCGCCGAAGAGGTCGCCGACGATGTTCATGCCGGCCATCAGCGGGCCTTCGATCACGTTGAGCGGCCGCTCGACCGTCAGCCGCGCGGCTTCGGTGTCTGCCTCGATGAATTCGGTGATGCCGTGCACCAGCGCGTGGCGACAGCCGCTTCTCGACCGGCCATTCGCGCCAGGCGAGATCCTGCTCCTTGGTCTGCTTCTCCTTGCCGCGGAATTTTTCCGCCAGCGCCAGCAGCCGCTCGGACGCGCCGGGGTCGCGGTTGAGGATGACGTCCTCGCACACCTGGCGCAGTTCGGGATCGATGTCGTCATAGACGATCATCTGCCCGGCATTGACGATGCCCATGTCCATGCCGGCCTTGATGGCGTGATACAGGAACACCGAATGCATGGCCTCGCGCACCGGCTCGTTGCCGCGGAACGAGAACGACAGGTTCGAGACGCCGCCGGAAATATGCGCATGCGGCAGGTTCTGGCGGATCCAGCGCGTCGCCTCGATGAAGTCGACGCCGTAATTGTTGTGCTCTTCGAGCCCGGTCGCGATCGCAAAGATATTCGGATCGAAGATGATGTCCTCGGGCGGAAAGCCGACCTGGTCGACCAGGATGTCGTAGGCGCGCTTGCAGATCTCGGTCTTGCGCGCGAACGTATCGGCCTGGCCGACCTCGTCGAACGCCATCACCACGACGGCGGCGCCATGGCGGCGCGCGATCGTCGGCCTCGTGGATGAATTTCTCCTCGCCTTCCTTCATCGAGATCGAGTTCACCACCGGCTTGCCCTGAACGCATTTCAGGCCGGCCTCGATCACGGCGAATTTCGAGGAGTCGACCATCACGGGCACGCGGGCGATGTCGGGCTCGGCGGCGACGAGGTTGAGGAACGTCACCATCGCGGCTTCGGAATCGAGCAGGCCCTCGTCCATGTTGACGTCGATGATCTGGGCGCCGTTCTCGACCTGGTCGCGCGCCACCTGCAAGCGCCGCGGTGTAGTCGCCCGCGGTGATCAGCTTGCGGAATTTCGCCGAGCCCGTGACGTTGGTGCGCTCGCCGACGTTGACGAACGGGATCGCCGGCGTCAGCTCGAACGGCTCGAGGCCCGAGAGCCGCAGCCGCGGCTCGATCGTCGGGAATCGACGCGCGGCTTGTGCGGCGCGACGGCGGCGGCAATCGCCGCGATATGGTCCGGCGTGGTGCCGCAGCAGCCGCCGACGATGTTGACGAGGCCGGCGCCGGCGAACTCGCCGATCAGCCGCGCCATGTATTCCGGGCTCTCGTCGTACTGGCCGAATTCGTTGGGCAGGCCGGCGTTCGGATAGGCGCAGACCAGCGTATCGGCGACGCGGCCGATGTCGGCGATATGGGCGCGCAGATCTTCGGCGCCGAGCGCGCAGTTGAAGCCGATGGTGATCGGCTTGGCGTGCCGCACCGAATTCCAGAACGCTTCCGGCAATTGGCCCGACAGCAGGCGGCCGGATTTGTCGGTGATGGTGCCCGAGATCATCACGGGCACGTCGATGCCGCGCGCTTCGGTGATTTCGGAGATCGCGTAGAGCGCCGCCTTGGCGTTCAGCGTGTCGAAGATGGTTTCGACCAGCAGCAGGTCGGCGCCGCCGTCGAGCAGGCCGTTGATCTGCTCGCCATAGGCCTTGCGCAGATCGTCGAAGGTGACGGCGCGGTAGCCGGGATTGGAAACGTCAGGCGAGATCGAGGCGGTGCGGTTGGTCGGGCCCGAGCGCGCCGGCGACGAAGCGCGGCTTGCCGTCCTCGGCGCTGACGCGCTCGGCGGCGGCGCGCGCCAGCTTCGCGCCCTCGCGGTTGAGCTCATAGGCGAGGTCCGACATGTCGTAGTCGGCCTGCGCGATCGAGGTCGAGGAAAACGTGTTGGTCGCGACGATGTCGGCGCCGGCGCGCAGATAATCGGCGTGGATGTCCTCGATCGCCTTCGGCTGGGTCAGGATCAGCAGGTCGTTGTTGCCGCGGACGTCGCGATGGAAATCCGCAAAGCGCTCGCCGCGAAACGCGGCCTCGTCATACTGCAGGCCCTGGATCATGGTGCCCATGGCGCCGTCGAGCACCAGGATGCGTTCGCGGGCGGCGGCGAGCAGGGCGGTTCGCTTGGCGAGAAATCGGTGTACGGTCATCGGATCAGGCGGCTTTCTGTGCGCCATTGGGGCGAATGCCCAGCAGATGGCTGATCGCGAACACGAGGTCCGCGCGGTTCATGGTGTAGAAGTGAAAGGTATCGACGCCGTGCTTGGCGAGCTTCTGCACCTGGCCGGCGGCGACGGTGGCCGCGACCAGCTTGCGGCGTCTCGGCGTCGTCGTCGAGGCCTTCGAACTTGTCCGCCAGCCAGTCCGGCACGGTGGTGCCGGCGCGGGTCACGAAATTGCGCGCCTGCTTGAAATTGTGCATCGGCATGATGCCGGGCACGATCGGAATGTCGATGCCGCGGGCGCGGACGCGGTCGAGGTAGCGGAAGTAGAGGTCGTTGTCGAAGAACACCTGGGTGATGGCGCGCGCCGCGCCGGCATCGACCTTGGCCTTGCAGCGTGTCGATGTCGGCGTCGAAGTCGCGGGCTCTCCGGATGCTTCTCCGGATAGGCCGAGACCGAGACCTCGATATCGGGATAGCGCTTCTTGATGCCGGCGATCGAGCTCGGCCGAGCTCTGGTAGCCGTCCGGATGCGCCGTGATAGGCGGTGCCGATGCCGGCCGGTCGGATCGCCGCGCAGCGCGACGATATGGCGGACGCCGATCTCGTGATAGCGCGCCGACGACGTCGTCGATCTCGCCGCGCGGCGCGCCGACGCAGGTCAGATGCGCGGCCGGCAGTCAGGCTGGTCTCCTGCGAGGATGCGGGCGATGGTCGAATGGGTGCGCTCGCGGGTCGATCCGCCGGCGCCGTAGGTCACCGAGACGAAGTTGGGCGACAGCGGCGCCAGCCGGTTGATGGTCTCCCACAGGCTGCGCTCCATCTCCTCGGTCTTCGGCGGGAAGAACTCGAAGGAGATCGCTGGCGAATGGCGCGCGCTGGCCGTCGGGCGCGGGAGGCGTAACCTCGGTCATGGCACTCACAAGGCTCCACAGGATGGGCGGACATCAGGCCTGGCGGCCGAGCAGCTAAAATAGGCCAAACGCGGCCGGCCAAACAGCCCATCGTGGATGGGAAATGGCCCAATATGCGCATAGATATATGAAGTATTATGATCTGCAATAGTGGGCAAGTAGTGGGCAGACTAGTGAACTGCGTAGTTTATTTAGCAATATATATCACTATTTTAATGATGTCAGCATTCGTCAGATCTGCTGGCGGTGCGCAGATGTAGGCAAATAGAATCTATGTATGTATACTTGTCCCACTCATGGCCGTCGAGCGATCCATGCGCCCGCTCTGCACGAGCGCGGGCCTGATCTGCGCCAGCCGGGCTCTTTGTCGCCCTGCACTGCCGCACTAGTTTAGCGCCATGATCCCGCTCTCAGTCCTCGACCTCTCCGTCGTCACCACAGGCACCAAACCCGCCGCCGCGCTGCGCAACAGCATCGATCTGGCGCGCCATGTCGATGCGCTCGGCTATGTCCGCTACTGGCTGGCCGAGCATCACAACCTGGCTTCGGTCGCGAGCCCCGCGCCCGATCTGATGATCGGGCAGATCGCGGCGGTGACGAAGAACATCCGCGTCGGCTCCGGCGGCGTGATGCTGCCCAACCATGCGCCGCTGGTGGTGGCCGAGCGCTTCAAGATGCTGGAGGCGCTGTTTCCCGGCCGCATCGATCTCGGCTCGGCCGCGCGCCCGGCACCGACGGCGCCACGGCGCATGCGCTGCGCAGCCGGCTCGATCGCCGCGAGGGCGACGATTTCCTCGAGCGGCTGCAGTGAACTGACGCTGTGGGAGACCCGCGATTTTCCGGCCGGCCATCCCTACAACAATGTGGTGGCGATGCCGGACGATACGCCGCTGCCGCCGATCTGGCTGCTCGGCTCCAGCGACTACAGCGTCCGAGCTCGCCGCCCAGGTCGGCATGGGCTTCGCGTTCGCGCATCATTTTGCGTCCTATGACGCGGTCGAGGCGATGACCAACTACCGCAGCCGCTTCAAGCCGTCGGGCTGGCGCGCAGACGCCGCACGGCATTCTGGCGGTCGCAGCGGTCGCCGCCGAAACCGATGCGGAGGCCGAAAAGCTCGCGTCCTCGATGGACCTCAACCGCCTGCGCCGCGACCGCGGCCAATATCTGCCGCTGCCGAGCGTCGAGGAGGCGCTGGCCTATCCCTACACGCGACGCCGAGCGCGCCTCGATCGCGCGCAACCGCTCGCGCCTGTTCGTCGGCAGCCCGGCGACCGTGATGGCAAAGCTGCAGCCGATGATCACGGCAAGCCAGCCGGACGAGCTGATGATCATCACCGCGGTCTACGACCACGACGCGCGGAAGAAGTCGCTAGCAGCTTGCTGGCGGATGCGTTCGGGCTGGGCAAGAAGGCGGCGGCGTAAAGAGCTGTCGTCCCGGCGCTGACGCAACCGTCATCACCGCGTGGTATGCGCGATGCGTCGACGTGTCTGCCGACGAGTGGCAATGCATGGATACCGGCATCGATGCGCACGGGCACTGACGCTCGCATGGGACGCGATCCGGAAGCGCCTCAATCCTGCGTCTCGCTGAACGTCGCGCGGAACGGATGGCCGGGATAGACGCCGACGATGCGGAATTCGCGCGAGAAGAATTTCAGCTCCTCCAGCGCAAAGGCGAGGCCCGTGGTCGTCGGGATGGCCGTCGACGTCGGCGTAGAACTGCGTGGCGAAGAAATTGCCGTCGACCATGTAGCTTTCCAGCTTGGTCATGTTGACGCCGTTGGTGGCAAAGCCGCCGAGCGCCTTGTAGAGCGCGGCGGGCAGGTTGCGCACCCGGAACACGAAAGTGGTGACCAGCGGCCCCGAGCCCTGCTCGGCCCAGTTCGCCTCGCGCGCCAGCACCACGAAGCGCGTGGTGTTGTGGGCCTCGTCCTCGACGTCCTCGGCCAGGATATCGAGGCCGTAGATTTCGGCCGCCAGCCGCGAGGCGATCGCGGCGCACGGTCTTGTCGCCGCGCTCGGCGACGTCGCGCGCGCTGCCGGCGGTGTCGGCCGCGACGATCGGCTTGATGCCGAGCTTGCGGATGATGCGGCGGCACTGGCCGAGCGCGTGGACGTGGCTCTCGACCGTCTTGATGTCGGCGAGCTTGGCGCCGCTGCGGCGCCATCAGCTGATGACGGATCGGCAGGAACCATTCGCCGACGATGAACAGGCCGGATGCCGGCAGCAGATGATGGATGTCGGCGACGCGGCCGGCGACCGAGTTCTCGATCGGGATCATGCCGAGATCGGCCTCGCCCGAGGAGATCGCGGCCAGCGCGTCCTCGAAGGTCGGCGCAGGGCAACGGCTCGGCGTCGGGATAGGCCTCGACGATGGCGATATGGGAATTGGCGCCCGGCTCGCCCTGGAATGCGATTTTCATGGTTTCTTGGTCATGCGCGCCTTGTATCAGCCGCTCAGGCTTTTGCCAGTATCGCGCCGGGCGGTTTCGAGGTCGGCCGGCGTATCGACGCCGCGCGGCACGCGTGTCGACGATGGTGACGTCGATCCGCATGCCGGCCTCCAGCGCCCGCAGTTGCTCGAGCTTTTCCTGCTGCTCCAGCGGCGAGGGCGGCAGCGCCACGAAGCGCTCCAGCGCCGCGCGGCGATAGGCATAGAGGCCGATATGATGGTAGCGCGGCCCGTCGCCCGCAGGGCGCCGTGGCGCGCGTGAAATACAGCGCGCGCAGCCGTCGCGGGCCGATCGGCGAGCCGACCGCCTTCACCACGCTCGGGGCGTGGTGCTCTCCTCCTCGGTGTGGATCTCGGCCGCCAGCGTCGCGATATCGACCGCGGGGTCGTCGAGCGGCGGCAGCACGGCGCGGATGTTGTCGGGCGTGATGGTCGGGAAATCGCCCTGCAGATTGACCACGATCTCGGCCTCGCCCTCGGGATCGAGGCTTGTCCAGCGCCTCGTAAATCCGGTCCGAGCCGGAAGGGTGATCGGCGCGGGTCATCGACCGCCTCGCCGCCATGGGCCTTCACCGCGGCCGCGATCTCCGGCGTGTCGGTCGCGACCGCCACCCGGCCGATTTGCGCCGCTTCCGCCCGGCGCAGCACATGGACGATCATCGGCAGGCCGGCGATGTCCAGCAGCGGCTTGCCGGGCAGCCGTGTGGCCGCCATGCGGGCGGGAATCAGCACCAGAGTGCGGGTTTCGGTCATCGGGACGCGAGGTCTCGGGCCGGCGAAAACAGGCCGGAAATAATGGGGATTGGCGGAAAGTCGGCGCGTTTATACGGGTTGCCAGAGCGCGGGCAAACCGATATCTCAACCCTGCTGAGGGTGCGGCGCGAAAGCCTGATTCCTGACGCTCATCCGCGGCCGTTTCGCCGGCCTTCAAGTCGACCTTCCGGCCTGGAGCCTGATCCAAAATGGACTCCTTCGAACTCAACAAAATTCTCGGCGCCATTCTCGGCACCTGCATCTTCGTCCTGGTGACGAGCTTTGCCGCCGGCGCGATTTTCACGCCCGAGCATGCCGGAAAAGCCGGGCTTCGAGATCGCCGTGAAGGAAGAGGCGCATGGCGGCGGCGCAGGAAGCGCGCCGCGCCGTCCGAGCCGATCGAGAAACTGCTGCAGACCGCTTCGGTCGAGAAGGGCGCCGCCGCCGCCAAGAAGTGCGCCGCCTGCCACACCTTCGAGAAGGGCGGCCCCAACCGCGTCGGCCCGAACCTGCTACGGCATCGTCGACGAGCAGAAGGGCGAGGGCCGCGGCGGCTTCAACTTCTCGGCCGCCATGAAGGCCAAGGGCGGCACCTGGACCTTCGACGACCTCAACAAGTTCATCGCCAATCCGAAGGGCTTTGTTCCCGGCACCGCGATGGGCTTTGCCGGTATTCAGAAGGACAGCGAGCGCGCCGACGTGATCGCCTATCTGCGCACGCTTGTCGGACAGCCCGGTTCCGCTGCCGACGGCGTCGAAATAACATTTCGACAGTCCGGCATGGACTTCGAGCGACCAACGGCCAGGCATTGCCTGGCCGTTTTCGTATATCGGCGATCGCGGATTGCTTGTTATCGGGACGTTTCGCCGCACCGGCGCCGGTTCCGGGCTGTTATCATGAGGAAAAAGCAACGTAATCGGTCGAACCCTTGCCTTATATTGGGTCCTCAATGAGCTTCAGGTCTTTACCGGCCGCCTAGCCGCAACAGGAATTCTGCATTTGGCAATTACCCGACGACATCTTCTGCAAGGCAGCGCCGTCGCCGCGATGGCCCCGGCACTGGGGCTCACAGCAGGCGTTCCCGCGATCGAAGCCGGCCCACGCGCAAGCCGCAGCCGGCGAGCCGGCCTGGCGGCATGCGCTGTCGCTGTTCGGCGACATCAAATATCCGGCCGACTTCAAGCGCTTCGACTACGTCAATCCGGATGCGCCGAAGGGCGGCATCGCGCGGCATGATCTCGAACTCGGCACCTTCGACAACTTCAACATCGCGGTCGCCGGCGTCAAGGGATCGCTCGCGCGCGGCGCCGCGCTGATCTACGAAACGCTGATGACGCAGTCGCAGGACGAGGTCGTCGACCGAGTATGGCGCTGCTGGCGGAGGCGGCGGCGCATCCCGACGATTTCTCCTGCGTCGATCTATCGGCTGACGCAAGGCAGCGCGCTGGCACGACGGCAAGCCGGTGACGCCGGACGACGTCGATCTTCTCGTTCGACGCGTTGAAGAAGATACAGTCCGATGTACAGCGCCTACTACCGGCACGTCGTCAAGGCCGAGAAGGCCGGCGAGCGCGACGTCAAGTTCACCTTCGACGCGCCCGGCAATCGCGAACTGCCGACGCATCGTCGGCGAAGTTGCCGGTGCTGCCGAAGCACTGGTGGGAAGGCACCGACAGCGCAGGGCCGCAAGCGCGACATCTCCGGCGACGACGCTGGAGAAGCCGCTGGGCTCGGCGCCTACCGCATCAAGGAGTTTCGTCGCCGGCCGCACGCTCGGTGCTGGAACGGGTGAAGGATTATTGGGGCGCAAGATCTGCCGGTCAGCATCGGCCAGAACAATTTCGACGAGCTGCGCTTCGAGTTCTTCCGCGACGACATCGTCGTGGCGCTGGAGGCGTTCAAGGCCGACCAGGCTCGACTGGATCGCGGAGAATTCAGCGCCAAGCAATGGGCGACGGCCTACGATTTTCCGGCCGTGCGCGAAAAGCGCGTGCGTCAAGGAAGAATTCCCGATCAGCGAGTTCGGGCCGGATGCAGGGCTTCGTCGCTCAACCTGCGCCGCGACCATGTTCAGCGATGTCACGGCTGCGCCGGGCCTTCAATTACGCCTATCGATTTCGAGGAGATGAACAAGCAGCTGTTCTATCGGCCAGTACAAGCGCATCAACAGCTATTTCGATGGCACCGAACTGTGCCTCGTCGGGCCTGCCGGAGGGCAGGAACTGCAGATTCTCGAGACGGTGCGCGACAAGGTGCCGGCCGAGGTCTTCACGACGCCTTACGCCAATCCGGTCGGCGGCAATCCGGAGGCGGTGCGCGACAATCTGCGCGAGAGCGCGCGGCTGCTGAAGGAAGCCGGCTTCGAGGTGCGCGACCGCAAGCTGGTCGATGCCGCCGGCAAGCCGGTCAGCGTCGAAATTCCTGGTGCAGGATCCGTGCTGCGAGCGCGATCGTCGCTGTTCTACAAGCCGTCGCTGGAACGGCATCGGCGTCACGACGCTCGATCCGCATCGTCGACGACGCGCAATACCAGAACCGGCTGCGCAGTTTCGATTTCGACATCATCACCGACGTATGGGGACAGTCGCTGTCGCCCGGCAACGAGCAGCGCGAATTCTGGGGCTCGCAGGCGGCCGACCGGCCCGGCTCGCGCAACATCATCGGCATCAAGAATCCCGCGGTCGACGCGCTGATCGAACGCGTGATCTTCGCCAAGGATCGCGCCGACCTGGTCGCCGCGACCAAGGCGCTCGACCGCGTGCTGCTCTGGAATTTCTACGTGGTGCCGCAATTCACCTACGGATTCTCGCGCTACGCGCGCTGGGATCGCTTCAGCCATGCCGAGCCGTTGCCGAAATACGGCCGCTCCGGCTTGCCGTCGCTGTGGTGGTACGACGCCGAGAAGGCAGCCAGGATCGGCAAGCGCAGTCTTGAAGGAGATATCGCGCATGGCGCATCTCACCCGCCGGCACGTGCTCGGTCTCGGCGTCGGCGCGCTGAGCGCGGCGCGGTTTCGGCCGGCGATCGCGGCCGAAGCGGCGGCGCCGAAGCGCACGGCATGTCGGTGTTCGGCGATCTGAAATATCCGGCCGACTTCCATCATTTCGACTACGTCAATCCGAACGCGCCGAAGGGCGGCATGTTTTCGACCATCCCGTCGGTGCGCGCCTACAACCAGTCGTATCCAGACCTTCAACTCGCTCAACGCCTTCATCCTGAAGGGCGAGGGCGCGCAGGGCATGGACCTGACGTTCGCGACGCTGATGGCGCGCGCCGGCGACGAGCCGGACGCGATGTACGGCCTGGTCGCGAAGTCGGTGCAGATTTCGCCCGACAAGCTGACCTATCGCTTCACGCTGCGGCCCGAGGCGCGATTTCACGACGGCTCGAAGCTGACCGCGCATGACGCCGCCTTCTCGCTGACGACGCTGAAGAGCAAGGGCCATCCGCTCGATCATGCAGCAGATGCGCGACATGGTGAAGGCGGAAGCGCTCGACGACGCGACGCTGGTCGTCACCTTCGCCGAAAGCGCGCGCGCGACGTGCCGCTGTATCGTCGCGGCGCTGCCGATCTTCTCGCAAAGCCTATTACGCGACGCGGCCGTTCGACGAGATCGACGCTCGATATCCCGCTCGGCATCGGGCCCGTACAAGGTCGGCAAGTTCGAGGTCAACCGCTACATCGAATTCGAGCGGGTCAAGGACTGGTGGGGCGCCGATCTGCCGGTCAACCGCGGCAGCTACAATTTCGACATCGTGCGCTACGAGTTCTACCGCGACCGCGACGTCGCCTTCGAGGGCTTTACCGGCAAGAACTATCTGTTCCGCGAGGAGTTCACCTCGCGGATCTGGGCGACGCGCTACGACTTTCCCGGCGATCAGGGACGGCCGCGTCAAGCGCGAGATCTTGCCCGACGAGACGCCGTCCGGCGCGCAGGGCTGGTTCATCAACACCCGCCGCGACAAGTTCAAGGACCCGCGCGTGCGCGAAGCGCTCGATCTATGCGTTCGATTTCGAATGGACCAACAAGACCATCATGTACGGCGCCTATGCGCGCACCCATTCGCCGTTCCAGAATTCGGACATGATGGCGAGCGGGCCGCCGTCGCCGGAAGAACTCGCAGCTGCTCGAGCCGTTCCGCGGCAAGGTGCCGGACGAGGTGTTCGGCGAGCCCTTCGTGCCGCCGGTGTCCGACGGATCGGGGCAGGACCGCACGCTGCTGCGCAAGGCGCGCGCAACTGCTGCAGCGACGCCGGGCTTCGCCGATCAAGGACGGCAAGCGGCTGACTGCCGAACGGCGAAGTCGTTCACGATCGAATTTCTGCTCGACGAGCCGTCGTTCCAGCCGCACCACGCGCCCTTCATCAAGAATCTCGGCACGCTCGGCATCGAGGCGACGCTGCGGCTGGTCGACGCCGTGCAGTACCGCGCGCGCGTGCGACGATTTCGATTTCGACATGACCATCGAGCGCTTCAGCATGTCGGCGACGCCGGGCGACTCGCATGCGTCCGTATCTTCTCCTCGCAGGCGGCCGCGACCAAGGGCTCCTACAACCTGGCCGGCATCGCCGATCCCGTCGATCGATGCGCTGATCGAGAAGATCATCGGCTGCCGACAACCGCGCCGAGCTGACGATCGCCTGCCGCGCGCTTCGACCGGGTGTTCCGCGCCGGGCGCTACTGGGTGCCGCAATGGTATCGCACCACACCATCCGGCTGGCCTATTGGGACGTGTTCGGTCATCCGCGAAGACTGCCGCGCTATCGTCGCAAGTGCGTCGGCGTCGCGGAGCATCTGGTGGTACGACGCCGCCAAGGCCGGCGAAGCTCGAGCAGGCGAAATAGCCCATGAGCGCCTATATCGCCCGCCGCATTCTGCTGATGATCCCGACGCTGCTCGGGATCCTGTTCGTCTCCTTCGTCGTCGTGCAGTTCGCGCCGGGCGGGCCGGTCGAGCGCGTGATCGCGCAGCTCACCGGCGCCGATACCGGCGGCACCTCGCGCGATCTCGGGCTCGTCCGGCGGCGATTTCGGCGCGCGCGGCCAGGTCGGCGCGTCGCGCCGATGCGCGTCAATTCGAAATACCGCGGCGCGCAGGGGCTCGATCCCGACTTCATCAAGAGCCTGGAAGAGCAGTTCGGCTTCGACAAGCCGGCGCCGGAGCGCTTCTGCGCTGATGCTGTGGAATTTCGCGCGCTTCGATTTCGGCAAGAGCTATTTCCGCGACGTCAGCGTGCTCCAGCTGATCAAGGAGAAGCTGCCGGTCTCGATGTCGCTCGGCATCTGGATGACGCTGCTGACCTACCTGATCTCGATCCCGCTCGGCATCCGCAAGGCGGTGCATGGACGGCTCGCGGTTCGACACCTGGACCTCGGCGGTGATCATCGTCGGCTTTGCGATCCCGGGATTCCTGTTCGCGATCCTGCTGATCATCCTGTTCGCCGGCGGCTCGTTCTTCAACATGTTCCCGCTGCGCGGCGCTGACCTCGGACGGCTGGGCGCAGTTTCCCTGGTACTGGAAGATCATCGACTATTTCTGGCACATCACGCTGCCGCTGATCTCGATGGCGCTCGGCGCCTTCGCCACCATGACGCTGCTGACCAAGAACTCGTTCCTCGACGAGATCCGCAAGCAATATGTGCATGACCGCGCGCGCCAAGGGCTGCAGCGAGCGCCAGGTGCTCTACAACCACATCTTCCGCAACGCGATGCTGATCGTGATCGCGGGCTTTCCCGGCGCGCTTCATCCACGCCTTCTTCTCCGGCTCGCTGCTGATCGAGACCATCTTCTCGCTCGACGGGCTCGGCCTGCTCGGCTTCGAGAGCGTGCTCAACCGCGACTATCCGGTGGTGTTCGGCACGCTGTTCATCTTTTCGCTGGTCGGCCTCGTGGTCAATCTGATCTCCGACCTCGCCTACATGTGGATCGATCCGCGGATCGATTTCGAGGCGCGGGAAGTCTGATGACGATGCATCGCGCCCCAGCCGGTCGAGACCACGACGCAGTCGCCGCTCGGCGAGGTCGTCGCCGATCGACGCGCCATCCGCTTCGCGCCGTCGCCGCTCAACCGCCGCCGCTGGCAGAACTTCAAGGCCAACCGCCGCGGCTACTGGTCGTTCTGGATCTTCCTGGTCCTGTTCGTGGTCTCGCTGTTCGCCGAGTTCATCGCCAACGACCGGCCGTTCCTGATCAAGTATCGACGGCCAGTCTCTATTGGCCGGCCTTCGTCAGCTATTCCGAGACCACGTTCGGCGGCGATTTCGAGACCGCCGCCGACTATCGCGATCCCTATCTGCAGAAGCTGATCGCGGACAAGGGCGGCACCATCATCTGGCCGCCGATCCGCTATTCCTACGACACCCACAATCTCGACCTGCCGACGCCGGCGCCGTCGAAGCCGACCTGGATGCTGACCGAGGCGCAGTGCAAGGAGGTGGTGCAGAAGAAGGGCCTGAAGAGCTGCCGCGACCTCGAATACAACTGGCTCGGCACCGACGACCAGGGCCGCGACGTGGTGGCGCGGCTGATCTACGGCTTCCGCATCTCGGTGCTGTTCGGCCTGACGCTGACCATCATCTCCTCGATCATCGGCATCGCCGCCGGCGGCGTGCAGGGCTATTTCGGCGGCTGGATCGACCTCGTGCTTCCAGCGCTTCATCGAGATCTGGACCGCGATCCCCTCGCTCTATCTGCTGCTGATCATCTCCGTCGGTGCTGGTGCCGGGCTTCTTCGTGCTGCTCGGCATCCTGCTGCTGTTCTCCTGGGTGTCGCTGGTCGGCCTGGTGCGCGCCGAATTCCTGCGCGGGCGCAATTTCGAATACATCCAGGCGGCGCGCGCGCTCGGCGTCTCCAACGCCGTCATCATGTTCCGCCATCTGCTGCCGAACGCGATGGTCGCGACCATGACGTTCCTGCCGTTCATCGTGTCGTCCTCGGTGATGACGCTGACGGCGCTCGACTTCCTCGGCTTCGGCCTGCCGCCGGGCTCGCCGTCGCTCGGCGAATTGCTGTCGCAGGGCAAGGCCAACGTGCAGGCGCCGTGGCTCGGCTTCACCGGCTTCTTCTCGGTCGCGATCATGCTGTCGCTGCTGATCTTCATCGGCGAAGCCGTGCGCGACGCCTTCGATCCGCGCAAGACGTTCGGGTAGAGCCTGCGATGGACGCCATCAACCAGCCCCTGCTCGATGTCCGCGACCTCTCGGTCGCGTTCCGGCAGAGCAGCGCGCGTCGCGGTCGATCGCGTCTCGTTTTCGATCAAGCGCGGCGAGTGCGTGGCGCTGGTCGGCGAGTCCGGCTCCGGCAAGTCGGTCAGCGCGCTGTCGATCCTGAAGCTGCTGCCCTATCCGGCGCGCGTCGCATCCCTCCGGCTCGCATCCGCTTCAAGCGGCCGCGAACTGCTGACCGCCGCCGAGCACGAGATGCGCGAGATCCGCGGCAACGACATCTCGATCATCTTCCAGGAGCCGATGACCTCGCTCAATCCGCTGCACACCATCGAGGCGCAGATCGGCGAGATCCTGCTCGCTGCACCAGCGGCATCGGCGGCGCGATGGCGCGGGCGCGCACGCTCGAGCTGCTGACCCAGGTCGGCATTCCCGAGCCCGAGACCCGGCTGCAGAGCTATCCGCACCAATTGTCCGGCGGCCAGCGCCAGCGCGTCATGATCGCGATGGCGCTCGCCAACGAGCCGGACCTTGCTGATCGCCGACGAGCCGACCACCGCGCTCGACGTCACCGTGCAGGCGCAGATCCTGGCGCTGCTGGCCGAGATCCGCGCGCGGCTCGGCATGAGCCTGCTGTTCATCACCCACGATCTCGGCATCGTCCGCCGCATCGCCGACGTCGTCTGCGTGATGAACGGCGGCAAGATCGTCGAGCAGGGCCCGGTCGAGCAGGTCTTCACCGCGCCGAAACATCCCTATACGCGCGCTCTGCTGGCCGCCGAGCCGAAGCCCGATCCGGCGCCGCCGCGGCCGGAATGCGCCGGTGGTGATGTCGGCCGACAATCTGAAAGTCTGGTTTCCGATCAAGCGCGGCCTGCTGCGCTCGACCGTCGGCCATATCAAGGCGGTCGACGGCGTCAGCGTCGCGGTGCGCAAGGGCGAGACGCTCGGCGTCGTCGGCGAGTCCGGCTCCGGCAAGACCACGCTCGGGCTGGCGCTGCTGCGGCTGATTTCGTCCGACGGGCCGATCGTGTTTCTCGGCAGCAACATCCAGGGCCTGCGCTTCAAGGCGATGCGGCCGTTCCGCCGCGACATGCAGATCGTGTTCCAGGATCCGTTCGGCGCGCTCAGCCCGCGCATGTCGGTCGGCGACATCGTCGCCGAAGGCCTGCAGCGTGCATCAGCGCACGCTGTCGCGCGAGGAGCGCGAGGCGCGCGTGATCAAGGCGCTGACGGACGTCGGCCTCGATCCGGAGACGCGCTTCCGCTATCCGCATGAATTCTCCGGCGGCCAGCGCCAGCGCATCTCGATCGCGCGCGCCGTGGTGCTGGAGCCGAATTTCGTGGTGCTGGACGAGCCGACCAGCGCGCTCGACATGCTGTTCCAGGCGCAGATGGTCGATCTGTTGCGCGAACTGCAGCGCAAGCGCGATCTGACCTACATGTTCATCTCGCACGATCTGCGCGTGGTGGCCTCGCTCGCCAGCCATCTGATCGTGATGCGTCACGGCAAGGTGGTGGAGGAGGGGCCGGCCGCGGAGCTGTTCAAGAATCCGAAGAGCGACTACACCCGCGCGCTGTTTGCCGCCGCGTTCCGGCTGGAGGCCGCGGACGGCGGCGCGGTTGCGACCTGATACGCGTCGTTATTCCGGGGCGCGCGTCAGCGCGAACCCGGATCTCGGGACCGTATCATCTCTGGATCCAGGTTCAGCGCGTTGCGCGTGCCCCGAATGACGAGGCCAATTACAGCCGCTTGATCGCCGTGACTTCGCTGCCGGCGGCCTTGATGCGCGCGATCGCCTCGCGTGGTGTTCTCGATCACGGTCGCCATGTGATGCGGCATTGGCGTGCACGATCGTGTCGGCGTCGCGCACGATGGCGACATGGCCCTTCCAGAAGATCAGGTCGCCGCGCTGCAGTTTCTTCGATTCCGACGCATCGAACGCCCGGCCGAGGCCGTCCTGCTGCATGTCGCTGTCGCGCGGGCAGCCGGTGCCGGCGGCGTTCAGCGCGACCTGCACCAGGCCGGAGCAATCGATGCCAAGGCTGCTCTTGCCGCCCCACAGATAGGGCGTGCCGACGAAGCGTTCGGCGACCGCGACGAAATCGTTCTCGATCGCGTCGATGGCGCCGACATGCCGGCGCGGCAGATACCAGCCTTCGCGCGTCACGGCGAAGGCGCCGTCTTCGCGCGCGACCGCGACCTTGCGCCCAGCGACGAGCGTCTCGACCGGCGGCAGCTTGATCGACGGACCCGGAAACGCGAAGGTCCGCAATGCCGTGACCTTGTGCGTCGGCGCGGCAGACGGCTTTGCCAGCGCGCGCGTCGGGCAGCCAGCCGACATAGCCGTCGCTGTTCAAGCTGGCCCCAGGCAAAGCCTTCGCCGTTGCGGTCATAGATCGTGACGCGCTCGCCCTTCAGCGCCTGCGTCAGCAGCGATGGCATCGGACGACGGCGCGTCGCGCAGCGGCGCGATGCGCATCGACGATCTCGAATTCCTCGCCGGTCGACAAAGCGCGCGGCCTTCGACCTTGCCCTCGAGATATTTTGCGGCGAGGTCGGCGCGTGCCGGCGTCAGGCGCGGATCATCCATAGCGTTCGCTCAGCAATTTGTAGATCGCGCGCGCGGCCTGGCATTCGCCGCCCTCGGGCCGCGCCGGCTTTGCCGACGGCGTCCAGCCGTAGATGTCGACATGCAGCCAGCTCTTGGCGTGCTCGACGAAGCGCTGCAGGAACAGCGCGCAGGTGATCGAGCCGGCGAAGCCGCCGGACGGCGCGTTGTTGATGTCGGCGACTTTCGAATCGAGCCACGAATCGTAGGGCGGCCACAGCGGCAGTCGCCACAGCGGATCGTTCTCCGCTTTCGCGTGAGCGCGCGACGTCGGCGGCCAGCGTCTCATCATTGGTGTAGAACGGCGGCAGATCCGGGCCCAGCGCCACGCGCGCCGCGCCGGTCAGCGTGCCCATGATCGACCAGCAGGTCGGGCTTCTCCTCGTCGGCGAGCGCCAGCGCGTCGGCCAGCACCAGCCGGCCCTCGGCGTCGGTGTTGCCGATCTCGACGGTGATGCCCTTGCGCGACGTGAAGATGTCGAGCGGACGGAAGGCGTTGCCGGCGACCGCGTTCTCGACCGCCGGGATCAGCACGCGCAGCCGCACCTTCAGCCTGGCGTCCATCACCATCTGCGCCAGCGCCAGCACGTTGGCGGCGCCGCCCATGTCCTTCTTCATGATCAGCATGCCGCTCGACGGCTTCAGATCGAGCCCGCCGGTGTCGAAGCAGACGCCCTTGCCGACCAGCGTCACCTTGGGATGCGCCGGGTCGCCCCAGCGCAAATCGATCAGCCGCGGCGCGCGCGTCGAGGCGCATGCCGACCGCGTGGATCAGCGGAAAGTTCTGCGTCAGCAGCTCGTCGCCGACGATGCAGCGGAACTCGGCGCCGAAGCCGCTGCGCGAGTCGCTGCGCGGCCTCCGCCAGCTCTTCCGGCCCCATGTCGTTGGCCGGCGTGTTGATGAGATCGCGGGCGAGGCTCGCCGCTTCCGCCATGCGCGTGATGTCGGCGACATCGACGCCATCCGGCGGCACCAGCCGGACGTCGGCGCTTCCGCTCTTGCGATAGCGGCTGAAGCGATAGCTGCCGAGCGCGAAGGCCAGCGCGGCGAGCCGCGTGTCGTGCGGCGCGTTGGCGAAGCGATAGACGCCCGGCCGGCAGCAGGCCGGGCAAGGCGCCGGGCCGGAACAGGATCGCGCGACTTGCTGGCCTCGTCCTCCAGGCCGAACAGCACCTGCGCGATGCTCGCCGTCGGGCGCCGGCAGCGTCAGGCACTTCCCGGCTTGGCCGCAAAGCCATTGGCCAGCGGCGAACTGCCGGGCCTCCGGCGGAAGCTCCGCGGCTGATCGCTTCCCAGTGTCGCCTTGGTCGACGAAGCTGATCGGGAATGGCGGACGCGGTCGGGCGCGGTCTCGAACACGGATGGCATGCAGCTCTCGGACGTCGTGGAGGCGATTGCCGCCTACTACACGCCTTTCAGCGTTCGTGGTAGCGTTGAGACCATCACAAATGGTGGGCCACGGGGGCTCCCGCCCGTCTCGTCCCGAAATCAAGGCGCCCATTTTCCGCAAGCGGGGAACGCGATGGATAGTGTGTTGGGGATTATCACCGCGGTCAGCCGCTGGCATCGAGCGAGTTTGCTCGCTGCTGCTGCCTCGTAGGCCACCTCGAAAACCGCGTGCCTTTTTCCTGGAATTTTGTGCATTCTAACTGTCACGAAACGGGATTCGGGGATGTGGATACGATGCAGGTCAATTCGGGTTTTGATCACGGACAAGCGGCTTTGCGGTGATTTCCCGAAGGGCGTCCAGAGATGATTGATCGGTGGGTCGACCGGCCGAGATTGAGGCACATGACGCCGCGAGGAAAAGAGAACGCGGCCGCAAACCGTATCATTGTTATGTTTCGGATGCTGTGTTGTTGCAATCGCTTTACAATCTGGCCGACGAACGCAGATTGGCGGAGTATCAGGTGCGCGACCGCCTGTCGTTGCACGCGGTTTTGTGCGGCTCGGCATCGGGTGGCCGACGGCACGACCTTTTTGTTCAGGAGACGCTTGCGAAGAGGCCGGTCTCATTGAAACTGTTCGAGCGTTTTGGCGCATGTTGCAGGGAAGCGAGGGGGCTACACATCGCTCGCGCGGCGGCCAGATGGTTGATCTACCGCGACGGTTGTTCCGGGTTTCCCAATGCAGCGCTAAGCGCAGCCATTGACGAAAATGAGGATGTGAAGGCCGGCAGAGACGCCCCACCCCGGGCCTGGAAGAAGAGATCCGTCGAAAAACCGGCTGAGAAAGACAAAAGGATTGCGCGCTGGACCAAAGCTGGCAAGGGTTTCCCTGCCGGATACCGGGAGCCGCGTGAATGCCGATGCCAGAGCTGGCTGATCCGGCAAAGTATGACGTGACCGACGCGAGCGGTCAGCATGACAGTCAAAGAGAATCCGATGGGCTTCCTGAACAAAACCAGCCGATCCTGCTGATGTTTATGCCAGGACAGCTTTGCTTATCGGTCCGGCCGAGATCCGAGGGCAAAACTCAGGGTACGCCCGGCGCCAGTCAGATTAGTGGCAGCGCAGGCCGCTGCGTCAATCGTCCTCTAATCGAAGGGCGCGGGAGAGTGACCAAGCCATGAAGAGCAAGGTCGGGCTCGCGTCGAGTACCGTATGTTCGGAGCTGGCATCAGAGCACTCTACGGGTGGTCGGGGATCATGCGGACGATTGGCATTGCTCGGGCGAAAGCGAAAATCGGCCTCCAGAACCTCGCCTACGGCATCCGCCAGTCTTGTCCACGCGCTTTCGACGAATGGCCGCCACGCTGATGGGGCGTCGATGTGCCCGGTACGCCTCAAACGGGACACTGGATTCGCATAAGCACTGCAGCCGCTTCCGCGGGGAAATCAACACTGAGAAACGAGGCGTCACGCCCACGGCGGCGAGGAAGATCCAGCAACAAAATCCGTCATTGTTCAGTGCCCGCACAGAGCCATCATTGGATCTTTCGGCGTCGCCGTGGTCGGATATGTGTTCTGATCGTGCACGACCGCAGCCTGCACGCGCGCTTCGATGCGCTCGACAAGCGGATCGATGAGGTCAGGCGGCGTCTTTCCGTCGATTATTGAGCGCCACCACTCGCTCCGTTCCGCTGGGTCGGGCCATACCTAACCCGGCCGTTAGGGCTATCAGTCTGCTGCTGGAACTATCCAGGTCCGATCCATGGGCCCGATATCGTGAGTTGAAGTGCCATGCGTGGACGGTGCAGCCCTGTCAGATATCCTGCGCGCTATCTTGCATCCGTGGCGCTCGCGGCGATGCTCGCCGCCGGGCTTGGCGGCTGCCAGACCATGTCCGACGTCGCGGGCTCGCTGACCTCGAAGGCCGATCCGGTTCCCGACGATCCGCGCCGTGCGGTGGAAGTCTATGGCGAGCGCTACCAGCGCCAATCCCAGGGACGCCAACGCGGCTTTGGCGTACGGCGAGGCGCTGCGCGCCACCGGCCAGCGCGCCCAGGCCTGCGCCGGTACTCGAACAGGCGACCATCGCCCATTCCGGCAACCGGATGCTGCTCGGCGCTTATGGCTGCGCGCTCGCCGACAACGGCAATTCGCAGGCCGCCTTTGACGTGCTGAGCCGCGCCCACAATCCCTGGCAATCCCGATTGGCGCATCCTGTCGTGCAGCACCGCGCTCGACAAGCTCGGCCGGCACGAGTGAAGCGCGCCGCTATTACGCCAGCGCCCTGCGCATCGTCCCCGACGAGCCCTCGGTGCTGTCCAATCTCGGCCTCTCCTACATGCTGACCAAGGAACTGCCGAAATCTGGAAGAGACGGCTGCGCCGCGCCTATGCGAGCGGCCGGGCCGATGGAAGGGTGCGGCAGAATCTCGCTTTGGTGGTCGGCCTGCAGGGCCGCTTTGCCGAAGCCGAGAGCATCGTGAAGGCCGACCTGCCAGCCGATGAGGCGGCTCAGAACGTCGCCTTGCTTGCGGGAAATGCTGAACCGCAAGAATGGCCCGCGCACCGCGTCCAGGGCGACGCCGGTGGTCGCCAGGGACGACTGATCCAGGACGAATGGTCGCCGGTTTCCGGAATCCAGCCCAGGAGCCAAGCAAAACCAATCAGTTGGGCAGAAATTATTTGCCCGATCTGCTGTGGGGCGTTTTGCCGGGGCCACGTCCGGGGCCAGCTTCAAAAAATCTTGCGAAGGGCGGCCAAGCTTCCCCAAATAAAGTGGAGCTCGGGCGGGAGGTTTGATCGATCGGAAACCGTCCCCGGGCTTTACGCGATCTCACGGCACAATCCCCGCCCCTGTGAAATAAAGCGACAGGCGCCACCACCGCCAGCACGCGATGCTCCTGCTTTAAAACGAAAAAAGCCCCGGCGCGCCGGGCCTGTTCGATCAACTCGTATCAGCGATTGGTACTGCGGACTTCCCTGTGGGGGCGTCGGCGGCTGCGGCTGGACTGGTGGAGCGGCAGTGGGTCCACTCGATGGATTAGGCGCCGGTGCCAAGGGCATTTGTGCCGGTCATGGAAAGCGTAGCACCGCCGCCAAGCCGCACGGTCCGGGCGAATACGGATCGATCATACGTCGCGAAGGCATGAAAGACGCCGTCCAGGAACTTCTTCGAGAAGTCCGGGAATCTTTCCGCTTGCATATTGGGCCCCTCAGGCGCCTGCCTCAATTCGAAAGCAAGATTGCTTCTTGAACCGGGCAGGTCACCCCGCTGGGGCTTACGCACTTTGGCGTACATGTTGATTGCCATGCCCACCGACAACTTCGAGCAATCTTTGGAACCTTCGAGGCCACCCGAACCCCCATTTTGAAAGCGGGCGCACGAGATCACAATTCCAGGTAACGCGGCCGAAATCAGAATCTGCTTTCGTTGCATTAAGCAACAAACTGATGGGCATCCCGTGCGGAAATGATGGATATTAAAACTTATCGCGTCCCGCCGCGAGCGAGCTGAGATTGAGCGATGCGCGGCATCAGGCGATTTGGCGACCTTGCGTTCCATATAGGATGGATCCGCAAATGAGCAAGGCGGCGAGCGATCTGCTGGCTTGAACGACACGGCATCTACATCCAGCCAATCAACTATCCGACCGTGCCGAAGGGAACCGAACATCTTCGCACCACCGCGACGCCCCACCTGCACGGTGAAGCACTCTGATCGATCAGCTCTGCGCCGCCCTTGTCGACGTCACGGACCACGCCTCGCGTTGCCGCTTCAGGCTCGCGCGTTTGCATCAAACCAATGAGATCCGTGGTTGGTACCACGTTACGAGCCAACCCCTCCCGATCCCCTCCTCGCGTGCTGCGCCGCATCATTGCCCGGCTCGGTCGTGACCGAGCGCCGCCGGGAGCCACACCAAGCGTGCAATCCATTTGCTTTGGAGATCGCTACAGCATTAGTGTGTTTCGCGTATGGTGACGATACACGGCGGCTTCGGATATTTCGACGCCCTAGCGCGATGCCAGCACTTCGGACGCGCGGCAAAGAATGCGCCGTCAGTCAGCCGGCCCTGTCGATGCAGATTCGCGAAGCGCGAGAATCTCCTCGGCACCGAATTGTTTCGGGCAGCGGCGCCCCGGCGCAGCTCCGCCACCACCGAGGCCGGGGTGGAAATCGCCCAACGCGCCGGCGCTAATTCGCTGGCGCAGCGCGCGATCTCGATCGACCTGGCACGAACATCGCAACAAGTCGTGAAGCGGCGCCAGCTTGCGCCTTGGCGTCATTCCGACGCTGGCTCCGTATTTGGCGCCAGTACGTTCTGCCGCGGCTGCAGCGCGCGAGCATCCAGCTTTGCGACTGGATCTCGTGGAAACGCAAACCAAGGTATTGCTCGGCGAATTGACACGAGGCGCGCTTGACGTATTGCTGATGGCTCTCCCGGTCGACAATCCCGAACTGGTGTCGCTGCATGTCCCGACCGATCGCTTTCTGCCGGCAGTGCCGGCGTCAGACTGATCCGCTGCCCGATAATGCCCGCGTCACACCGAGTGATGTGGAGAGAGCGCAAGCTCATCCTGCCTCGAGAGGCGTGCCGCACTGCTTTGCGAGATCAGGCGGCACTGGACTATTGCACGCAGGCGCGGAGCCGCGTGAACGCGCCAGCCTCGGTGCCGCCAGTCTCGCGACTATCATGCAGATGGTGGCATGCGGCTACGGCGTCACGCTGGTGCCGGAAGTCGCGATCTCGAGCGTCGAGCTGCGACGACGATACGCGTCAAGCTGTTGCGGTTTGCCGAACCACAGCCGAGCCGCATTGTGGGGCTGGTCTGGCGACGAACCTCGCGCCGCGAGAGCTTGATTTCAAGAGCCTCGGTCAAATGATTGCCAGCTCATTAGAATGCCCACGCGACAAGACATGCGCGCCACCGGACCACCGGCCGGTTCCGCCCTGTGCACCAGAGAGCGAATGCACGCGGCAGATAAAGGAAGGCGGATGATACCACGTAGGAAGGAAAGTCGTCCCTTGAAACCATGCAAGAACGTGCTGTGTTCACGCGCCACGATGCCTAAAGCGCCGGAAGCGCTCGCCCGCAAGATGATGAATACGCCGCTGTTTGAAACCGAAGGAGGGGGCTGCGGGTCTCTACCAGCACCGTCAAAACGCGGTTCCGGTGTGCGGACCGGGAGACGCACAATCGCGATGGCGCTGGGCGGTCGGCCAGACGAAAAAAAAGCGTGGAAGACCAGCGCTTTACGAGGGCAGCAATGGAAAAGGCACCGCAAAGTATCGGTCTCCGTCTCCCGCCCGATGATCTAGCCGCCGTCGACGCCAAGCGAAAGAACCAGGAATGTCCCGCCCGGGGCCATCCGCCGCCTCGTCGAGATCGGGCTGAAGGCGAAATCGTGACTCCACTGGTGGAACCGACCGACCTTGAGTTGATCCGCAAAATCGCTGCTGCGGGCCGGTAGGAAATACACCGCTGGAAACCTTGACCGTAGAAAATATCAACGCCTCGTGGCATTAGACTGGCTGACCGAAGTCACCGTCAACATCAGTGATGTCGTGTACGAGGTAACTGAGGCTGGGAAAGCGGCCGCGCTTCGAGACGACTGAGAGAGGCGATTGCCGCCGCGCCGGTAGCAGCGCCCATTGCGTTACTCGGCGCATTTGGGAGACAGCTAATGCGCGTCTTAGCGATCCTGGCTCTCGCACTGTTGCTGGCCGGCTGCGAGGGCGACCGTATCAAGCATGGCAGCATGAATGAGCGCCAGGCACAGCCACAAAGCACTGTGCTCACCTAAGCGTTAAGCCGCCATGCGCTGCGGCGGCCGATCGCGAAGCTGCCGCGGCACCGTCCGGGGCGCGCACCTATATCTGGACCGCCGATGGATTCGCCGGCCGGGATCTCCGCGCTTCCTGCCGCACCGGTGCCGGCATCGATGGGCAACTTGGCGCATCAGCAATGTCCCGCTTCTCTAATCGGCCCTTCGGGGTCAAGCACTTTCAGACTATCCACCAATGCGGTGTCGATGTCGCTCGCGGGCTCGTGCTTCTCTTCGGAATCGGCACCTGGGCCCTTGTATGGGGTTTTCTTTGTCAAGGAGTTGGCCAGGGCGGCGAAGCTTTCCTTCGTCGGTTTCTTGGTTCGATCTCAAAGCCCGTTTCTCCGTCCCGACCTGCGCATCGCTGACGTCGATGCGCGCAAAATCTGTACAAGGTTGGCTGTCACCCCAACCTTGCGGCATGCTTCGCCCTTGCCAGGCCATACCATGACAGCTTCGAGCACGACGGCACGCTAATGCGGTCGCGATGACGATCAGAGGGGAGCCCGCTTTCGGGCGCGGTTCAGTCGCGCCGCAACCTTGTATTCGGTAGGTCCAAGGACCCGAACCATGATGCAGTCATGCGCATCGGCAGCGAAGCTCCGAAGCGGCGGACCCATTCTTCCATTCGGCATGAAAGCCAAGGGACCTCTCGGGATTCCGCCACCTCGAACCGTTATCGGCGTCCCGTCACAAGCGTACGGACAAGGCCGAAACTGTCGGGTGCCTTCAGCGTCCTCCGTTCATTGTGCCGCACGCAAAACGACGCCGTCCGGGACAATGCCCTCCCGCACGAGCCGCCACAGGGCGATCAGCAGCTTGCGCGCCAAGGCCACGATCATGGGCTTTCGAGTACCGCGAGCGTTCTCGGTGCGGGATCGAAACCACTTCGTCAAGGCGCTGTTCTTCTGGTGTAGAAGGAACCGCCACGCCAATTGAATCATGCCTCGTCGGACCCGGGTATTGCCCGAGCGGGCCAGCCCTTTCTCTCGGCGTTTCCTTCCGCTCTCGTCGGGTGAACCAGTGAGGCCGGCATAACGCGCTACGGCCCGTCGGTCGCGCATGTTTCGCGACAACACCTCGTGCACCAGCATGTCGGCTGTCTCTATGCCGACCCCCATCACGCGCGCTAACAGGCGCACCATGACGTGCGGTCCATCACAGGGCGCTTGTTCGATACGCTTCAGGCGTTCCTCCTCAATCTGCCGGATTTGATTATTGACGAGCCGTCGGCGCTCCATGTCGCGACGTAACTCAGCCAGCGCGTTGGGCGGGATTGGCTCGCCCTCAGGCGTGCGCAAGCCGTCAAGGCGCGTGCTGGCCCTTTTCAGCTTAGGATTGAAGCCGCGGATGCCGAGCCGAACCAACGCTGCCTTCATTCGGTTGACGATCCGACTTCGCTCTCCGATGAGGCTGTCATGCTCGCGGTTAGGCCGCTTGGCATCCTCGTCCTTCATTGTCGGGATCGCGACCATCTTGCAGTGATCACGCTCGCCGCGCAGCCAGCCAAGAAAGGAGCGTTTGAGCAACTCGGTGTCGAGCCGATCAGTCTTGGCGCGCCGATGCTCGCGAGACACCGCTACACTCGATGCGTGAATGACGTGGGCCTCGATGCCGCGCGCCTTGAGCCAGCGCGCCAACCAGAAGCCGTCACGGCCAGCCTCGAAGGCGACTGCAATGCGCTCGATCCTGCGTCCTGCTTTCTCCGCTTCCTCTCGCCATCGATGCAGCAGCTTCAGCAATGCGCTCTCGTCGACCGCGAGCTTCTTCAACGGCTGGCGCTCGATGCCAGGCACGATACCGGCAACGAGCCAGCTCGACAGGCTCATCTCAATGACCGCAATCAGCGTGCCGTCCGGCTCGAGGGCGGTGAGGGATCGGCTCAGGTCGTTCAACTTCTGCATGGGGTTGCTCCATCGGTTCACATCAGCGACGATGGAATGCAATATCCTCGCCGCCGCCCCATAGCATCTTCCATCATGGGATCCGAGGACGAGGCGGAACAATCTTTTGGGCGGCCTTGCCGTCAGTCGCACGGCAGGTCCAAGCGGACATACGAACTCACCTCATCCATCGTCCCGCGAGGGACATCTTTCCACCGCTCGGTGGAGCTCGAGTTTTCTCCTATCGGGTTTGATCCTGAACGGTTTTCATGCTGCTGCCGCGGCTTGCTCCCGGGTCCACCGGAACTCGGTGCCGTCAACCCAGATGCGGTGCAGGATCACGGCCAGCCGGCGTGCCAGAGCCACGATCGCCTTTTTATTCCGACCTTGAGGCCGAAGTTGCGCAAAGTACCTCGCAGATCGTTCTCGATGGCGATGGCCTTCGACTGCAGCAGCTTGCGATGGGTCAGCAGCATTCGCAGTTTCTGACTGCGGAGCGTCTTCACATGCACCGGACGGTACAGTCCCACCCGGATCATCTGAGCGATGCCGCGCGATAGGTCGATGAGGAGGCGCGCTATGCCGGCGTCATGGGAATTGACGTTCTTAACTGCCTTGACGTGACGGATCGATCAACCGCCGTTAAACCGAATCATCTTTAGCGGCTGAGCCAACACTGCTACCAAGCTGCTTGAGTTGTTCAGTTGCAGCGGCATATTGGGCCTTTAGGAATTCGGTTTGAAGTTTTATCGCTTCCTGAGGATCTTTGGCCTGGAGCAGCTTTCTCGCATGATCAAAAGCTGCTTTCATATTCTGCTCGGTGAATGATAACGCCTTCTTGGAAATCTCGGTTGTCGGGTTCGGGACCATCGCCACTGATTTGTGGGCGGCATCGATAAATGCATCAAAGCCTTTTTCAGCCTGCTGGATGCCCTTTTCAGCAAACTCTTTGATCTGCGCTGGTACTTCCATCGTCAATTTCGGATCGGTCATTTTCGCATCCTCCGTTTTGCTCTTTGAAACGCCGTCACGCTTCGGAGACATCGTCTTCGCCGTTCGCATCTTGGAAGGCCCGGGTACTTTACCGGTCATGGCAGACGCGCGTCTATTCAATTAGCTCGTCCGCTCGTCGCAAGCTGCCGCGCGCTGCGCATGCGTCGAAAGATGAGCTGTGGATGCGCGCGCCCTGCATGGTCTTCTCGGGCTTGGGACGATGACTTGAAAGCCAAGCCGAGCGCCCGCTGGCGGGCTTTTCGTTCTGCGGAGACAACGCGGTTAATCCCCCATTAGATTGTAGTTTCGTCGCAAGACGCGTGTTGGACGCTAGAGTGCCGCGCGCGCCGCGGTGTTGGCATCAGCGGCGCCCGCGGACAACACGCACAGCGACCAATTATTTTCAGCGCGCTCATCTGTAACGCGATTGATGGCGATGTCCTGAACGTTATGACAACCGGCTTGCTGTCGGATTTCTGCCAAGGCCCGCCGCCGCAAATCCGGCATCGAAAGTAGGATTTTGGCCATTTCAGGTCGGTCAACCTTCCGCAATCCTCATCCTGCCAGCGCTCGTTAATCGAATGCCGCCAAAAACTTCCTCAATGTATCCTAGCTCGATCAGCCGGGCTTTGTGCTCGGATGGGATGCGATGCATCAAGCCTTTGGCGCCGTCTCGCAATGAGACGAACTCTTCGCGGGTTAATGGCGGCGCCGACGGGGCCATTCTCGGAATATGCTCCTACGGCGACCGGGATCAAGCCGAATTCGTTCGCCCGGACGAGGAGCGGTAGGCCGGCTTACTCACAGTCAGTTTACCGCGATCGTTCCGTTGTTGGGTTTGCGCGTTAGCCGAAACCGCGCGTAGAATTCCGGCACCTTGCAACGGAGGATCCGATGGCCACACAAATCGTGATGGATCGCACCGGCGATACCCGGCACAATTTCGATGCGAAGAACGCGGACGCGATTTTGAAGGCCGAGGAGCGCTTCATGGAGTTGACAGGCGCAGGCTTTACCGCGGCGGTCCGTACCGCGTCCGGAGAGGCGGTCGTGAAGCGCACGTTCGATCCTAATGCCGAAGAGACGCTGTTTTTTCCGCGGCTCGTCGGCGGCTAACCTCGGCTATGTTTAGACAACCATTGCGCAACGCGAAGCAGCGTCTCCGACTATTTCTGTCGGAATGCGGGCGCCGGGCGCGAGTTCTGCGCGACAGTTTGCGGCGGCAGCCTAATCGCATTGACCCGTCCTCGCGATTTGTCCCGGGCTTTCGCTACGGATATTGGGAAAGGGAAGCACGCGGCCTCGAACTGTTGAAGGAATGGCTATCTCCTGAGCAGTTCGCGCAATATGACGCGAAGAGCTATTTTGAGGTCACCGGCTGCCATAGCGGAAAGCGATACCGGATTAGCCACGGCACCTCGATGAACATCCACTGTCTCAATGATATGGATCTTCAGCGGCGCACTGCCGACGTCATTGAGACGCGCCTTGCAGCCATCACCGACACAGCAGCTAATCTAAAAGCTCAGTTATGCGAATTAAACAGGCTGCGCGACCGGATCAGGAAAGAAAGCACAACCATGAGCCCAAAGAACGCGGCGCATAGACCATAGTAACGAACAACGCATTTACATGCGGCGAAACAGACCTCAGCACCGGCTTGGCAAGTTGGGAAAGTGAGCAAAGAGGACAGCGCGTCCCAGCTGGGTGTGATCCGCTCGCAGCCGAAACGTCGCAGGGCCGCCCCCTCGGCGCTTCCCACGGATGGCCCCGACGCGCGTCCCCCGTCGCGCCGGGGCTGTTTGATCCATAGCTCGGTGGTCCGATTTGAGTCCGAGATCATTTAACTTTTGAAAAGCCTAGAGCAAAATGGAACAGCGTTCGAATTTCGGAGGTTCCATGGTTGCTTGACCACCGACCACGCTCCGGCATCTAGCCGGTGACCGAGAGTCTCTGTAACGCCTCCCGCCTGATGCAAGGGACCTACATCATGGAGCGCGTTTTACGGACCAACATGCCCGAAGTGCAAAACGATGACGATGCTGGCACGGATCACCCCGGCACGTCCGGCTTTGACATCCGAACATTCGAGTGCCCCGCTTGTGAAGACGTTCATCAGCGAGTGGTCGAGCTTGTCGATCCGATGAAGTCTCGCACGACAGCGGGCTGGCTCCGGGGTGAATTGCGAGCGCCGGCGTAAGACCGCCTCGATGTTCTTTCCATCTGGACCGAGCACAAATGCAGCGTAGTAATTTGGCCCGCGCAGACCTGGCGCGTGGTTTTCGGCTCCGCTTGCCCTCCAGCCAGGCGAAGCTCCATAGGACGTGAGTGACTGATGGCGCTGCAACCGCTATAATGCGAGGCGCGCGCGTTCATCGGAGCAAAGGAGGCTCCTGTGGGAAAGCCAGCCAATAACGAGTTCGATCCCAAAGCCTTTCTCGCCAAGGTAGGGGCGGGCAAAACGATCTTGAACATTTGAAAGAATCAGCACGTCTTCGAGCAAGGAGACGTGGCGGATACGGTTTTTACATTCAAAAGGGCAGGGTCAAGCTCACTGTCCTATCCGAGCAAGGCAAGGAAGCGGTCGTCGGGATTTTAGAACCGGGCCAGTTCTTCGGCGAGGGCTGCCTCAATGGCCATCCATTGCGCATCGCGACCACAACGGCGATGGAAGAATGTGTGATCACCTCAATAACCAAAGAAGCGATGATCGCCACCCTTCATACCGAACCGAAATTTTCCGAGCTGTTCATGGCGTATCTCTTGACACGGAACAGCCGAGTTGAAGAGGATTTGATCGACCAGCTCTTTAATTCAAGCGAGAAGCGACTCGCGCGCCTTCTTCTTCTGCTCGCGCATTTCGGAAAGGAAGGCATACCTCAGCCTATTTTATTGGATATCAGCCAGGAAACATTGGCAGAGATGATTGGAACGACCCGATCCCGCGTGAGCTACTTCATGAACAAATTCCGCAAACTTGGACTCATCAGCTACAATGGAAAGATAGAAGTTCACAATTCGCTGTTGAACGCCGTTTTGCATGAAAAGCCCGAGATAGAGCGGGATGATCCATCAAGCAAAGTCTAACCCACAGTTGCTCGATGAGCAGATTTTCTCAGAGCGGCTTGCGTCCGCGATTTCGCTAATGGCACGTTTCGGACATGCGGCGGACGACCTGACGATGTCCGCTCGCCGGGGGCCAAGATGGGGTAATCGGCCGGCCCAGCTTGTGGATAGCTGAAGATTTTGGGTGCTGCGCTTCAGGCTGATGGTGAAAACGAGGTCCGTGGTGACGGCCTCAAGCATCAGAAGGAGAAGCGCAGCGCCACGGTTCCACTTTGGTGGATTGGACGTATCGGTCAAGGAGACCAGCATCTGCATCGTCGAACAGAGCGCACAGCGATACGTATTGCTGCGAATGAGGCTGTATCGCTTAGGCACGGTTACATTTTGATCCCCTGAGCTTCTTTGGTACAATCGAGGCCAGCCGGGCGGGCTTTGCGGGGCGGCTATTTAGAGCGTTAACACCATATATCCCACAGCACGAACGGCTACGCGCGAGCCTGAAGCTACGGTCAATCTCCCGCCAACTTCAATGATCACGCATCGGCGGGGACGTTGTTTCTTCGTGCGGCCGCCCGGATAGCTTCAGGATTAGGCGCGTCGTAGAGGCAATAGGTCTTTTTCTTGTCGGCGCTGAGAAAGAGAAGATCCACTGCACGCCTTCCTGATCATTGATCAAATTGACCTTTTCCACCCCTTCCTTTGTGAGGTCGAGCTGTTCCGCAAAATTCCTTTCGATAATGTAGCGTGGCATGAGGAGGCTCCTTCTCAACGTGTTGACGCCGCGAAGTACGAGACCAAACCTAATGTAGGGTCGGCCGCAACCTCTTTTCCAAGCGAACCATATCAGTTCGGCCGCTACTGCCCAAGCTTGCTCGAAAGCGACATTGCTCTCTCGAGCGCTTTCTTGTCACCGGTTTTCCAGAAGCAGATTGGCATATTCAGCTTGTGCATGCGCGAGCCACGGTCGTGAGCCGCTTGCTGCGTTCATCTCAAGTGCATGCTCAAAGTGCTCGGCGGCCTTTTCAAAGTCGCCGAGCGCGGCTGCCAACATTCCCAGATAGCGGGTAGCCGCTCCGGCAGACAGTTTGCGACACCTGCCGTGATGGTCATGTCCTTGTATGCGAGCAGAAGGTCGGTGATGATCGTTTGTGCCGCCTCAGTGTCGCCGAGGCTGACGGCGACTTCCGATATGAACGAGAGTGACGCGCTTCGCTTCGCATCCACGCGGCGCATGAAACCGGTGCGCGCCAGCTCGCTCAACCTGGCGCTGCGCTGCGGTCTCGATAGCCCAAATCAGCCGCGATTAGTGCAAAACCCGGCAAACCGGGTGGTCTCGTCCGGATTCTCTTCGATGAAATGCTTGATAACCGGTGCGACCTCCGAGAGGCGGCTCTGTTCTCGTCGGATCGTGAACATCTGCATGCCATAGACGCGCCTCGACTTCCGTGCCGTGCGTCTGTCTGCCGAGGCTCAGCGCTTCTCAGCCAGCGCCTCCACGCGGTCGCAGATCTCCCATCGAGAATGGCCATCAGCGGCCCGCGCAGTCCGAGGCGAGCCATAGGACGTTGAGACGCTGGCGCAGCGTCCCAAGTTCCTCCAACTCGTCAACCGCTCGATCGGCTCGCGCGCGCTTGCCCAGTTCGGTGGAGACGTAGACGTCGAGTTGCAAGGGCTCGCCGCACCGCGCGCGTCATCGTTGATGCCGGCGCAGGAGCGCTTTAGATTCATCTAACGCGAGCAGTCCGATCATTTGCCTCCGCAGACGGACTTGACCGTCGGCTGGATTAAGAAATAACATAGAAAAGTTCGAAAAGCGAAGCCTGGTCACCAAGCCGCCGAGCCAGATTGACACCCTTCCTATTGCATTTTGCGCTGTTCTTGCTGTCGCCGAGATGACCAATATGCGCGCGCAAGGTCGGCTCAAGCTGGCACCGCG
>ERZ1370068.4232-contig-3314_pt1 | contig 37099 bp, 42 predicted proteins | sample MGYA00561227_ERZ1370068 | MGnify/ENA primary metagenome ERZ1370068 (study PRJEB38410, sample SAMEA6850437) | metagenome | study: Metagenomic assessment of the ecological functions of the soil: analysis of the soil microbiota associated with the...
CCAAGTTACGTATTGCTCCTGACCGGCTCGCCTTCGAGCTGCACGGGATCATGCTGGCCGCCGACACCAACTTCGTCCTGCACGACGACCCGCAGTCCTGAACCTGGCCCGCCAGATCGTCCACCAGCGGCTAGGACTCGACAACGGCGGAAACGACCGGCGCAAGCGGGGCGTCGTGGCCCTGGCCCCTGCGCAGCACGCCGGGCGCACAGGAACACCCGGACGCCAGCGCGCGCCCGGCCGCTGTACGTGAGCCCACGCCGCCACCTCACCCGGCGGGTCATGCCCGACGCTGGGAGCGAAAGCTGCAGGTCGCAGCTTAATTTCGCAATCAGTGTCGGCTGCCGAAACTCGGCCCGTTTCCGGATCTGGGAGCGAACGCGAACCGGTCTTGCCGTTCCCACTCGCTGATCAGCAATGACGCTCCATTTTCGTGCCATCGGGCGGGAGCGGCTTAAGGGACGCTGTTTCGTAATGGACGACGGCGAAGGACTCCGCCCCAGCCACCGCGACGTATTCGTGATGGTGAAGGCGAGAGGGTGACCGCTGACGAACACACAGCTTGGCGGCCTACCACACCCGGACGGCCCTGGGCCGGGGTACATACGGCCATAGGTTTGGGTACATACGGCCATGGGCTGGCATGGAGGTCCCCGCGCCGACCCGGCCACTGGCCCGGGCCAGCGCTGGCCCCGACCCCCTTCTGCCTTCCAGGAGCTCGCCGAGCGGAGACAAAAAGACTCGACACAGCGGGCTGCACGCAGGACAATGACACGTGCATACGGCTCGGGGGGTGGAGCCATGGGGGATTTCGAGGAACGCCCAGAAACAGGGGCGAACAGAAAGATTCTTCGCCGGCGGGCTGATCATTGTGTTCTTGGTCGCAATTGTGGCGATGTTCTTCCTCCGTAACAACACGAACTGGGACCAGCTGCTCGTCTGTTCAGCGCGCTCAGGCTCTGTGCTTTGCCGGGGGCTGGCACCCTGTTTGGCACCAAACAGATCCAGCGCGCGCGGCAATGTAGTCGAGGCACGCCAGACGCGGCGGAAGCGCGGCAACGCACAGGCTGCCATGAACGAGGCCGCGGCCAAAGCTGCCGAGGCGGAAAGAGCGTGGCACCGCACGCGTGCAAGCCGAGCGTGGCATGAACCTTTGCCGATGCGCTGCGGGCTGCGCTGGCGACGGCCCTGGTGAGCCAGGTTGAGGCGACCGCCAGGGGCGCCCGGCCCGAGGACTTCCCTGCCGAGTCGGCGCTCCGCTGGCCTCGCGTCGGTCGTTGAACTCGCAGACACCGGCTGTTCCTGGAATCGCGGAGTAGGAGGGCGCGCGCAAAGTGTGGCCATGCTGACACTGGATCATTCGTGAATGAGGACCGGCCGGGGAGCGAGCTGGCACCTCTCCGATCCGGGGCTGCGCGAGAGCCCGGGGAGCAGGCCAGGCCGAGCACGTCGCCGACGAGATCCCGTGGCCACTGCCGGAACTGGACAAAGGAGCAGCCCGGGCGCGACACGCTGGCGGACATCCAGCAGGTCATGCTCTCGCCCCCGGCGACCCCGATTTCGAGCCGACCAGGTGGGGCGCGCCCTGGGGTTCGCTCTGCCTGACCGTGTCACGCAGGCGGCGGAGCCCGAGTCGCCGCGCCGGGAATGGCGAGGTCAGGATGGTGCTCGACGTCCGGGCGCCGCGGTTGCGCATGCTCCCGTGGGAGCTGCTCACCCGCGATCCGGATCGGATGGCGGCCGTTCCAGGCCGCGCGGCAAGCCCTGACGCGGGAATGCCGAGCGGGCGAGGCCGCTGACGAGCTGCTGGTGGCGGTGCGGATGCTGGTGGTGGTCGGTAACCCGGATGATCCGGCCTCCGGGTCGATGATGAGCTCGACGCCTGGCGCTTGGCCGTGACTTCCCAGGCCGCTGGCAACAGACGTGCGTGTCAACCCTGCCCCCGCGGTAGCATGCGGAGCGTGCTGGAGGACCTCTGCGCCCGCACAACCTGCATGTCATCGCCCAGCGGGTCGGTGACCGGGAATCGGCGATCCTGGTCATCGGCGATGAGCAGAATCCATGGGAGCTACGTACCGCCGATGTGGCTAATCTGCCCAGTCCCGCGCCCCGCCGCCTGGTCCTCAACGCCTGCCGCTCGGCTCGGCCATGGGCTCAGGACTGGCGGCCTCATGGACGTTCAAGATGCCTTCCTGAGCGGGGGCTGCGGCGCGGTCGTCACCATGCAAGGCAACATTCCCCTCGGCGGCTGCAGTGCCGTTCTCCGCGGCGTTCTACCGCGAGATCGCGTCCGCCGGCGGTCGATGTCGCGGCGGCCCGGGCCGCGAAGCCATCGATGATGCCCGCCGGTCACCGCGACAGCCGCAGCTGGGCGATGGCCACCTGTCCACGCGGCTGCAGCCCGACCGGGTGCTCCCCGGTACACTCGCCGTGAACCCCAATCTCGTCCACCAGCCCTCGTACCAGGCAGCTTTTACGAGCCGGTCAGCGGGTGCGGACTCGAACTGCCGAGCGCTGGAAGCGCTGCGCTGCCCGCCCCTGATGCGCGCCGGAGCAGCCCCGTGCCATCACCGGCCCGCACGTGGTCGGTCAGGTGGTGGTGAATGACGCGTCATGCTCGCATCAACGTCTGGGCGGCGGCGGCGTACGTGGGACCTGCGTCGCTGCGGGCAGCGGCTGCCGGTGGCTGGCCGTCCCGGCGTTACATCCGCAACGAGGTGCTCCTGTGGCTTCCGCAGGCCGCCGCGCCGGTGGCGCGCTTCGACCACGACCTCGCCTTCCTCAAGGAGCGCCAGATCCCAGAGGAGTACACCCCGGAGTCCGCCCGCCACGATGACGGAATTTCGACCCGGCATCCGCTGACTTCAGGGAATGGATCCGTGTGATTCGCGTCATTCCGGGTCCTGCTGGCTGCGACTGCCGATCAGAGCTGTTGGTGCTCGCCCTCGACCACTTACGCGGCCTACGACCATGATCTGAACGATTATATCGTTCCCGAACTCCTCGCGCCGATCGCGCGCGAGGAGGTCGCCGATGTTCATGCGGTGCTCGGGAGGCCGATTGGCTGAGGGACTCCGGGTGGCCGACCCGGGCCTGTGGACTGCGCCCGAGCCCATCACTGCGCCCATGTTCCGGCTGGGCGAGATCCACCGGCTGGGCCGCGAGGCGCCAGCCCGGTATCAACAAACTGCTGCGTGACCGAGCGGGTGGTTCACCTCCTCGACGGCCTGCTGGACGAGAGAAGTGAGTGCACGGGCGATGAGCTGGAGCGTCGCGCTCAGATGGGTCGTGGAGAAGAGGGCCGGGTAGGCAATGGGAATGGTCGGTCAACAACCCCGGCGAGCGTCTCCTGGCCCAGAAGCGGCCTGGGGGCCGCACTGTTTGGGGTGCTGCCACCGGCGGTGAGGAGACACGCCGCGCTGCGCGGCGCAGCGCACATTCGACCGTTCACTTATGAGGAGGTGCTGCGTCCGCAGGATGGCCCCGGCCTGACGAGCTGCTCGAGGACGGCCACGTCGAGTACCGAAGGCGAAACGGGGCGCTACCGGCTGACCGCCGTCATGCAGGAGGCCCGCCTTCGCCGACTGGTGGGTGCAGACGGGGCGTACACCGGTTGAGCCACCTATCCCGCCACCGCTGCGCCAGCTCGCCGCGCCGCCGCGGGTCACGATGCCGACCGGCCGCTCGACACGCTCGACGCGCTGCTGCTCAGCGATCAAGCAGCGGCATCGGTCGCTGTTCGTCAAGCTGTACGACGCGGCCGACAACGCCTACGACCTGTCCCTGCTGCCGGGTCCTGCTGAGTGCTCAGTCGGTACCGGCTTCCCCTGCTCGACCAGGACCCGCTGGAACTGCAGCACGAGCGGAGCGCCTACCTCCGCGCCCGTGACTTGTGGAGCACCGATTACAACGAGTCGGCGTCGCACGTGCCCAGGCCCATGCTCGAGCAGGCGCTCGAGGACCTCCTGCGGGCCCGTGGCGGCCCGGCCCTGCAACTCCACGCTGCAAGCGGAATGGGCAAGTCGATGCAGCTGCGCTGGCTCATCGCCCGCCGGTGCGTGCCCGCCCCGCACATGATCCCCTGTGCCCGGATCGACTTCGACGTCACCGCCTCGACCGCCGCCACCCGGCACCCCTGGCTGCTGCTGGTCGAGATGGCCGCCCAGCTCGATTCTCAGCTCCCGTACGGCCCGTTCCAAGACCTCCTGGTCAGCTATTCGCCCTACCGACGCTGCTCCTCCGCACCGGTGCGCTCTACCGAACCTCGAGGTCCCGGTCAGCGCTGTAGTCGACGGCGCCGACATCCGCGCCCGATTCACCGACATACTGGTCGAGAACGTCGGCGAGCGGCCGGTGGTGGCGTTCGACAGCGTCGAGCACTTGCTGCGCCCGGACGGCGAGCCGACCGGGGTACTGGATCTTCTCGGCTTCACTGTGCCAGGAGATCGGCTCGTTGCGGCTTGATCCCGGTTTACCGCGACGACCTGCGGAGCCGACTGCCCGGCCTGTCCCGGCAGCTGCCCGACTCCGGAGCGTCGAGGTCGGCCCGCTCGGCGGCGAGGAACAGCGCCGCTACCTCAGCGAAGCCCGCCAGTTGGGCGACCCGGAGTTGGTGGAGGCCATTATCCGGCGGAGCGGAGGGATACCGTCTCAGCTGGATCTGCTCGCCGACGTCGTCAGGAAGCAACCAGGCATCACCCTCGACGAGGTCGGCGGGCTCGAAGGCCAGGACCTGGCCGAGCGGTTGCCCAAAGCGTAGGTGACGAGCGTTTGCGGTGTGCTGCGCTACGGCGTGGTTCCCTCGCAGGCTCACGTACCCCTTCTTCGCCGAGGTGCTGGCGCCGTTTATGACTCCGGTGCCACCAGCGGCTGAGATCTCCACACTGTGGCACCGGCTGGCCAGGTACGCGGGTGGCTCAGTATGGGTCTCGGTTGTGCTGGACGATCAGGAGACCATCAGATACCACTCCGCGGTTGCCCCCGCGCTGCGGCAGTCGGCTGCGGAGCAGCCGTTGTCGGCGCAGCTGCATCAAGCGGCGGCACAGTGGTTCGAAGAGCTCTCCCGGCGGCGTCCCGGCGCATGGGGACCGCTGGTCTCCGAGGCCGTGTACCACCGCTTCCAGGTGACACCGGCCTCCGGCGCGGAGGCATGGCGGGAGGCGATAGCGAAGGCGCGAGGGACCGGGCGGCACGACTGGGTTTTGCAGCTCACGGAGGAACTGCTCGGCAGCAGGGACGTAGACGAACCAGACGCCGTTCGCGACAGCCTGCCGTCGCAGGCCCTGGCCGAGGCGTACGTGGAGCGGGGCCAGGCGCTGGCAGAGCTGGCCCTGACCGGCGAGCGCCAGGCGACCACCCATTGTGGTGTGATGCCGAGGACTCGCTGCAGGCGGCCACCTATCTGGCCCAGTCGACGCCTCAGGTGCAGCTTCCCGAGCCGTCCACCTCGGTCTTGCGGTCCCGCGTGCTCATCGCCCAAGGGCGGCCCGAGGATGCCGGAAAGGGCCTGCGCGACCAGCGAGCCACGCTCCCGCCCTCCCCGGCAGCGGCGGAAGTTGAGCGGGCACTGGGGGACACGCTGTGGCGGCTCCGCAGCAAAGACTCCGCTTACCATTACCGGCAGTCGTATGAGCCGCGGCCGCGGCCAAAGAGAGTCAGTGCGCGCGCGCCTGGTCGCGCACTTTGGCCTGGCACGCCAGCTGATCGACCAGCGGCGCGTTGATGAGGCGCTCTTACTGGCTGGGGGTAGCCAGCGGCTACGGCGATCCCACCGGTGGCGGGGAGCAGGTGATGCCCGCCAGGGCCGACGCGCTCAGCCTGGCGTGGGATGTCCCTGGCGGCGGACAGGGAACTGGCGGAATTCGGCTCCGGGCCGGTCGCGGGTGTTCGGTCGTTCCCCGCCACGAAGCGCGCGTATCGTTGCTGCTCGCCGCCGACATGCCGGCTGGCAGGCCGTCGCCGCCTGTTCTGGGATCCCGCGGCGCCTGACCTCGGCGCCGGGGGAATCGGCCGACGTTACCCCGGAGGTGCTTGCGATCCGCGGAGCGCGCAGGCGATGCTGCTGGAGTTCGAGTCCGCCATCGGCCAGACCCCACATCCGCCGTGACCCGTGCGCGCGACCTGCGTGACCTGCTGGATGGGGCCGCTGAGCATGCGTGCGCAGCTGGCGAGCCTGCAGATGATCGATCACGGGTGACCCGCGCGGCGCGGCACAGGCCATAGACGAGGCCGAACGTGTCAGCGAGCGAGCCGGGCCGACCGGGCCGGATCGCGGCCAGATTGGCTCAGGCGCAGTGGTCGACCGCGTCGGCCAGCCGCCCGACGCCCGCGAGCTGCTCGACTCGATCTGGCCAGTCCTGGAACAGCAGGGTGCCGGACCGGTGGGCTGGATACGCACGGCCGTGGGGGCTTTGGCTCTGTCTGAGTCGCCCAAAGCGACGAGCGCTGCCTGCGCAGAGCTGGTCACGCCGTGGCTGAACCAGATCCGGCCGCCCGCCGCCCGGCTTTCGGAACTGCAGGGGCTGCAGGCCGCGGCGACCAGAGCCAGCATCGATCCATCGCTGGCGGCGGACCTTGCGTCGATGCCGCAGTGACTGGCATTGGCGGGACGCCGGGCGGGCGCGGGCAGTCACCTGAGCAATCTCTCGAACAGGCGCTGTGCCTCGGCCTGACCGCCGCCGCAGGTGCCGCGGACGCGGTTGGCCGGGGGCCAGGAAGCGCGCGCTCTCTCTCGACGATGCGGTTGCGCTGCATCACGACGACCTGTTGTGGTGGCGCTGGCTCCAGGCCCAGGAGCGGATCGGGCCAGCCAGCCCAGGCGGCCCTGTCCCTCCCGAGGAGCTCGGGCTCGCCACCTCTTGCCCCGCACTCGGGGGCGCTTACTTCCGATCACTCGGGCTCCAGCACCGGCTTGCGGTCGATGGGCAAGAGCAGGCCACTAAGCGCCTGGACCAGGCCAGGCCAAGCTACCGTCGCGGCGCCCGGAACGCACCAACCGGGCTGGCTTCGCGTGCCTGCATGAGGCCGAGGCGCGGATCGCCAGTTCGCACGGGCAGCACGAGGCCGCCGACCGGGGGCGGCCGGAGCCGCCCGCGCCTGGAGCAAGCCTCGGCGACGACACCCGCCTGGAGAAGCTCGGGCCAGGACTACGAGCTGGGATCAGTAAGCCGCGACCTGACGTCCGCACGCTTGAGCTGCGCTGGCGGTTCCTGACGGCGAGCCGAAGGCCAGGGTGACGATTACCCTGGCCGATGGGCCGGAGGCTCAGGGGCCGACTCCTCGCTGGCGGTGCTCGGCGACGTCGCCACCGGGGGCCATGCCGACCGGCTACGTTCGGGCGGTCGACTCGGGCCATGGAGCAGTGGGATGCCTGGGTGGCCGCGGCCGGGCAGGTCATTCCCGACCAGGCCCGCACGCTGCTCGCTGGTCCTCGCGCAGGCGCGCGGCGGCTGACGTCCGCCTGGTGCTCGACACCTCGTGAGCTGGGCCGCCGTCCCGTGGGAATCCGCCGCGCGCCTGCCCGAGGCCGCGCGCCGACACGCCGCTCGCGGCACCGCCAGGCCGTGGCCACGCCGCGTTCCGTGGCCTGCCCAGGGAACAGCGGGACGTGCACAAGGTCCACGCACTGCAGGTGGCGCTCGGACGGCTGGGGCCAAGTTCGGCGGCGTCGTCATGTGGGACGGCCTCGCTCGGGCCGGGAACCCTCGCAGGCCATGCGTGCGGCGCTTCCAGGAGCAGGCAGGGGTTGCTTTCGACGACGCCCCGAGCTTCGGCCGACCTGGGATGCCATCCGCGAGCGAGCCGAGGACCGGGAACGTCGGCCCGTCCGGGTGCTGGTGATCCTCGCCCCAGCCGGAAGCGGGAACTCGGCCGCAGCCGTGGGTGGCGGCTTACGTGGGTCCGACTTCTCGCCTGATCTACCGGCGCTATGGCGCCGTGAAATGCGGGTGCTGAAGAACCCGACGCCCGCGGAGCTGCGGCTTGTGGCCAGCAGCCAGCAGCTCTCAGCCACTACCGGACGTGGTCCACGTCTGCGGCACGGTTGCGCTGCTGGGTGGTGCCACCGTGCTCGACCCGGGCGGAGATGCCTCCACGCGCGGGCTCGTCAAGGGCGCGGCGCGGGCGTGACCAGCTCGGTGAGCGCGCTGGGTGAGCGGCCCGCCGCGCTGGAGAGCACGCCCCATACGGGCCGGTGGTGGTCCTCGACGTGGCCGCACCGCAGACGCGCGCGGAGACCATCCGCGCCCCGCTGGCGCGCAATAGCCTCGCCCATCAGCTCCTGCGGCTCGGGGCATGCCGTCGCCGTCATCGGGACCGGCCTGGCCGCGATCGACGACCAGGAAGAGCTGTACGCCCGCCCGGCCGGGGGCCTGGCCATCGGAAACGACGCGGCCACGGTCGCACGAGGACCTGTACGCAGCGAAGCGGCCCGGCGCTGGCTTCGAAACGATGCTGGCGTTCCACGGCGCCTCGCCGCACCCGCACCGGCCGCCGTACACGCTGCTGCCGCTGGGCTGGCGCGAAAGCACCTGGGCCGAGCGCGAAGGCCGAGTTGCTCGCCAAGCTGGCCAGCATCGGCGACGAGCTCGCGTACTGGCAGGCCCAGCCGGGCCCGGGACATCCTGGCTAAGTCACCAACAGTGCCAGCTCGCCCGGGTGGCAGCTCAGCTGACCCCCCGTGCTGGCCCGGGTTAAAGCGACATCGAGGCGGCTGAGCTGGGGACGAGCTGGCCAACGTTTCGAACGTGAAGTACTCGATCTTCACCGGGTGTGGGACTTCTTCCGCGAAAAGCTTGCCCTGCGCTACATCGATTGGTTCGCTGACTATCTGCTGGCCGCTGATGAGTACGCGCTGGGCTTTGCTATGAGCTTCTGCTGCAGAAGGCTGCGACCGCCGCCAAGACGGCACGAGCCCGCTGCCGTCCGCGAGCCGCTCCTGGTGTCATTCACGCCGGTGTCTACACCGTTCAGCATTCCCGTGGCTCGCCTTACGCCGCGGATGTCGGCGCGGCCGGGCGAAGTGACCCCCTGCGTCAACGGCGCTGGCGCAGCAACTGCCGGTACCCCATCGTCGGCGTCCCGTGGTTCCAGCTCTTACCATCTGCCGGATGCACTGGTGATCGGTCACGAGGTCGGCCACCTCGTAGAGCGGGAGGCGCGGCTGACCGTTGCCACGACGTCGAGCGGCTGGCCGAGCAGGCGTTCACCGAGGTGCGCGTGGACGGTGACAGCGTCGCGGCCTGGCGTGGCTGGGCTGCTGAGGCGTTCGCCGATACCCGGCGCGCTCGCTGGCGGCCGCTTTTTGTGCGCGCGCTCTCCGACTTCCTCATCACGCCAGGGCCGGGCTTCTACGCTGGAACCAAGGACTACCCGCCAGTGACGCTCCGGGTCGCGCTTACGGCGGCTGTACCGCCAGCGGCTGGCCGCAGGGGAACGTGGGGAGGCTACCGAAACCGAGACCGCGATGGGCGAGCTCCACGCGAGCTGGGCCGCCGACGGTATCGCGGACCTCGGCGAGCAAGCGTCCGAGGCCTCGGCGGTGGCCTGCGCTCGTCGCCGGACCGTATCCAGAGCTTGGGAATGCGCCGGAGCGAGGTCATACGCTTCGACGGCAAGCGGCTCAAAGACCACCGAGAGGACGCCCAGGCCCTGCTCGAGCGCCGTATGCCGAGGACAGGACGCCCGCACGCTGATCGCAGCCACCGGCCGCGCCTAAGCCCTGACCCCAGCATCTACCAGGCTCATGATGTTCCAGCCCGGTGCTGCGCCGTATGCGCGACATTCAAGCGCCGGGAGTACGCGAGGCCCCCTCAACTGGCTCCGGCGGACCGCCCAGCGCTGATGCCCGTGCCGCTGAAGAGCTGTACGAGATACTCACTGCGAGAGCCCTCCGCACCCAGGACCTGTGCGCTCAAAACCCGACGTAAGGTCACCTGGGATGCGTAGCTGGTCGGTGGGCAGGCATGTCCGAATTTGGGAGCAACCCGCACGCAGACACCGCCCAGGCCGTACGGTCATGAGACGAGCGGCACGATCGGGTGACCCGGTGTCATCCGCCAGGCCGGAGCCGCCGTATTTACACTCCTGCACCAGGTGGGCAAATCAACCGTTTTGTACAGATAAATGGCGGGTAAATGAGCTGCGTGCCTGCCCGCGCGCTATTTCATACCGCGCCGCGCTGTGTGGAGATCAGGGAACTGCCCACACCGCGGCCTGCGGCCGGTGAGGTCCTCGTCCGCACCTTGTGCTCTGGCATCAGCGGTGGCACCGAACGGCTGGTGTACCGCGGCGAGGTCCCTGCCGAGCTGGCGCTGGACGACACGATCGACGCGCTTGGCGGTACCTTCTCCTATCCCTTCGCCTACGGGTATGCGTGCGTCGGCGAAGTAGCGGAGTCCGGCCAGGCGGTTTTCGCGTTCCATCCGCACCAGGACGTATTCGCGGCGCGGGCTGGTGAACTGATTCCGCTGCCTGCCATCGATCCCGCGTCCGCAACCTTGTTGCCGCTGGTCGAGACGGCGCTGCAGGTGACGCTCGATGCCGGGACCGGATATCGCGACCGGGTCATCGTGCTCGGCGCCGAAGCGTGCTCGGGCTGCTGACCGGCCTGCTGTTGCAGCGCTCCGGGTGGCGGCCGCTGATTGCCGAGCCGCAGGCGTGGCGCCGCGCCGTGGCCAGCAGCCTCGGCGTCACCGCCGCAGCACCGGAGGAACTGGTGAACGAGGAGGTTCCGCTGGTCATTGACGCCAGCGGTAACCCGGATGCGCCGGCGATGGCGCTGAACATGCTGGCCCACGAGGGAACCCTGCTGATCGCGTCGTGGTTCGGCACCAAACCAGTGGTGCTGCCGCTCGGCGGCGCCTTCCACCGGCGGCGTCTGATCATCCGCAGCACTCAGGTCTCCACGGTGCCTAAGCCCGGCTGTCCGGGACCTGGACCCGGTCTCGGCGCCGCCGGGAGACCGTTGAGCTGCTGCCCGAACTACCGTTGGCGCAGCTGTGCACTCACGTCTTCGACTTTGGCCACGCCGCCGAGGCGTTCCGGGCCGTGGACCAGGGGATACCCGGGCTGATGCATGCCGTTCTCAACTACGACAGGAGTGCTGCCGGTGACCTGTGAAGTCGGGTTGAGCCGAAGCGTCCGTGCCTTCCACATCATGCCGGGACTGCCCGGGCCAGAGGGGCAACTCCATGATCATGACTACCGGATTGAGATCGTGGTGGACCGCGAGCAGCTCGACGGCCGGGGCATGGTCTGTGATCTGGATGTGCTGGAAGCGGCGCTCACCGAGCTGACCAGCCGGGTCGAGGGCCGCAACCTGGAGGAGATACGCCCAGCCGAGGCCGAGGCGGTCACCGTCGAGGTGTTCGCCCGCTGGGTGCATGACAGCCTCTCGCCCGCCGTCGCTGCCGCGGGCGGCGAGGCACTGGCCGTGCGGGTGTGGGAAACCCCGTCGCGTTTGGCGGATACCGCGCACGATGCTGACGCTCTGCCTGATTATCAGGCGACCTGGCCATCCTGAGGCGGGTACCGGTACCAACCGTGACAGCCCGGCCATCGTGCGGCATGGACTGTGACGAGGCCAAGGTTGGGCGGCTGAACCGTCTGCTGACATGTTCGTCTTGCTGTCGTGGGAACAGTCGACACAACATTTCGTCATCCTCGCGGGACAGCCATATGACACTGGGCTGGGACAACCCCACAGCAGATCCCACCACCACCGTCCTGCTGCGGCACGGCGATACCCAACTGTCACCCGAACACCGCTTCAGCGGGCTGCGCGACCTCCCGCTTAGCGCCAACGGCACCCGGCAGGCCCAGGCCGCCGCCTGCCGCCTCGCCAGCGGCGCTCCGATCGACGCCGTGGTCAGCTCGCCGTTGCAGCGCGCTGTCGCCACCGCCGCGATTGCGGCTGAGCGAACTGGGCCTGACCGCAGCCATCGATGATGATCTCCGTGAAACCGACTTCGGTGACTGGGATGGCTTCACCCTGGCAGAAATCCAGCAGCGATGGCCCGCAGCCGCGGCAGCCTGGCGGCGCGACCCCGAACAGGCACCGCCGGGCGGGGAGAGCTTCGCCGACACCGCACACCGGGTAAACCGGGCCTGTGACCGGCTGCTGCGGGATCACGGCGGCCAGACCGTCCTGGTGGTAAGTCACGTTACCCCGATAAAGATCCTGCTGTGCCGGGCTCTCGGCGTCCCGCTCAGCACCCTTTACCGGCTATATCTCGGCTCCGCCTGCATCAACGAGATCCAGTGGCACGGCCGTGGATTTGCCGCCGTCCATCGCGTCAACGACACCAGCCACCGCTTCCGTGACTCACCGGGCCCGTCTCTGTCCCGTCGTGAGCGCAGGTCCGCGATCTGCTGGTAGGCTGCGGGTCGCTGGCCTGACCCCAGCGACCTGCGGTCCGGGCCGATGCCGTCTGGGCGGGGGGCGTGCTGAAGGTGTTGAGGAACTGATTGCGGAAGGCGTCCATGGGCTCGAGCGGAGCGCCGAGGACCGGGCAGCAGCCCGTCCTGCCAGTGCCAGGAGGCAATCTGCCTGAACACCGAAGGGTCGCGGGCGACGATCGAGATCGGCACGTCGTGGCTGGCCCCGGGGCCGCTGATGGCGGTGTGCGGGCTGGTGGTCGCCGAGCAGGATGAGCACGAGGTTCGGGTCGTTCAGCTCGGTGACCCATGAGGTGAGGGCCATCATCGAGTACTGGATCGACTTGGCCGTAGAACTGGCGCACGGTGCTTGGCGTTGCGCCAGACCGTGGACGCGGATTCGCTCCTGCGCGGGCTGGGGGTCGAATATCGAGCCGTTGCCGACCTTGTTCCAGGGCACCATGGTCGGCAACGGGGCCCAGGGCATGTGCGAGGAGGTCAGGTCGATCTCGGCCATCACGGGCTTGTGGCCAGGGGCGAGTTCGAGCCGCTGGAACGCGGCCAGGGTGTACTGGTCGGGCATCGAGGGAGTAGCTGAAGGTCGGGCCGCGGTAGCCGACGTTGTGCCGGTTGTAGAGCTGGTCGTAGTGGTAGAAGTGACGTGCCGGGCTGCCAGGTCGTGGTCGTCAGCGGGGTCGTCGGCGACGGTGTGCCACCCGGCCTTGTCGAAGGCGTCGCTGAGGGTGAACCGGCTGCTGGCGACGAGCTCGGCATACCGCTGCGTGCTGTTGACCCACAGCCCCGACTGCAGGGTGGAGTGGGCGAGCCAGCTGATCCCGCCGAAGGTCGGGGAGGTGAGCCAGGCGCTCTGCGTGGACCAGCTGACGCGGGCCAGCGAGGCGGTGCGCTGGCGCAGGACGGCGTCGACTCCCGGCGAGAAGCTCGTGCCCTGGACGGCGACCTGCCCGTAGCTTTCGACGAAGGCGATGATGACGTCCTTGCCGCGCAATCCGGTCAGCAGGTCCGAAGCGGGGACGCTGGCCTCGGGGTCGGGGCTGTGGATGGCCTGCTCGAAACGACGCGGGTCGCTGAGCGCCGCCTGGGTGGCGCGCACCTGCGAGACGGCCAGCCCGGTGGCGCTGGCCGAGGCGACCGGAGACCCCGGGACGAGCTGCAGTGACAGGCCCGCGCACAGCCCCCAGATGGCTGTGAGAGCGGCAAGGCCGCGAACCGTGCCGCGGCGGTGACGGGCGGCCACGGTGGTGATGTGAATCGTTGATGCGGTGATTGCGGCGACGAGCAGGATGAGACCGATCCCGACCGCGGCGAGCGCGATGTTCGTGAGCGTGGTGCCGATAGCGTCGCGTACCACGCCCATAGCCTGACTGATGCTGACCCAGTCGTTCACCGGGTTGAACGCCCGGTCGACCTCCTCGTAGAACGCCATGTTGAGGATCTTGTCGATAGTGAGCAGGCCGAACGAGGATTCCGGCGATAGTGGCCACGATCCGTCGTGGCCTGGGCGGCAGCACCAGCGCGACAGCAACCAGGACCAGCGCTTCCACCGGGATGCGGGCAAAGGCGGCCGAGGGTGAACTGCCAGGCACGGTCGGGCGCCAAGAGATCGATCCACACGACCAGCGACCGCAAGCACGGTGACGGCGATCCGCACTGCCCGGCGGGTGCGCGGGCTAGCGCCGGTGCGGTACAGCCAGATCACGTCGCGGCCGAACGACTCGGCCAGCAGCAGCAGCGCGGCGGCGACCGCGATCATCCCGACACGGCGGCTCGGGCACTCCGGATGCGGCGACGGTGAGCACGATGCCCTGGACCGCGGCCACGACCTTGCGCCAGTACCGGGGCGGCAACGGCGCGGCCAGCCACGGGATCAGCCAGCCCGCCAGCAGCAGCGCGTAGCGGGCGGCGCCGATGGCCAGCACCCAGCCGCCGTAGTCCTGGGACACGACGATGCTGAGCAGCAGGATGAGGAAGGCGTCGACCTCGCCGTCGATGGCGGGCGCCCAGCGGGGTGGCGGTGCCGGTCCGGCGCGCCACCTGCCCGTCCACCGCGTCGAGGACCAGCGCGACGGTGGACAGGGTGACCAGCGCTGTGATCGGCACCGGCCGGCCGAACGAGTCGGCAACCAGGCCCGCGACCCCGGCGATCAGCAGCGCCCGGGTCAGGGTGACCCAGTCCGCCGGGAGCATCGGATGGCTGGTCGCTGCGCATGCGGGCGGTGACAAGCAGCGCGGTCGCCGCCGAACCGGTGGCCAGCCCGGCGATCCAGCCTGCGACGCCGAGACCAGCCGTGGCGGACACGACGCCGAGCAGGGCGGCTGTGGCGAGCATCCCCAGGATCGTCGCGAGCCGAATCGCAGGCAGCGCGCCTTTGCCCGCGGAGCCGGATCGCAGGCGGCGCGCCTTCGTCCGCAGGCTGAACCGTGCGCACCGCGCCTCCGTCTCCTAGCCATCTGCCGCCATTCCCTCATGAGGACAACGGGTCCGCAGTCACGCTGGTTCACCGCGACCGGCCGCGGGCCCGCGATGCTACCGCATCCGGGAAGGGGGCGCCGACGCCACTGGAGAAAGCTGGCGCCACGGGAGAAGATGTCACCGCCCGGAGGCCCTGCTCACCGTGGCGGTTCGGGTGCTGCGTGGTCGATGGGCCGACGCCGCTTGGGACGAGGCCGTGCTGAAGGCGCCGAGGAACTGGTTGCGGAAGGCGTCCATTGGCTCGAGCGGAGCGGAGGGACTCGGGCAGCAGCCCGTCCTGCCAGCGCCAGGAGGCAATCTGCCTGAACACCGAAGGGTCGCGGGCGATGATCGAGATCGACCACCTCGTGGCTGGCCCCGGCGCCGGCTGATAGCGGTGTGCGGGCTGCTCGTCGCCGAGCAGGATGAGCACGAGGTTCGGGTCGTTCAGCTCGGTGACCCATGAGGTGAGGGCCATCATCGAGTACTGGATCGACTTGGCGAAGGCCCGGCGCGCTTGCTGGCGCTGCCCAAGGTGGAGAGCCGGGGTTTCGCCGTGCGCGGGCATCGGGTCGAATATCGAGCCGTTGCCGACCTTGTTCCAGGGCACCATGGTCGGCAGCGGGGCCCAGGGCATGTGCGAGGAGACCAGGTCGATCTCGGCCATCACGGGCTTGTGGCCGGGGCGAGTTCGAGCCGCTGGAACTCGGCCAGGGTGTACTGGTCGGGCATCGAGGCGTAGCTGAAGCGTCGGGCCGTGGTAGCCGACGTTGCGCCGGTCGTAGAGCTGGTCGAAGTGGTAGAACTGACCTGCCGGGCGGCCAGGCGACGTCGTCCGTCGGGGCTGTCGCTCGACGGTGCGCCAGCCGGCCTTGTCGAAGGCGTCGCTGAGGGTGAACCGGCTGGCTGGCGACGCAGCTGCGGCATACCGCTGCTTGCTGTTGACCCACAGCCCCGACTGCAGGGTGGAGTGGGCGAGCCAGCTGATCCCGCCGAAGGTCGGGGAGGTGAGCCAGGCGCTCTGCGTGGACCAGTCAGCGCGGGCCAGCGAGGCGGTGTCGCTGGCGCAGGACGGCGTCGACTCCCGGCGAGAAGCTCGTGCCCTGGACGGCGACCTGCCCGTAGCTTTCGACGAAGGCGATGATGACGTCCTTGCCGCGCAATCCGGTCAGCAGGTCCGAAGCGGGGACGCTGGCCTCGGGGTCGGGTCGGTGGATGGACCTGCTCGAAACGGCGCGGGTCGCCGAGCGCTGACCTGAGTGGCGCGCACCTGCGCGACGGCCAGCCCGGTGGCGCTGGCCGAGGCGACCGGGGACCCCGGGACGAGCTGCAGTGACAGGCCCGCGCACAGCCCCCAGATGGCTGTGAGAGCGGCAAGGCCGCGAACCGTGCGCGCGGCGGTGCCGGGCGGCCACGGTGGTGATGTGAATCGTTGCTGCGGTGATTGCGCGCGACGAGCAGGATGAGACCGATCCAGAGCGCGGCGAGCGCGATGTTCGTGAGCGTGGTGCCGATGGCGTCGCGTACCACGCCGACAGCCGAGCTGATGCTGACCCAGTCGATCACCGGGTTGAACGCCCGCTCGATCTCCTCGTAGAACGCTATGTTGAGGATCTTGTCGAGCGTGAGCAGGCCGAACAGGATTCCGGCGATGGCGGCCACGATCCGTCGCGGCCGGGTCGGCAGCACCAGCGCGACGGCAACCAGGACCAGCCCTTCCACGGGGATGCGGGCAAAGGCGGCGGGGGTGAACTGCCAGGCACGGTCGGGCGCGACGAGATCGACCCACACGAGCAGCGACCGCAAGCACGGTGACGGCGATCCGCAGTGCCCGGCGGGTGCGCGGGCTACGCCGGTGCGGTACAGCCAGATCACGTCGCGGCCGAACGACTCGGCCAGCAGCAGCAGCGCGGCGGCGACCGCGATCATCCCGACACGGCGGCTCGAGCACTCCGGATGCGGCGACGGTGAGCACGATGCCCTGGACCGCGGCCACGACCTTGCCGCCAGTACCGGGGCGGCAACGGCGCGGCCAGCCACGGGATCAGCCAGCCCGCCAGCAGCAGCGCGTAGCGGGCGGCGCCGATGGCCAGCACCCAGCCGCCGTAGTCCTGGGACACGACGATGCTGAGCAGCAGGATGAGGAAGGCGTCGACCTCGCCGTCGATGCGGGCGCCCAGCGCGGTGGCGGTGCCGGTCCGGCGCGCCACCTGCCCGTCCACCGCGTCGAGGACCAGCGCGACGGTGGACAGGGTGACCAGCGCTGTGATCGGCACCGGCCGGCCGAACGAGTCGGCAACCAGGCCCGCGACCCCGGCGATCAGCAGCGCCCGGGTCAGGGTGACCCAGTCCGCCGGGAACATCGTCGGCTGGTCGCTGCGCCATGCGGGCGGTGACAATCAGCGCGGTCGCCGCCGAACCGGTGGCCAGCCCGGCGATCCAGCCTGCGACGCCGAGACCAGCCGTGGCGGACACGACGCCGAGCAGGGCGGCTGTGGCGAGCATCCCCAGGATCGTCGCGAGCCGAATCGTGCAGGCAGCGCGCCTTTGCCCGCGGCGCCGGATCGCGGGCGGCGCGCCTTCGTCCGCAGGCTGAACCGTGCGCACCGCGCCTCCGTCCCTAGCCATCTGCCGCCATTCCCCATGAGGGACACGGGTCCGCGGTCACGCTGGTTCACCGCGACCGGCCGCGGGCCCGCGATGCTGCCGCATCCGGACGGTTGAACTATGTGTCCAGGTCGGCCCGTGTAACCGGTGTGGCTGGCTTACGTGCTCAGTTCCGGCACGGGATCGGTCCGGCCGTCCGCCGCTTCGGCCCGTCGTTGCTGCGCCTGGCCGCCGGCGTCACCGTGCTGTGGTTTCTCTGGCGGCAGGTGGGCGCGGCGCCGTTCAAGGACGGGCTGCGCGCGGTCACCTGGCAGGCGGTCGTGGCCGCCGTCACGCTCACTGCCCTGACCACGGTGTGTTCGGCCTGGCGGTGGCGGGTCGTCGCCCGGGCACTCGGCGTCGGACATTGGCCTGCCCGCGCGCGGTCAGCGCCTACTACCGTTCCCTGTTCCTCAACTCCGTGCTCCCCGGCGGGGTTCTCGGCGACGTGCACCGGGCGGTCACGCACGGCCAGCGCGCTGGAGACGTGGTGCGGGGCTGCGCGCGGTGGCGTGGGAACGGCTGTGCGGTCAGGTCATCCAGGCCGTGGTGACCGCCGTCGTGTTGCTGGCTCCTGCCGTCGCCGGTCCGGCCCGCGCTGCCGTACGTTCTGGCGGGCGTGGCGGGCGTAGCCGGGTGTGCTGCGCTGGTCGTGCGCGGCGCTGCTCGCCGCGGCCGGCCGCGGCTGGCACGCGCCGCCCGGGCCGTTTCCGCTGACCTGCGTCGCGGCCTGCTGGCCCCGGACGTGTGGCCCCAGCTCACGCTGGCCTCGGTGCTGGTCGTCGCCGGGCACACGGCCACGTTCGTCATCGCGGCCCGGGTCGCTGGCTGCACCGCACCCCTGGGCGAACTGGTCGCGCTGCTGATGGTGGTCCAGACCGCAGTGGTGATCCCGCTTGAGTATCGGCGGGTGGGGGCTGACGGGAAGGAGCCGCCGCCTGGGCCTTCGCCGCAGCCGGGCTCGGCGCGGCCACCGGGGTCACGGTCGCCACCCTCTATGCGGTGCTCATGCTGGCCGCGGTTGCCCCGGGCGCTGGCTTGCTGCTGGGGGACGCCGTTCGCCGCCGTCGCGGCCCGGGTCACCCGCGCGAGTCGAGACGACCTGATCCGGCGCCGCGGGCGTTGGAGGTCGTTCGTGGCTGACCGCCACCCGGCGACCGGCCTCGGCGCACCGCTGACGACGCCCCGACCCGGTGCGAGGCCGAACGGCTCGTCCCGTGACCGGGCCCGCCCAGGCGGCGATCCGCCATCGTATCCGATCCCGCTGCGCTTCGGTGACGGCTACTCAACCACTGCCACGGTCGTCAGCTTCACCGGCCTGACCGACGCGCAGCAGCACGTGGCCCTCGAACTCGGCTCTACTCGCCGCGGCCGGGCTGCCGCTGGTGCGCCTGCACAGTGAATGCCTCACCGGTGACGTGTTCGGCAGTCAGCGATGCGACTGCGGGCCGCAACTGCGCGAAGCGGTCGAGCGGATCACCAAGCACGGCGGCTACGCTGCTGTATCTGCGCCAGGAAGGGCGCGGCATCGGACTGTATGACAAACTCGACGCCTACGCGCTGCAAGATCGTGGTCTGGATACGTACGACGCGAATCTCGCGCTCGGTCACCGGGCCGACGAGCGCGACTACACCAGCGCGGCCCAGATGCTGCACGCGCTCGGCGCCAGCCGCATCGCGGCTGCTGAGCAACAACCCGGACAAGGGCGCTCAGCTGGCCCGCCTGGGCATCACGATCGCCAGGCAGGTCCCCACCGCGCTGCACCTTACCGGACCAACGCCGCCTACCTGGCCACCAAGGCCCGGCGCGGAGGGCATGATCTGCTTTCGCGGGGTCCTGAACGCGTCGCCGAGCCGCACTGGCACGCCGACCCGCCTCGACGGTCCCGCAGACCTAGGGTCCAAGGGCCGATGACAGACACCTGCGAGCTCTCCGCCGCCCACCAACGCGCCAGAGCGGTGACTCGAATGCGGCCAGCCGCCTGGCTCATGGCCGCGGTCGCACTGTTCCTGCTGGCCGTGGCCGGTTATGCCCTGCTCGTCCACGCGTCCCCGCAGTACTACTGGACGCAGATCGACACGGCCGTCTACCGGGATGGCGGCATCGCCGTGCGGAACCAGCCGACGATGCTCTACGCGCTGAAGCTCGGGGTAGGCGAAGCTGCCGTTCATCTACACGCCGTTCGCCGCGCTCCTGTTCGCTGCGGCGAGCGGTGCGTCGTTCGCGACCTGGCAGGTCGGGCTGGCGGTGCTCACGATCGGGCTGCTGCCGGTGGTGGCGTACCTTTCCCTGGGACTCGCCGGGCGGCCCGCCGGCCTGGCCAGGGCGGCGGCGGCGTTTGCGATCGCCGCGGTGGGCCTCTGGCTCGAACCGGTGGCGATGACACTGTTCTTCGGGCAGATCAACCTCGTGCTGCTGGCCCTGGTGGTGGGCGATCTCGCGCTGCCGGACCGCATCAAGGGCAAGGGCATCGGAATCGGGCTGGCGGCGGGGATCAAGCTCACGCCGTTGATCTTCATTCCGTACCTGCTCTTCACGCGGCGAGTAAAGGCCGCGGCGGTCAGCGCGCTGACCTTCGCGGTCACGGTAGGACTTGGGTTCGCGCTGCTGCCGCACGCCTCCGCGGTCTACTGGGGCGGGCAGTTCGCCCGGCCGGGCAGCAAACACTTCCACCTGGACAACCAGTCCCTTAACGGCGTCATACTGCGCCTTACCCACGCCGGGCCCGACGCGCACGCGTACTGGCTGGTCGCGGCGCGTCGTCGTCGGCATCGCCGGGCTCGCCACCTCGATACTGGCGAGCCGGCTGTGGCCACGAGCTACTGGGCCTGGTTGCGTGCGCCGCGACCGGCCTGCTGGTGTCCCCGGTCACCTGGTCGCACCACTACGTTTACGTGGTACCGGCGCTTGTCCTCGCCGCGTACGGGCCACGGCGCCTCGGCTACCGGATCCTCGGCGCCGCGCTGGTGGTGGGCTTGTTTGGCTGGTGGCCCGTGCCTATTGGCAACCAGGGCGGCTACGACCCTAAGGCCCAGCTGCTGCCGCGCGGGTTGCTGCTTCTCGCGCCGAACCGCGGCAACAACGGGCGGCAGTCGAGTTCACCTGGCGTGGGCTGGAATTGATCGTCGGCAACTACTACGTGCTCACCCTGCTCGTGTTTATCGCGGCCACCGCATGCGCCCTGGTGCTTATCCGTCGCCTCAGGCCTGAGCGCGCGCAGTCGGCCCCCGAGCCCGATGCCGTGTGGGCGGCACGCCCGCCCGGCGTCGCCCGGTAGGGCGATCAGCTTCCTGAACGGAAGGCGCTGGGCACGTTCGCGATGCAGGCCTGGCACTTGTCGTAGTCCGGGAGCAGCCTGGTCGCGCTTGTGCCTCCGCTGAGCGCAGCGGCGCCGACCGCGACCAGCAGGGCCTACCGTCGTCGCCGGGTACTGGCGGGGCGCTAGCCGGGCGAGCGCCCCACAAAGTCAAGCTGGTGGGCGATGTAGACCAGCTCGCCCGCGGCCAGTTGCCGACCGCGCTCAGCCAGCCAGTCGGCCAGGTCCGCCGGTTCCACCCGGTCCTGGCGATTCCGCAATGCGTCCTGGATCGTGTCAAGGATGCTGCGCAGGAAGTAAGCCTCATCGCCCGGGTAGTTCCCGTCCGGGCCGGCGTGCACGACCCAGTCCGACGACCCCGCCGCCAGCGCGGGCGCCCCCGCAGCCCGCAGGTGGTGAAACAGGCGGCGGCCCGTCCGGCTTTCCCGGCCGAACGTACCGTAGCGAAAGCGCTCATCCATGTCGCGGTGGTAGGCCTGCATGATCTGGTCGTCGTGGGGTGGCCGGGCGCGAAGATGCTCTCGCCGTCGTAGTTGATCGTGAACCAGTAGACGCCGCCGGGGACAAGCAGCCGCAGCAATCCGGGCAGGACGGCTTCGACACGTCCACCAGGTCCAGGACGGCGTTGGCGATCAGCACATCGGCTTGCGCCCCGTGAGCGGCCTCCAGGTAACTGCCGAGCTCGGCGTGCACCAGGCGCACCCGCAGATCACCCACCTGCAGCCCATCCGGCAGCAGGTCGCTGCGCAGGCCCCGCGCGGCCGCCCAATCGCGCAGCCACCGGCGAGAACAATCCAGCAGCTGCCGATCCGCATCCAGCAGGATGTACTCGCCGGCTGCCGACCGCGCCCCAGTCCATCAGACGGGCCACCATCGTCCCCAGGTTTGGCTGCCGACCTCCAGCACCTGCGGCGCACCCGCGGGCATCAGGCGGCGCAACTCGGCCAGCACATGCCGGTTAAGCGCCCGGTCATCCACGGTCGTCTTCGCGGCCAGGTAGCGGCGCATAGTCGGAGGTCATCGAGGCTTCGTCGAAGCAAGTCATTGCTTCTCGGCTACCATCGCGAACTTGCGCACCCGCCCGCTGCCGAGCCAGTCACTCCACAGCTGATGGGCCGTGATCAGCTCGGCGGTGGCCTGCGTCCCGATCTGGCTTACGATCTGGGGTGAATCAGCCCGGTAACAGCGAAGCAGCGCCGTCGCTATCGCGTGATGGGAGGAGCTGTACTCCTGCCGCCAGATCACGGTCAGCCCCGCGTTGCGCAGCACGCCCGTCAATTCCGCCAACTCGATGAGCCAGACCGTATCGGCGCCGGGCATCCGCGCCCGCTCCTGCTGGGTGAGCGGCTTGCCTTCCTCGACCGTGAAAGCGAAACGCCCGCCCGGCTCCAGCACGCGCGCCACCTCACCCACCAAGGCGTCCTTTGTCGGGGAAGGCCAGCATCGTCTCCAGCAGGAGTACCACCTCGAAGCGGCCCTCGGGCAGAGGCGGGAGGTGAGCTTGCTCGAAGCGGCAGGGAAGCTTCCCGGCCAGCTCCCGGGCGGTGGCCAGTGCGCTGGCGGAGTGATCGACACCCAGGTAGTGGCATCCCGACTCCGCCGTGATCATCCGGCCGGGGCCTACCACCCTGCAGCACAGGTCGAGCACTGAGGACGCCGGGACCGACCCGGGCCTGGTGAGCCAGCGTCCGGACCTCGCCCGCCCGCATGAAGCTCTCCTGGCCTACATACTCGCCCGCGGGGTAGGCGGCCGCCCGGGCCCGCTCTAGCGCCGTCAACAATGGTGCTCGTTGATCCTGTCTCACGTCAGATCCCGCACGGTGTCCGGCCCGGCGGAGCGGTGCCACCCGGCCCGGCAGAGCTACTGCCGGCCGCGCCGCGCCGGTGCCGAGCGGACGGACGCCGATCGTCCCGGGTCGAACCGCGCCCGCCGCTTCCACGTACCACCTCTGTGTCAGGTATGACGGATCGGCGGCGGGTGTGGTTCAGCTCGGCCGCAGGGTGGAGGCTGGCTCGGTGCGGCAGGCGCTCTGGAGGGCCGGAATATCGTGCGGGTCCACGTAGTAGTTCCCGAGGGGTTCGACAATCCCGGCCAGCCTACCGGCGGCAACATATATGACCGGCGCGTCTGCGCCGGACTGGCCGAGGCCGGATGGGATGTGCTGGTCACGACCGTCGCCGTGGCGTGGCCGGATCCCGGCTCGGGCGCCCGCGCCGACCTGGCCCGCATCGTTTCCGCCATCCCCGACGGTGAGACCGTCCTGATCGACGGGCTCATCGCCTCGCCGACCGCCGCGCAGCTGCTGCCACACACCGGCCGGATACGAATGACAGTGCTGCTGCACATGCCACTGGCCACCGCCGCCGACACACACGCATGATGCCAGCGCGGAGCGCCCGAACGGGTCGGTGCTCCGCGCGGCCACCGGCGTGGTCGTTACCAGCGAATGGACCCGCCAGCAGGTCCTGACCCGATACGCGATCCCGGCCCGCCGGGTGCACGTCGCCCAGCCTGGCGTCGATCGGGTCGCTGCCCCGGCCCGGCCCGTCCGCGGCCACCTGATCTGCGTCGGAGTCCTCAGGCCGCCACAAGGGGCAGGACCTCCTTCGTCGAGGCGCTCGCCGACCTCGCTGAGCGGGACTGGCACTGCGTGCTGGCCGGACCGCTCGACCGCGACCCGGACTTCGTCGAACAATTGCAGGCCCGTATCACGCGCCTCGGCTACGGCCACCGCGTCCGGCTCACCGGCGTCCTGACCGGCGCGGCGCTCAGCCACGCGTACACCACCGCCGACCTGCTCGTCGCGCCGTCCCGCTCGGAGACCTACGGCATGACCGTCACCGAAGCGCTCGCCCACGGCCTGCCCGTCATAGCCGCCGCCGTCGGTGGGCTGCCCGAAGCGCTCGGCTCCACCGCCGATGGCACCCGCCCCGGCCAACTGGTCCTCCCGGCGATCCGGCTGCCCTCGCCGCCGCGCTCGGAGACTGGCTGGGCGACGAGCGCCACCGACACCGGCTACGGGCCGCCGCACGACAGCGGCGGTCGACCCTGCGCGGCTGGGAACAGACCACGCAAGAGATAGCTGAACGCACTGACCGCCTACGGGTGCAGTAAGCCTGTGCCGCCCGGAGTGAACAACCACCCTGAGAAGACCAGTCGGCCGGGCTTGAACCGCCCGCGCCGAGCAGGCCCCCGGGTGAGCCCTTCCGGTACCAGCGACCAGATGAAGGAGAGTCCGCCCGATGACAATCAGAACCGAGAGCCGCATAACGATCGCCAGCAGCGTCCGTGAGGTGTGGGCGTATGTCTGTGACGTCGGACGCTGGCCGGAGTGGGCGCCGACGGTTCTCGAAGGCCGGGTTCGCGGAGGAGGTCCGCTTCAGCCCGGCTCGCGGGTGGAGCAGCGGGCGAAGCTGATACTCGGGCTGAGTCGCGGCCGGAGCCAGGAGGTGACCGCTGTCGAGGCGCTCCCGCTACCGTGGCGTTCGCCGGGCCAATGGGCACTTCCGCGGCGCGCTGGGGAATGGAACTCGAGCCGGTGGACGATAGGCAGACCGACGCCAAGATGTGGATTGAGGTCGACCTCGCGGGCATCATGCGCGCGGTCCCAGCCTGCATGCTCAAAGGCAGGATTCAGCGCGTAAGCGATCGTCGAGATGGCGGCGATCAAGGCTGCGGTCGAGGCCGATGCGCGGGAGGCGCGGAGTCCTAGATGGGGTGGCGCGGTTCTACCGCGACGCTACCGAGATCCGAGGAGCACACCGTGAGCCAGACCGACCGTACGCGAGAGCGCCTGATCGAGACATACCGCAAGAAGGCGAAGCACTACGACATCACCTCCCGGCTCTACCCCGCGCCCGGCTACCCCCAGCGGGCACAACGCCTCCGGGCCGTGCAAGCGCTCGGCCTTCGCCGCGGGTGACAGCGTGATCGACATCGCATGCGGCACAGGTCTGAACTTCCCGCTGATTGAGGAGGTGGTCGGTCCCGGCGGCCGGATCGTCGGCGTCGATCTGACCGACGCGATGCTCGCCCAGCGCCCAGGATCGGATAGAGACGAACGGCTGGAGCAATATCAGCCTCGTGCAAGCCGACGCGGCCAGCTTCGACTTCCCAACCGAGGTCGACGCGATCCTGTCCACGTACGCCCTGACGCAGGTGCCCGAGTGCGCAGAGGTCATCGCCCACGGCGCCGCGGCCCTCTCCGGAGGCGGACGCTGGGTCGTGCTGGATCTCAAGGTTCCCGGCAACACGCCTGGGTGGCTAGCGCAGCTCGGAACCGCAATTGTGCGGCCTTTCGCCTCCATAGATGAGTGGATCATGCGCCGTCCGTGGGAGGCGATTCGCGCAGCCATGCAGGAAGAACTGGCCGATCTCTCCTGGACCGAGTTGTTCTTCGGAACCGCATTCCTCGCTGCCGGGTCCCGCGCCCGATCGGTGTCTATGGACACCGACAGTCCGTCCGCTTCTGCCGAGGTGGGTGGGTGAGCAACGGTGACAGCAACAGCATTGGCCAACGTCCAAGACATGTACCGTCCGATCGAACATCGGCCCCGCAAGCCACGGCGAAAACGCGGCGGCTTACGTCCTACCAGGTAGCCCTAGCAGGCGGTAACGCCGCGGCGCTTGACCGGCCACGCCGGATCAACCACCTTCGGCTAGCAGCTGAGAGATCGCCAGACTTTGCTGGATGAAGGAGCATCTATGGGCTGATCTTGCTAACCAATTTGCTAACAACGGCTCTGGACGATGCCTGACCGGGCTGGACCCAACTCTAGCCCACGGGGCGCGCGGAGCAGCCCGAACGGACAAATGGTGGTCGACTGCGCGAACGGTACAGTCGCGAAACCCAAAGGCCGCCGAGACGGCCAAGCCACCCCCAATCCATGGATGGGCGGCACAGCATCACTCTGACCAGAGCGGATGGATACCCAATGTCACCTTCGGGGAATCCCTACAATAACCTCACTGTGCAGCGGATCCGGCCGATCTCCGGCTGCCGCGGCGAACACGGAACGAGCCCGGATTTCCTCTGCCTCTATACGGGACTCTAATCTCGCGGGCGTCCGCGTGCTCAGCCTGGCAACCACCGCATTCCTGCTGCCCCGCGGGAAATTCCAGTGAACTCCATTGTTCGCTGCCGCAGCTGATAACGTCATGGGACAGTGGCCGCTATCTGATTATCGCCGTCCATGGCTATCCTCGTGACTCCAATCTCCTCTGGTTCCCCGGGTACCCGGCGGCCATTCATGCCATCGCCTGGATACCTGGAATCAGCCCGGTAGGGGCAGGCTTGAAGCGTGACGATCGCCGCCGGGCTGGCGGCGGCATGGGGGCTGACCAGGCTCGGCATGACGCTGACCGGTGACCGGCGGGTCAGCCTGCTCATGACCGCGCTATGGGCGGTGGCACCCGGCTCGATCGTGCTGTCCATGGTGTACCCCAGCCCTGTTCTGCGCACTGGCCATCTGGTCCCTCATCGCCCTGGTGGAGCGGCGCTGGCTGACCGCCGCAGGCCTGACGATCCTGGCTTAAGCACCGTGCACGGCACCGCCGTGGCCCTGGTCGCGGCGGTCACCGTCGCAGCGCCACCCGCCCTGATCCGGGCCGCGCAAGCTCGGCAGCATCGCGCCGCGTGGTGGCGCCCGGCAGTCGCGCTGCTGCTGGCCCCGCCTCGGCCTGCTCGGCTACTGGGGATATGTGGCCGGGAAGGTGCACCGGCCCGACGGATGGTTCTTGCTCGAAAAGAACGTGCACAACGGCCTCGACTGGGGACAGAGCATAATGCGTGCCCTAGGGGACGCGATCATTAACGGGCCGACGGCATTCGTCACTAACCTTGCTGGTGATCGCCGCGGCCGCGGCGATCACCGTGTGCAGCCTGACGCCGAGCGGATGCCCGCGTGCCTGCACGCCTACACGCTGCGTGATAGTCCTGACCGCCCTCGCCGCGGGCCCTTACTACCTGGGCCCAAGCCACGCTTCCTGCTGCCCGCCATGCTGCTCGGCCTTCCGCTGGCCCCGCCTGCTGATCCCGGCGCGAACGTGGGTGCTGATCCCCTGATCGCCATGCTCGCCGCCGCGTCAACCTGGTTCGGCCTCTATCTCATGAGCGTCGGATGGGCACCATGAACTGAGCGCGGACACGGCGCCACCCCCGCCACGGGACAGCCAGCAGCATCCCGCCACGCTCGTCCCCGCCGAACTGGCAGGAAGACCCAACGCAGTGTGCTGCAGAATTGTCCTTTCGTAAATAATCGGGTAACGACGGATCGCCCCCGTCCCCTCCCCACACCACCGGACATGCCGTACTCGCATCCGGCGGTTCGTCAAGCCGTCGGATTGAAACGCTGCCTAGGTGGCTGTCATGGTCTTTCAGGCCGAGGTGTCTCCCAGTAGGTGTTGGGCAGGGCCGCGCCAAGGACCTGGGAGCCCGCGATCCGCCAGTATCCCTTGCTGCTGCCCGACCCATTTGCGGACGTTGCTCTCAGCGATACCGCGTATCCGCAGGTTACGCCGCCTGGCGGCGGTCGTCTTCCATTCTCCAGCGACCTGCCGCAGGCGGCGGCGCAGTGCCAGAGTGCCCTCTCGAGCAGAGAAAGGGCTTTCTGAATGTGATTTGTGCACGGTGCCCTGAGGGAATGGCTGGCATGACGGCGGCGCTGAGCGTAGCGTCTGCACCTGGCGGGGCCGGGAACGCATGCCGCTGGTGGCGCTGGTCCTGGCGGTTCGAGCGGGTGAGCCTGGTGCGGGACTCCACATCATTTCGGGGCTTGCTGCCCGTACGCCGGGTCTAGTGAGGCAACGAGCGAATCTGCCAGATGCCCGTGACACCACGGGTGCTCAGTCCGGGTTATAAGGTGAGCCGATGCCTCCCATCCCGCGATCGGCCGAGTACTCTCGACGGCTGGTACGCAGACCGGGTTGCCACGCCGACCGTCGACTAGATCATGAACAGGCACATGGGCTTTCCTCCAGACACGCGAGCTGGAGTGGTCCCCGCCGAAGCAATCCCGGAGCTGGCCGAGGAACTCCGGCCCACGCCTGGGAGTACGTTGCTGGACCTCGCCTGCGGCCGGGGCGCCTATGCGGCTGCTGATCGCGCAGAAAGCCGGGACGCTCCTCATCGGCGTGGACTTTTCGGCGCAGGCACTTACTGAGGCACGGGAGCAGGCTGCGCGAATGGGCGTGAGCAACGCGAGCTTCCGCGTCGGCGAGCTCACGGCGGCGGGACTGCCCGATGCCAGCGTCGAGGCCGTGCTATGTAGTGACGCCATCCAGTTCCTCGAACGAGCCACTGGTTACGCCTATGACGAGATCCGCAGGGTCCTCAAGCCCGGCGGCCGGGTGGTGCTGACCTGCTGGGAGCCGCTGGACCGCAATGATGAGCGGCTCTCTCCGGGTACGCCGCGCAAACCTCAGTGCCGAGCCTCCACCAGGCGGGCTTCATGGACGTTGAGGTCCGCGACCGCCCGTCGTGGCTGGCACGCGAGCACGCGCTGTGGGAGGAGGCCGTCACGCTTGCCCCTGGCGACGACCCTGCGCTGCGCCCCTTCATGCGGAGGGCGTGAAGTCCTTTGCCGTGGACCGCCCTGCTCCGCCGCGTGCTCGCCGTCGCAACCAACCCTCAATAACCTCTTGTGCCAGGCCACTGCCGAGGACGCCGACGATGGCCCAGTCACCGACCCCGGCCCGGCACGTCGATCCGGCCGAACCCGTAGACCACCTCACCCTGCAGACCCGGGGGCCACGGCCCAGCCGCCAGCGGCCGCCGCCGGACCGGGCGTGACTTCGCCGCCCGCGCCGAGCAGCCGGACGGTCGCGAGAGGGTCATGCAGAGGTGATGGGCTGCGCAGTCACGACCGCCTCCCGGGCAGGAGAAGCCGCGATGGCAGGGTGCGGGCAGGGTCCTGCCCGGCGTGTCCGAGTGGATGCCTGTTCAGGGAAATCTCCCCGGTTCTGGTGTCCGAGGCCGGAGGCGAACCAATTGCACATCTTTCGTTCGTCCTGGCTACGTGTGGGGCTGCTGCTCGGTGTTGGTGGTGTGCGGTGAGGTGGCGGGGCTGGACGAGTCGACTGTCCCTATTTGATCTGCCCCGAGCTTTCCGGACAGCGGATTTGTGGCTAATTCACGCTGCGGACTGCTGTTCCAGGTACTCGTCGTGGACTTGCTGCGGGGTCCGGTACTGAGTCGGTGACGGTCCAGTTCCGAAGGCCGACGGGAACGATATCGGCGCTACCGCGGCGCAGACGGTTTGTGTAACAGACTGCGCGTGCGCCTGGCGAAGCAGAATCTTGCCCGGGCTTGCGGCCGTTTGGTTGCAGTGACGAGTCATGCGCCGACGGGCGGTACCCCGGTCTCAGGGCTTCTGGCCCGAGACATCACACGCAAGCGTGAATTAACCGCCGAGGCCGGATGAGGGCGGGTCTCGTAGAGCGAGGATGACGAGCTGAGTGCGGTCTCTGGCACCGAGGGTTTTGCCAGCAGGCTGGCGACGTGGGATTTGGCGGTGGTGGTGGCGAGCACCAGAGCCTGCGCGATTTCGTAGTTCGACGGGCCGCGGGCGACGAGTTTCAGCATCGTCGAGTCTCGCGGGCGGTGAGCTGGTCCAGGCGGTGTCCCTGATCTGGCGCCCGGGGGCGGGGCCGCTGGGCGCAGTGCTCGATCAGGCGCCGGGTAATGGAGAGGACGGTGGCGCGTCTCCCGCCACGGCAATGCGGACGGCGGCGACGAGCTGGTCTGCGGGCGCGGTCTTGAGCAGAATCCGCTGGCCCGCTGTGCAGCGCTTCAAAGACATATTCGTCGAGATCGAAGGTGGTGAGAAGTACGACTCGCGGGACGGGATCCCGGGCGGCTAGCTGGCGGGTGGCCGTTCCAGCCCGTCATTCGTCTCACAGCCCCTCCTGTGATGCGGCCGGGCGACGGGGCGTTGACACTTTCCGATATAGGCATATGATGGCTGCCATGGCACGAGCGGCGACGACCTCGGACGCGTTCAACGCGATCGCCGAGCCGCAGCGGCGGGAGATCCTGGTCCTGCTGCAGGGCGGCGAGCGGCCGGTGACCGAGCTGGCGCGGGATCTGGGGATGAGCCAGCCGCAGGCGTCCAAGCACCTGCGGGTGCTCCGGGAGGTCGGGCTGGTGCGGGGCCGCAGGGCGGGCAAGCAGCGGTTGTACGGCCTGGACGCCCGCGGGCTGCGGCCGGTGCACGAGTGGCTGGGCGGCTTCGAGCGGTTCTGGAGCGGGAGCTTCGACCGGCTGGACGAGTACGTGCAGGACCTGAAACAGGCAAGGCGGGAGGAACCACCGGTTGGCGACGACCAGTAGCGGCGGCGAGCCCGAACACGCGACCGCGGACCGCGAGATCGTGATGTCCCGGGTCATCAGCGCACCACGGGAGCTGGTGTTCGAAGCGTTCACGCAGGTCCGGCACCTGTCGCGGTGGTGGGGACCGGAGGGGTTCTCCACCACCACGCGGTCCTTCGAGTTCCGCGTCGGCGGGGCCTGGGACTTCGTGATGCACGGGCCGGACGGGACCGACTACCAGGAGTGGATCACCTGGCGGGAGATCGTCCCGCCGGAGCGGATCGCGCTGCTGCACGGCGAGTCCCGAGACGACCCCAACGCCTTCGAGTCGGTCCTGGCCTTCGAGCCGGTCGGCGACGAGACCCGGATCGTGATGCGCACGGTGTTCCCCACCAAGGAGCTCCGCGACGAGGCGGTGGAGAAGTACCACGCGATCGAGGGCGGCGAGCAGACCCTGCGCAACCTGGCGGCCTACGTCGCCGAACTCACCCGGAACGACACCGGCCGGAACGAGACCACCTCGAACGAGACCACCCCGAAGGGAGCGGAGAGCTGATGGCCGGGAAGGTGTTCTTCAGCGTGACGATGTCGCTCGACGGTTTCATGGCACCCGAGGCCGTGCCGAGCCGAGGACGCCTTCTCGCCCGAGAAGCAGGACGACCCGGGCGTCAGGCGCTGGATGACGAAGTGGTCGGAACTGCAGGCGTGGTTGTTCCCGCAGCGCTGGTTCCGGGAGAACCTCAAGCTCGGCGAGGGCGGCGAGGAAGGCATCGACAACGACATCGCACGGGCGACGTACGAGCGCACCGGCGCGAGCGTCATGGGCAAGCGCATGTTCGACCTCGGCGAGCAGGCATGGCCGGAGGAGGCTCCGTTCCACACCCCGGTCTTCGTCGTCACCCACACCAAGCGTGACCCGTGGGAGCGCCCGGGCGGCACCACCTTCCACGTTCGTCGAGGCCGGCGCTTGCGCTGGTTCTCGCGCGCGAGCGCCAGCATCTCGTCGGTCATGTCGAGCCCGTAGGCCTTGCCGGTCGGGCCGACGCCGCTGGGCCGAGAGCAGCACGTCGATGCCGCCGCCGGAGCCCAGGTCGAGCACCACCTCACCCCGGCCTGCAGCTCGGCCAGCGCCGTCGGATTGCCACACCCGAGCGACGCAAGCACCGCCTCGGGGGAAGGATCGCCGTTCGCTCCTTCGCTGTACAGGTTGACGTGATCGGGTCGTCACTGGAGGTCCCGCCACGACCTGCCGCCGCAGCAACCTGTCCTGACCCGGCGGTCGCTTGCAGCGCGGCCTTCCGCACCGCTCCCGGACCGTGGCTTCAGATTCTCGGTGCTCATCTTTGCCCTCATCAAGAATGATTGATGGCTGCGCGAGAAAAGGGGCGACTAACAGCAGCGTCCGCCGTCTCGCGGGGATGGGGCGCTCGCCATGCTCCGACGAGCCTCGCCCGGCTTCGGCCAGCGCGTCGTCGCGTTCAGGGTGTAATACATCCAGCGACCATCCCGCCGGTCCGTGACCTAAGCCGGCATCCTTCAGCACCCTGAGGTGGAAGGACAGACGAGACCGCGCCGCCTCGAGCGCATCGGTGAGGTCGCAGACGCAGCGCTCCCTGAAGCGCAGGCGCTGCAGGATCGAGAGGCGCGTCGGGTCGGAGAGGGCATGAAAGAGGCGCGTTGCCCGCTCGAGTGTCCGTGTGAGTGCGCGTGGCCATGGATCGAAAATATCAAGCCTTGTTGATATGTCAAGCGAGGGATCGAGGCCACGTTGTCCCCCGCGGGCACGGATGCTGACCGATCGTGCCCGGCTGCGGCAAAGACGTTACCGTTTTGGGAGCCGGCCGCTGCGTCGGACTCATGCAGCGCCGCCGGAGGGCGAGGAGACGTGATGCGCCGCCATCATCACCCACCCGACGATCCTGATGGGCACGACCACGACCATCCTGGGCACCAGCACGGCGGCGTCGATCCCTCCGTGCTGTCGAACGAGCGTGGGCTGTGGGCGGTCAAGTGGTCGTTCTGGGCCTGTTCGTCACCGCGGCGCTCCAGCTGGTGGTCGTGCTCCTGTCGCACAGCGTGGCCCCGCTGGCCGACACCATCCACAACTTCGGCGACGCCGCGACTGGAATCCCGCTGGGCGTCGCCTTCCTTTCGCCAGGCGGCCACCCAACCCGCGTTTTCACTATGGGATACGGCCGCGGGAAGACCTCGCCGGACTGGCCGTCGCTGCTGGACTCATCCTATTCAGCGCGGGGGTCGCGGGATACCAGGCTGTGGAGCGTTTGCTCCACCCCCGGCCTGTCGCCCACCTGGGCGCCGTCGCCCTCGCGTCCATCGTCGGCTTCCTCGGGCAACGAGGTGGTCGCGGTCTTCCGCATCCGGGTGGGCAAGGAGATCGGAAGCGCGGCACTGATCGCCGACGGGATATCACGCCCGGACCGACGGATGGACCAGCCTCGCCAGGTGCTCTTGGCGCGGTGGGCGTCTACTGGGTTACCCGAAGGCCGATCCGATTATCGGCCTCCCTCATCACCGTGGCTATCCTGGCATCGTCTGGCAGTCGGCCCGCACGGTGCTGGTCCGCATGCTGGACGGGTCGAGCCGGAGGTGCTCGACGAGGTCCGGCACGCCGCCGAACATGTGCCCGGTGTACTTGGCACCAGTGACGTGCGGGCGAGGTGGGTCGGCCACCGGCTCCGTGTGGAGGCCAACGTGGCGGTACGAGCCCGACTGACGGTCGTGGAGGGGCACCGATCGCGAAGGAGGTCGAGCAGGAGCCCGAGATCATCTGAAGTTCGTGTCGGGTGTCATTGTGCACGTCGATCCTGCCGAGGAATCGGGTGAGTCGCACCACCGTCCTCGAGCGACCGGGCACCACGAGCGTCCATGACACGGATTCGACGCGGCCAAGTCTCACGAATCCCCTGTGAAGTTCGGCGTGACCACGCCGGGCTTTTGCTTCGTGCTCATACTCGCTCCGCATCGGCCGGCACTGGTGACGGGGCCTCAGCCCAGCGTTGGGCTCGCCCAGCGACTCCGTCGGACGCGGCAGGCCACCTGACGCCCTGGGACGGCCGGTGCTCCACGGGAGCCCGGTCGCCGACTCGGCTGTGCGAGTGGATGGACGCCTGGATGAGCGCGCGTGGGCGGAGGCGGACTCGCTCAGCGACCTCGCCAGCGCGAGCCCCGGTCTGGCGCGCCGGTGACCGAGCGCCGACCGTCGTCCGCGTCCTCCACGGATCGGACGGCTCCTACGTCGGCATCCGAGCCTTCGATGCGGCGCCGCGGCTGATCCGCGCCAGCGAGCTCCGCCGCGACGCCGACCTGACCGTGGACGACTACGTCACTGCCTCTCATCGACAGCTTTCGGGACAATCGCGGCGCGTTCTTCTTCGCACCAACCCGAACGGCGCCATGTGGGACGCCCAGCTCACCGGCTTCGAGGACGTGAACGAGGATTGAACGGGATCTGGGACGTCGCGACCACGCCGCGACTCCACCGGGTGGACCGCCGAGTTTCGCATTCCGCACCGCACGCTCCGCTTTCACAGCGGCGAGACCGTCTTCGGGTTCAACGTCCAGCGGTTCATCCGGCGCAAGAACGAGGAGGCGCTCTGGCGGTCGTGGGGCCGTACCGGAGGGTCTGCTGCAGCTCTTGAATGAGGGTGATATCGCCGGACTCGGGCCCTCTTCAGCGCCACCACGATCTGGACCTGTGGCCGTACGCGGCTTACGCAGGCCGAAACCTCGCGGTACGGGCTCGACGGCGCGACGCAGCGTGCCGGAGAGCTGTCGGTGAAGGCCGGGCTCGACGCGAAGACAGCGGTGCTCCTCGACGCTGACGGCCGATCTGACCATCAACCCCGACTTCGCGCAGGTCGAGGCGGACCAGGAGGTCATCAACCTGACCCGCTTCCCGACCTTCTTCCTGAGAAACGCGAGTTCTTCCTCGAGTCGAGCGGACTGTTCACCTCGGCACGCCGGAGCGGGCTCAGCTGTTCTACTCCAGGCGCATCGGCCTCGGACACGGCCGGCGTCCCGGTCACCATCCTCGGCGGCATCAGGATGTCCGGCAAAGCAGGGCCGTGGGCGATCGGCGCCATCGACGCCCGCACCGGCAACGGGCGAGGAAGCCAACGACCTGGATCCTGCGGTGAAGCACGATCTCCTGCAGCGCGCCTACCGTCGGGGGCATGCTGGATGCACCGGTCCTGGCCCGGCTTGTCGCTGGGCGCGGAAAACGCGGCTGGACTCGATGTCGACCTGCCATTGGTGCTCGGAGGCCGGAATGTCGAGCCGTCGTTCTGGATCGCGGGCACCCAGGTCCCCGGCATCCCGGGGACGCCCAAGGCTTGGCGGGTGGCGACGGATTACCCGAATGACCTGTTCGACACCTTCGTGTCACTGTACCGTATCGACGCAGGGCTTTACCCCGACCCTAGGCTTCGTACGGCGAACCGGCATCTGGGAGACGACCGGGCACATCGACTTCATGCCCCGTCCCCAGGCGCTGGGCGAGCCGCCAGCTCGATGGCCTTCCCGAGCCGGCGAGCTGGGACATCATCGCCGACGCAGTCCGGGTCGCTGCCTCGACAGTGGCGACTGGCAGGACAGGCTGATGTTCGAAATTCGGCGGCCCCTGGAGGGGAGATTTTCAGAATCGGCGCCCGGTTCGAGGCCAACGTTCTGCGCCTGCTCGATGCGCCGATGACAGCCTTGCGAGGTCTTTTCCGGGCGTGACTGATTGCACCCGGCCGGTACTGGTGGACGCGCGGCGAGCCAGCACGCGATCTCTCCGGGTCGGCGCTTTCAGCGTGGCGCTGCCGTGAGCTTCGGCGACTTTTACGATGGGACCAATACCGAAGTTGATCTCGACGCGACCTGGCGTCCGGGCGGTCGGGTGATTCTCGGCACCACCGTTGCCCGAAGTGACGTCCACCTTCCTGAGGGAAGCTTCACGGCCGTGCAGACCACCACCCGCCGAGTACGCGTCCACGCGACCAGTCTCTTACGCTGCTCCTGCAGAGCAGCAACGAAGAACAGCGTGTGGATGTGAACCTGCGGTTCCACTGATTCGACCATCGGCGACGACGTCTACATGAAGTATGGAACTCGGGGTACACGACCGGACAGCGCCGCCCGGTTTCGGTTCCCCTGGCGTGCAGGCGCTCGACGAAGCCTTTCGGATGGCGCCCTCGTCGTGGCGGCCGTGCCATCGATTTCGGCTCTCTGGGCATCGCGGGGCCGACAGGCTGAACTCACTTTGCCGTGACGAGGCGCACGGCGATCGATCGTTGTGGGGGAGCCGGCGTAGCAGGCGGCAGCAAACGGCAGGAGGGATGATGGATTTCCTTCAGAAGCTCACGTTGGTGAAACTGAGCCAGGAGGCTTTTTCGGCGAGAATCACGATCGTGGCGGCCCGCCCGGCCGCCGTTCTCGTTGCGATGGTTGGCAACCGCCCGGGCTCCGGCGCCGTCTCAGGAACTGGGAAGGCCCTGGGCCGCCTGTGGATTCCGCGATCGGACGCACCCTCGGCACGTCCCAGCCGGGCGATGTCCAGAAGTACAGCTTCCCCCGTTCGGACCTGAAGGTGACGGTGGGCGATGTCACGGTGAAGCCGGCCCTCGCGCTCGGCTCCTGGGTAGCGTTCAAGCCGACGATGACCGGGCACGACGTCGTCGCTCATGGGCGACCTGAAGATTGCTGTCTCGAGAGGAGGTCGGCCCGGTCATCGGCAAGCTGCAGTCCATGGGCGTGGAGCGGACCGCGCTTCACAATCACCTGCAGCACGAGGTCCCCACGCATCATGTACCTGCACATCCACGCGCATGGCGATCGCATGAAGGTCGCCCAAGAAGCCATACGCTTGCCGCGCTCGCCCTCACCGAGACCGAGTGCCGCACCGACCGGCCTCGGCCGCGGCTCCGCGTTCGAGCTCGATACGGCCAAGCTCGCGTCCGCTCTCGGCTACGCCGGGAAAGTGAACGGCGGTGTATACCAGGTTTCCGTTCCCGGACCGGGCGGTCCGCATGGACGGACGCCGAGATCCACGCCGTCCATGGGCGTGGCCACCGCGCTCAGCTTCCAGCCGACCGGCAACGGGAAGGCCGCCAATACTCGGCGACTTCGTGCTCACGTGAGCTGACAGAGGTCCAAACTCCGGCGATCCGGCTCCGCGACGGCGGCATCGCCGTGACCGCGCTCCACAGCCACATGCTCACCGAGGAGCCGCGTTTTGTTTTTCATGCACTTCTGGGCGAATGACGGGAGCCCTCGCCCTCGCGGGGACGCTCCACGCGCGCGCGCTCGGCCGACATGGAAGGCGCGGCCGGCCGGCCATGATCCTTGATGAGTCCGATCGTCCGCCCGGCCGCTACGACGCAAAACACGCCGCCCGGGAATCCAACTCTCCCGACGGCGGCTCAGCTCTTCTCTTCCGGCTTCACCTTGACCCGCCCGGGTCACCTGCCCCGCCTCACGCTGCGGGCCTCACGTCGCCGCCCGCTACCGGCGCCCCTCTCTGCGCACTCCCTGCGCCGTTGCTGGTCCGGCACCGGAGCTCGGCTCACCAGCCGGCGCGCTTCCACCGGTCCCGATCCCGACACCGTTCTCTCCCGCGCACACAGTGCTCGCGGTGATCCACTCCGCGCCAGCGTAACTGCGGATCGTTCCCCGAACCGTTGCCGGTTCCCGCGCGTCCATCACCGCCCGCATCGATCTGCGCGCCCTCCTGTTGCCGGGAGCCTTGAGCATTTCCACGTGGCACCCTTTGTGCGCGCGCCGGCCGTCGCGGCCAGAGCTGCACGGCCGCGTCAGACACTGGTCCAGCAACTGCCCGAACAGCTCCTGCCACCGCCAGCAGCCAAGCCGATATGGTGCGCGAGCACCTCCTTGTGGGCCTGGGCATATCCGCTCTGCCATGCTGCGCGCGGCGGTCAGGTGCGCGAGATAAGCAATACGTAACTGGAACGGAAGTACAA
>ERZ1370068.1625-contig-11532_pt1 | contig 37096 bp, 40 predicted proteins | sample MGYA00561227_ERZ1370068 | MGnify/ENA primary metagenome ERZ1370068 (study PRJEB38410, sample SAMEA6850437) | metagenome | study: Metagenomic assessment of the ecological functions of the soil: analysis of the soil microbiota associated with the...
CCGCGGCGAACGTCGAAGGCGCCCAGGTGGTCGTGTACTGACCGCGATCGCGGCGGACAATCCCGAAGTGGAGGACGCGCGCGCCCGCGAGATCCCGGTGATTTCGCGCGCCGAGATGCTCGCCGAGCTGATGCGCATGAAGTACGGCGTCGCGGTCGGCGGCTCGCACGGCAAGACGACGACGACGTCGATGGTGGCCGCCGTGCTCGCGCGCGGCGGCCTCGATCCCACCATCGTGGTGGGCGGGCGGCTGCGGGCGCTGGGCCTGAACGCCAAGCTCGGGCACGGGCAGTTCCTGGTCGCCGAGGCCGACGAGAGCGACGGCTCGTTCCTGCGCCTGAACCCCGCGCTCACGGTGATCACGAACATCGACCGCGAGCACATGGATCACTATCGCGATCTCGACGAGCTGCGGCAGGCGTTCGTGTACTTCGCCAACCGCGTGCCGTTCTACGGCGTGTCGGTGCTGTGCGTCGACGATGCCGAGGTGCGCGCGATCCTGCCCCGCGTCACCAAGCGGCACGTCCGCTACGGCACGCTGGCGGAGGCCGAGGTGCGCGCGCATGACATCCGCCTCGAGCCGATGGGCTCGCGCTTCGCGGTCGACGCGTTCGGCGCGCCCGCCGGCGAGATCGAGCTGCGCGTGCCCGGGCGCCACAACGTGCTCAACGCGCTCGCGGCGGTCACCGTGGCGCTCGAAGTCGAGGTCGGGTTCGGCCACATCGCCGAGGCGCTGGCGTCGTTCGGCGGCGTCGCGCGCCGCTTCGAGCTGCGCGGCGAGGAGGCCGGCGTGCGCGTGATCGACGACTACGGGCACCATCCAACCGAGATCCTCGCCACGCTCGCCGCGGCGAAGAACTCGGGAGGTCGCGCCCTCGTGATCTTCCAGCCGCACCGCTACTCGCGCACTGCGGCGCTCACCCGCGAGTTCGGCGCCGCCTTCGGCGACGCCGCGCGGGTGTGGGTGCTGGACATCTACGCGGCGGGCGAGAAACCGATCGCGGGACTGTCGGCGACGGCGGTCGTCGACGCCGCGAAGGCCGCCGGCGCGCGCCACGTCGAGTACGCGCCCGATCCGCTCGCGGCCGCGACCGCCGCCGCGCGCGAGGCTAGACCTGGTGATCTCGTGCTGGCGCTCGGCGCCGGCGACGTCGGGCGGCTGTGTGACGAGGTGCTGAAGGCGTTGAAGAGCGCGCGGTGGCCTCGGAGCGTGAACGATGACGCCGAGCTACCAAGGACGCGCCCTCGAGCGCTCGGCGCCGCGCCGCCGCAGTGGGCGCCTCGGCCGTCTCGCGCGCGTGCTCGGGCTGGCGGTCCTGCTCATGCTGCTCGCGCACGTGCCGTGGGCCGAGCTTAGGCTCGCGTCTCGACGGTGAACGACATCCGCGTCGAGGGTCTCCACTATCTCGACGCGCCGACGGTGCTGGCGCTGGCTGGGATCACGCGGGGCATGGATGCGATGGCGCTCGATCCCGATCGCGCGCGCCAGGCGCTGCTCGCCGACTCGCGTATCCAGCGGGCCTCGGTCGAGCGGCGCTGGCCGCACGCGATCGTCGTCCGCATCGAGGAGCGGCAGCCGGTGCTGCTCGTCCGCCACGGCGAGCCGTGGAGATGGACAGCACGGGCGTCCTGTTGGCGCCGCTCAAGGACGGCGTCGTCGCCGACGTGCCGCTGCTCGGGGCCGACGTTCGAGCCGTACGAGGCGGGGCACGCGCATCGGCACGCCGGCGGTGGCGCGGGGCTGGCGTGGACGCGCGCGACGTCGGTCGCCGAGCTCGAGCTGGCCGGCCAGATCTCGGAGATCGACGTCTCCGATCCGCGCGTCACCGCGCTCCTGCTCATGACCGGCACGCGCGTCGCGTGCCCGGCGTGGCCGCCGGACACGCGCCGGCTGTCGAGCCTGCGTCGTCGTGCTCGCCGACCTCAAGCGCCGCGGTGCGGTGGCCCAGGAAGTCGATCTACGTTTCGACAATCAAGTGATCGTGCGACCGGCGGAGACGGCGAAGCCCTCGCCCGCGACGCCGGCCCGACCCAGTTGAAGCACTCACGCAAGGAGGGGGTGAGCCGAACATGGCACTGGTGACACGGACGTACGTGGGACTCGACATTGGCACGACGAAGATCTCGTGCATCGTCGCGGACCTGAACGGCAGCGACGAGCTCAGCGTGGTCGGCGTCGGCAACGCGCCGAGCGAGGGGTTACGGCGCGGCGTCGTGGTCGACCTCGAGAAGACGGTGGCGAGCATCCAGCGCGCCGTCGACGAGGCCGAGCGCATGGCGGGCGTCCCGGTGAAGGGGTGTACGCCGGCATCGCGGGCGACCACATCCGCAGCATCAACAGCCGCGGCGTGATCGCGGTGGGGCGCAAGGACAACGAGATCGGTGAGTCGGACGTCGATCGCGTCGTCGAGGCGGCGAAGGCGATCGCGATCCCGATGGACCGCGAGATCATCCACGTCATCCCGCAGGAATTCATCGTCGACGACCAGGACGGCATCAAGGACCCGGTCGGCATGAGCGGCGTGCGCCTCGAGGCCGAGGTGCACATCATCACCGGCGCGGTGACGTCGGCGAAGAACATCTGCCGCGCCATCCAGCGCGCCGGGCTCAAGGTCGCCGACCTGGTGCTCGAGCCGCTGGCCTCGAGCCACGCCGTGCTCGGCGACGACGAGCGCGACCTCGGCGTGGTGCTGCTCGACATCGGCGGCGGCACCACCGACGTCGCGGTGTTCTTCGAAGGCTCGATCCGCCACACGGCGATCATCCCGTTCGGCGGCTCGAACGTGACCAACGACATCGCGATCGGCCTGCGCACGCCGATCGACAAGGCGGAGAGCATCAAGATCCAGTACGGCTGCGCGCTCGCGGCCCTCGTGCCGGCGGAGGAGACGGTCACCGTCTCCGGCGTCGGCGGTCGGTCGGACCGCGAGATCTCGCGTCACGTGCTGGCGTCGATGGTCGAGCCGCGCATGGAGGAGATCTTCACGCTCGCCAACAAGGAGGTTAAGAAGAACCATTTCGCGGAGCTGCTCGGCGGCGGCGTCGTGCTCACGGGCGGGACGTCGCTCATGCCCGGAGTCGTCGAGCTCGCCGAACAGGTCTTCGAGATGCCCGTCCGACTCGGCGTGCCGCAGGGCGTCGGCGGACTGTCTGCCAACGTTGCCGACCCGCGCTTTGCGACCGGCGTGGGACTCGTACTCGCATGCCGCGCAGGCGGAGAACGGTGACGGCGGTCGCATGATGCGCGGGGCCTCGGATCGCAGGCCGCGCGCATTCGATATCCGGTCGTGGTTCGCCAACTTGTTTTAGACCTCACCTCGTTACCGCCTCGCACCGGCCCCAGCCGCGGAGACACCGCGGGACTCGGAGCCCGGGAGGCACAGGGAGAAGTGCCCATGTCTACCTTCGAGCTGGAAATCGACAACACCGCCTCGGCGCGCCTCAAGGTCATCGGGTGCGGCGGCGCGGGCGGAAACGCCGTGAACCGGATGATCGGGGCCGGCCTGCGCGGCGTGGACTTCATCGCCGCCAACACCGACATGCAGGCGTTGAACCAATCGCTCGCGCCCGTGCGCATCCAGATCGGATCGCACGCGACGCGGGGCCTGGCTCGGGCGGCGACCCGTCGATGGGCCGGCGCGCCGCGGAAGAAGACGAGCAGGCGATCGCCGACGCGCTCGTCGAGAGCGACATGGTGTTCATCACCTGCGGCATGGGCGGTGGCACCGGCACCGGCTCGGCGCCCGTCGTCGCGCGCCTCGCCAAGCAGTCGGGTGCGCTCACCGTCGCGGTCGTGACCAAGCCGTTCGGCTTCGAAGGCCGGCGCCGCACGCGCCAGTCCGGAGGAAGGCATCGCCGAGCTGCGGAACGAGGTCGACACGCTGATCGTCATCCCCAACGAGCGGCTCCTCGCCGTCGTCGAGAAGGGGTGCTCGCTCACCGACGCATTCAGCGTGTGCGACGAGGTGCTGCTCAAGGCGACGAAGGGCATCTCGATCTCGTCACCGTCCCCGGGCTCGTGAACTTGACTTCGCCGACGTGAAGGCGGTGATGTCGAACCGCGGCAACGCCCTCATGGGCACGGGCCGCGCGACCGGCGAGGGGCGCGCGACCGAGGCGGCCATGACCGCCGTGTCGAGCCCGCTGCTCGAGGACGTCTCGATCGCGGGAGCGGAGGGCGTGCTCGTTAACATCACCGGCGGCCGCGACCTGACGCTGCACGAGGTCAACGAGGCGGCGGGCGTGGTCGTGGGCGCGGCCGGGGACGACGCCAACGTCATCTTCGGCGCCGTCATCGATCCGAATCTCGACGGCGAGATCCAGATCACCGTTGTGGCGACGGGGTTCGGCCGCAAGGAGCCGCGCCTCTCGATCCTCGAGAAGCGCGCGGGGACGCATGAAGGCGACGATGCCGACCTGCGCGTGCCGGCGTGGCGGCGGAACGCGTCGCCGCGTCACGCGGACGGTGCACGCGCCGAGTCGATGGAGGTGCCGACGTTCCTGCGGCGGCAGATGGACTAGCGAGGTTCGCTCCGGGGCGGGCGTTGCCCGCCCCGGGGCCACGAAGGCCTCCGCTCGCGGACGAGGTCGGCGTGACGCCTTACGGAGCGCGCATCGAGTGCTACACCTCGAGGTCGAGGCTGTTCGGCCTCCTCGTGCTGACCTGCGTCATGGTGGGCGTGTGTTACTTCTGCACGACCCAGCCGGCCTCGAGGGCCGCGTGGTCGGCTGGTTCGGGGTGGCGTTCTTCGGGCTGGGGTTCGTCGTCTTCCCCATCATGGCCTTCCGCACCGGCCCGCAAGTCATCATCGACGAGGAAGGGATCCACGACCGCCGGATGAAGATCGGTGTGATCCCGTGGCAGGACATTGCCGGGCTCTCCATCGGCTCGGTCCACTCGGCGAAGTTCTTGTGCGTCGACCTCGTGGATCGCGAAAAGTACGTTTCCCGCTTCCCACGCTGGAATGGGCCCCTGTTCGCCGTGAACCAGTCGTTCGGAATCCAGGGCCTGACGATCAGCTTCAGCGGGCTCCATCCGGGCCTGAAGGAGGTGTGGCTGTACCTCCAGGCGACCCGGGTGTGCGCGACCCGGACGCGGCCTGACGGTCGTTGGTCGACGGCCGCCGGAGGAGGACCCTCCGCGGACGCGGTGCCGCGTGGTAGCGTGTCGGGAAATCGCTCCGAACCCATTCCAACGAGGAGATTTCATGAACAAGCTGCCGTGGCTCGCGCTGGTCATGGTCGCGCTTCCTTCGACGGCTCTGGCGCAGACCGAGAAGAACAGCGTGACGCCCCTGACCGAGATGCGCGGGGCAAGCCCTATTTCGAGGCCGGCCAATCGATCACGGCGCAGGGCACCGTGCTCAAGGTCGATTCGAAGGCTCGCAATCTGACCTTCCTGAACGCGGAGCGCGAAACGCTCGTCATCAAGGCGAGCAGCAAAGGTGAAGAACTTCGACCAGATCAAAGAGAAGGATGTGGTCAAAATCTCGTACGAGCAGAGCGTCAGCATCACGGTCACGGACGCCGCCACTGCCGAGGTCCCGCAGGACACGACCTCCGCGCAGGCCGACTCCGGAGCGAAGCCCAGTGGTTTGACGCATTACAAGGCGACTCGTCACCGCCCTCGACAAGACGAGGGGGTAGCGTCCCTCAAGGGCCACGACGGCGCCGACTTCACCATCACGCCGCGGGACCCCGCCCGACTCGGCCAGGTCAACGTCGGCGACCTCGTGACCATCTCGTACACCGAGGCAGTGGCGGCGTCGGTCCAGAAGGTCAAGCTGAAGAAGTGATGGGTGGGCGTTCGAGGGATCCGCCGGGGTTCCTGTGCGCGATCGTCGCCCCGATCATCCCGATCGCTGGCCCCGCAGCCTTCCCAAGGTGACTCGGATCAATAGAGCAGGGTGATGCGCACCTGGCGCATCTCCTCTCCGACCTGCAGTCGCGCGAAATAGATCCCCGGGTGACCCAACGCGCCCGAATCATCTCGACCGTCCCACACGGCCTCGTGCGCGCCGGCATCCTGACGACACCGTCGTGCAACGTACGAATGCTGCGTCCGTTCAGGTCGTGGACGACGAGTCGCACCCGGTCGCGCTGGGGCTGAGACCACCTCAGAGTGGCGGTGCCCATGCTGGGGCTCGGCCGGGGTGTCTGAAGCGCAAGCTCGGCGGCGCCCGTCGTCGCAGCGGCCAGGATCGGAGCGTATGCAATGCGCCTGAGCTCACCCGTTAGACTGACGTTGTCGATCGTCTGACGGCAGTACCACAACGATCCGTCGGACATCTCGACGACGTCCGAGACGAACTCGAAGCCTCTTCCCCAGTCGGTGCTCGATGGCTGGCCCGGGACTGGGGCCGCCAGCGTCCAGGAGGTGCCGCTGCCCTTCAATCGACGCAGGAAGCCTGTCGAGTAGTCGAGGAAGAAACAATCGCCGTCGTACTCGGCCGGGAACGGCGCCGGTCCGTTCACCGGGCGCCGATAGAGTCCGCCGCTGATGATCGTAACTCCCTGGGTACGGTCGTAGGAGTAGATGGGCCCGACGGGCGGGCTGGGGGATGTCTGCGAACACGTGATGTAGGCGGCCGGGCTCCTCGAAGAGGGGCCAGCCCATGTTCATGCCCCCGTCGGGACACGGTCCATCTCTTCCCAGCTGTCTTGGCCGACGTCGGCGATGTACAGCACCCCCGTCTGCGAATCGATGCTGAAGCGGAACGGATTGCGAAGGCCGTAGGTCCACACCAGCATGGCGCCTGAGTCCGGCTGCGCAACGAACGGATTGCCGGGAGGGATCAGAAGTGCGAACGGCGGCGGACCGGTTCCCGTCACGGGCAACCGGCTCACGTCGAGCCTCGGGATCTTGCCGCCCAGGAACGTGATGTCTTGCGACGGGCAAAACGTCCCATCCTCGCCCAGGCTGACATACAGCGCGCGATCGGGACCGAAGCGTACGGTCCCGCCGTTGTGATTGGTGGCGTTGTCCGGGAGGCTCTTCAGCAAGTCGTAGCGGGACGCCGGATCAAACTGGAGCGCCCCCGTCGTCGTGAAGGTGAGATCGCCGGTCACGGTGAAGCGCGAGATCGTGATGTAATGAACCGAGCGGATGTCCGTGTAGTGGACGTAGATGAAGGGCCGCGTCGGCCACGCGGGGTCCACGGCGATGCCGAGCAGGCCACGCTCCGAGCCGGTGCCCGATACGTTCGGCACCGTTCCCATCAGGAAGACGTTGCTTCCCACGACGACCCGCACTCGCGCCGTTTTCTGCTCCACGAATACGACTCGTGGTGGGCGATGGAAGAGGGCGTCGGGGACCTCGGCCATCCCGACCGGGCTGTCGATCGAGGACACCATGGACTGGTCCACGAAGCTGGTCGGAATCACCGAGGCGTCGGCCCCTCACGAGGTCGAGGCGCGAGTACGCCGACGTGACCAGCGCCACGACGGCGAGTGCCAGCCCCAATCCCATGGTGGTCGGAGGTTCCTGCATCCATGACCAGCCTCCCCTTCATATGCCATTGGTAGAACCCATGAATGAATCAAGCCGCTCGAGAGGGCAACGGCAGGATCCATGCCACAGATAGGCGCGTCCGGTCATGGCCTGGCGAGTTTCGAGACTCGCTTTCGTTGAAAGAAACTCCCTCGTTTGTAGGATCGGACGCGCGCGTGGGACATGACCGCACCCGTGGGCCGCTTCATGGGACGTCGCAGCCGGGCTCGACTCACTGCGGGCCGCCGACGATCGAGGGCGGAGCCTGACGGCCCGGTCCTGTGCGAACGACATCGGACTTGAAGACTAGGACTCTGCTTGAAGTTCCTTCCACAGAGTCGTCGCCGCGCAGGGCGCGATCGGCGTCGCGCGGACGCTCCCAACCACCAGGAATCCAATGATCTAGCGGCGCCTCGCATGGCTTGCGCCCGGTGGCACCATTCGTGCGCTTCACCTCCCCGGATTCGATTGCGGCGGGAGGTAGATCGTGGCGAATGGGTCATTCCAGCGAGCGCTGTTCACGGGAACGGTCGTGACCGTCCTGCTGATCACCCTGCCCAATGCCGCGTCCATCTGGCAGCCGCTCTTCCAGATGGGCGTCGTCTCCAGCAACGCCGGGGCCACTCACTCGGAGCTGTCGAGCGTCGTCGTGCCGCCCGCTCCCGATCCCGCTCCTGATTCGGGCGCGCCGATCCTCATTCTCGGCGCGGCATCGAACCCGTTCAGTACCGTATCTCGCGGAAATCCTGCGGGCCGAAGGGTTGAACCTGTTCGCGGTGAAGGAGGTCGGCACCGTCACCCCCGACACCTTGGCCAACGTCGACGTCGTGGTCCTCGGCGAGGTCCCGCTGTCCACGAACGTGGTCGCGACGTTGACGGAGTGGGTGAACGCCGGGGGCACGCTGATCGCGCTTCGCCCTAGCCATCGGCTGGCGGACCTCCTGGGAATCGCCGTCGCCGCGGACTCGACGTCGAACGGGTACCTGCGAGTGAATACGGACTCGGGCGCGGGCGTGGGGATCGTCGGAGAGACGATGCAGTTCCACGGCACCGCCGGACCACTTCACCCTCAAGAGCTGCTACCCCGGTCGCCATGCTCTCTACTCGACGGCGGACTCCGCGACCGCATTCCCGGCAGTCACGACGCGAACCGTCGGTGTCCATGGCGGCCGGGCGATCGCTCTTCACCTTCGACCTCGCGCGTTCGATCGTCTACACGCGTCAGGGCAACCCCGCCTGGTCCGGCCAGGAGCGCGACGGCACCGCTCCCATCCGCTCCAACGACATGTTCTACGGCCACGCCGCCGCCGATCCACAACCCGATTGGGTCGATCCTCCCGGATTGCGATTCCGCAGGCGGACGAGCAGCAGCGACTGCTCGGCGAACCTCGATCCTCCAAGGAGTATCCACCGGATGCCGCTGCCGCGGTTCTGGTACTTCCCGAAGGGCAAGAAGGCCGTTGTCATCATGACGGGCGACAACCACGGCGCTGCCGGGATGTCGCCGCGCTTCGAAATCTACCGCCGAGAGAGCCCCGCGAATTGCTCGGAGCCCGACTGGGAGTGCGTCCGCGCGACCGGGTACGAATACGTGCGGGCCGCATTCACGCCCTCCCAGGCGATGTTCTATGACCGAATGGGCTTCGAGGTGGGCGTGCACCTCACCACGGGCTGTCTCGACTTTTCTCCCGCGGCGCTCGATTCCACCCTCTCCGTCCAGCTCGCGGCCTTCGGTTCCTTCCTTCCCGGCGTCCCGGCGCCGGCGACGAGTCGAACGCACTGCATCGCCTGGAGCGATTGAGCACCGCGGCCGAAGTCGAGGCCAGACACGGCATCCGATTCGACACGAACTACTACTACTGGCCGCCACAGTGGGTCCAGGACAGGCCCGGACTCTTCACGGGCTCCGGGATGCCGATGCGGTTCGCGAAGGTGGACGGCACGATCATCGACTGCTATCAAGCGACCACCCAGATGACCGACGAATCGGGCCAGACCTATCCGATGACCTCCGATTCGCTGCTGACGCCGGCGCTGGACGCCCGCGGATACTACGGTGCGTTCTGCGCCAACATGCACTTCGACAACCCGGATCACCCGATCTCCAATGCGATCGTGGCTTCCGCGCTGGCGAGGGTGTGCCGGTCGTGTCGGCTCGGCAGATGTTGACCTGGCTCGATGCCCGGAACGCCTCGGCGTTCGGTGACCTGAGCTGGAGCGACAACACTCTGTCCTTCTCGATCTCGGTGGCACCGGCGGCGCAAAATCTACAGGCGATGCTGCCGATGCTCGCCGCGGCGTCCCGACTCACCGGCCTGATCCACGAGGGCGTGTCCATCCCGTTCAGCACCGAGACCATCAAGGGCATGGAATACGCGTGTTTCCGCGCGGAACATGGCCATTACACGGCGATCTACAGCGGGAGCCTGACGCTGGGCCCCGGTTCAGGGAGCACGAGGGCCGCGGTCGGCTCGGCGAGCCTCGACCCCTCCACAAGGCAACTTCAACGCATCGATAAGCATTCCCATTGGCCGCAGTAGAGTCACTCATGACGGTTACGAAGCTCCGCACGTTTGCGGCGCGCCAGTTCGTGGGAGTCTGCATGCTCGCCACTCTTGCTACCGCGACCGCAGGCACCGCTGCGGGCGTGGAGATCATCCCTTCGCTCGGTGTCACGAAATCCACGGATACGAACGCGGGCGATGCCCAAGGCTTCTGGGGGCTCGCCATCCGCGCCTCAGTCCTCCCGTTTCTCAAGCTCGAGGGTGGCATCGGCTATCGGCAGGATTCATTTGCCGACGGTGCTGTCACGGTGCGCCAGTGGCCGCTGACCGTTTTCGGCCTGGGCCTCACCGCTGCGCCCATGGTGTACGCGGGCGGTGGCCTCGGCTGGTACCGAACGACGCTCGACTATCGCAGCAGCCTGCCTTTCGAGGATTCGACCACCGACAAAGTGGGGGTTCATTTGGGGGGCGGCGTCCTGGTGCCGGATCTCGTCGAAACTCGCTCTCGACTTCAACGGTCGGTACATCTTCATGCAGAAGGACAATGACAACATTCAGGTACCGACGACGTTCAACCCCAATTTCTGGAGCCTCACGCTCGGCCTTGCGATCTCGCTCTAGCCTCATGGCGCACCGATAGGGGCAAGCCTGATGAAACCTGCAGACGCACCGCGCTGGCGTCGGGTCATCCAGCTGTTCGTCACACTGTGGCTCATCGTGATGAACTTCACGCTGGCCCCGTTTGGCACTGCGATGGTCGATTCCGATCTTGCGGCCCACAGAACGCCGGCGGTGGGGGAGGTCGCAGGAGCGCGGGCATGGGATGGAGTGCTCGTCGGGCTGCTCGTCGGAAGAGCGGGCTGGTGAAGCGCGGGAGGTGGTCGGCACAGTGGTTCCCTGCGGACCGTGCTGATCGGGCTCATTCAAGGACCCAACGCATCCACGGTGCCGGCGAATGACGCCATCGCGCCCTCTGGTGCCGCACGGAGGTATGAGATGACTCTGTTTCCGCGACCGCTCCGCTTCTGGACCGCGGTCCTCGTGGTCTTGTGCATGAGCGCGATCGACATCGGGCCGGCCGCCGCCGCCCTCGCGCCCTCACGCGTCTCGGGCGCGACGAGCATTGCCTCGGCACGTGATGCCGACATGCCGCTCGCGCAGCGTGTGCTCGAGAACAAGATCGTGGCGCAGAAGCTCCGCGACTACGGCGTCGTGCCCGCCGACGCACAGGCGCAGCTCGCCAACATGTCCGACGGTGACCTGCACACGCTGGCCAGCGCCTCGAAGGGGCTGCCCAGCGGCGGGGATGCCACCGGCGCCGTCATCGGCGTCCTGGTGGTCATCATTCTGGTCATCATCGTCTCTCAAGCTCATGAACCGTGAAATCGTCGTGAAGTAGTCATGCGGTTGCGCGGTGCCAACCGGGAAGTCCGTGGCTTCGGGCTTCCCGCGGGGACTCTTTGAACCCCGACTCCGCCGTACGATACCTGGAGTGCCGCTGACCGCTCCCGAGGGCCATTCCCGGATGCTCCGTGCACTCTTCGTCGACGACGATGCCGATTTCCTGGAGGGCGTGGCGGAGATTGCCACCCAGGAGGGGTTTGCCGTCACCGGCGCTCGTTCCCTGGAGGAAGCGCGCGGGCACCTCGCGAATGGCCGGGCGGACCTCGTGTTGATCGACTTGAATGTTGCCCGACGGTGACGGGGTCGAGCTGCTCAGGGAACTCAAGGACACGTCCACTGCCGACGTGATCATCGTTTCCGGGCTCCGCCACGGTCGACTCCGCGATCGAGGCCCTGCGACTCGGTGCGCTCGACTACCTCACCAAGCCCCTGGATATCGGGCGCCTGAAGTCGGTGCTCGCTCACGTCCTCCGATTGAGATCGCTCAAGGAGGAGGTCGGCACGCTGCGAGGCGAGCTACGCAAGCTCGGCCGCTTCGGCCGTCTGATCGGCGCTTCGCCCGCGATGCAGAAGGTGTACGACCTGATGATCAAGGTCGCGCCGACGGACGCCACGGTGCTTCATCACCGGAGAGAGCGGCACGGGCAAGGAGCTGGTCGCGCAGACGATCTACGAGCTCAGCAACCGTCGGCGGAGGCCATTCCTCCCGCTCGACTGTGGCGCCATTCCCCAGAACCTGATCGAGAGCGAGCTGTTCGGCCACGAACAGGGCAGCTTCACGGGTGCGACCCAGCTACGGCGCGGCTGCTTCGAGCGGGCGGCGAGGAGGCACGCTGTTCCTCGACGAGATCACGGAGATGCCGATCGAACTCCAGGTCAAGCTCCTTCGCGTACTCGAGTCCGGCTCCCTGGTTCGCGTCGGAGGTGACGAGCCGGTTCCCGTGAATGTGCGCCTGATTGCGGCCTCCAACCGCGTGCCCAAGGAGGCCGTGCGGGACGGAAAGCTGCGAGAGGACTTGTACTACCGGACTCAACGTGTTCCCGATCATCCTGCCGCCGCTTCGCGATCGTGAAGAGGACGCGCTCCTGTTGGCGGACCAATTCCTGGAGTCGCTCAATGGCGCGCAGGGGACCTCGAAGCGGCTGAGCGCCGAGGCGCGCGATCGCATTCTCGCCTACCGGTGGCGCGGTAACGTCCGCGAGCTCAAGAACGAGCTGCAGCGCTCCTTCATCATGCACGAGCGCGTGATTGAGCTCCCGGAACTGCTCCCCGAGCCCAACCCGACGCCGTCATCGCCCGAGAGGCGGTGTCTCGCTCGAGCAATCCGAACGTCAGCTCATCCTCGCCACCCTCGAGCGGTGCGGCGGCGACAAGAAGAAGGCGGCCCAGATTCTAGGCGTCAGCCTAAAGACTCTGTACAACCGCCTCCATCTGTACGCCGAGAGCTGAGGCTTCAAGTCCCTTCAACGTCTTTTTCCTACAGGCGCTCCCAACCCACCACGGCGGTTCGGGCTTGACGCCACCTTCTCATCACGAAGCCGCCAGCGCACGGGTTGCCGAGGCTATGGGCGAGGACGAGATGCTCCTCGTGCGGTGCACGCAGTCGAGCCACACGCGCCGCGCTCGCGAGCTCGGGGGACCCATGCACGAGGACCGAAGGCAGCTTGAACACGTAGCCCGGGAGGGATGAGTCGTCTCTCGGTTTCCCATCTCGAACGGGTAGTGCAAGGGACCGCCCGCCTCGTCCTCCAGCGCGCGCAACGAGGGGAACAGGCTCCATTGAATCTGGGCAATCTCGCGCAGCGGCACGGCGGCGCCCAGCCGGGTGTATTGCCCTAGACCGATGGCCCAGCTGGGCAGCCTCTGGCTGGGGGCGTCCTCTCCCGCGTGGCTCGCGGCCACCGGCCACGAGAGGTCCGTCTTCTCGATGCGACCATACGGAATCGACCAGGCAACGATCGATTCCTGCAATGCGTCGTAGTGGAAGACGACGTCTCCATTCTTGACGTGCGTGACCAGGCAGTGGGCCCAGGAGGCCGAATCTCTGCCCACTCCTCGTGGTGTTGCTAAGAGCTCGTTCCGATCGTTCCGATTGGTGACGTCGAGCCAATAGCGCTCCCCAGGCACTCTCCCACCACGGGTTGATGCCTTCCACGGGACGTCTCGTTGTCATTGCGGTCCCGGGGTGCGACGGCGCATGCGCATGGCTGTTCCCAGCGCGATCAGGCCGAGCGACGCGACCGCGAGGTCCCCGGCTCGGCGTCCGGCGCGGATGCACCCGCGTCCATGGGGACCGATGTCATGGTCTGCGACCTCGTGCTCGCTGGAGTGCCATCGCCTCGCGGATCGTTAAGCTGCGCGGGGTGCGGCGCGAGCATCAACGGAACACAGAGGCCGGTGAATGCAGTCAACAGGATTAGGTATCCCACGTCGAACACCCCCTCGGCCTTGGCAAGAACGCGTGCTGATCGCACGGCCAGCTGCGACGGTGTGGATCTCCAATCGCCGCGTGCTTGATTAGAGCGAGATTGATGCCAGAACGTCCCATCGACACCGCGTGCGCCCAACTCGTTACGGGTCAGGTCGCTCGACGACAACCGTGGCGGATGCGCGCATTGGCCCTCCGTCGATCGCGAACCAAGAATTGAAGGGATCGCTTCAATGGGACGGAGCGATGTTCAAACAGGGTGGATCGTGTCGCCTGGCGCGCCTGCGGCCCATCATGGGCCGGAGGTGCGCGTCAGGAATCGAAGTTCCGTTCTCAGTGTTTGAATTTCCTGCCTCGTGCCCGTCGTGACCAGGCACACAAAAATGCCGGAGCATTGCGCATCGCGTGGCTCACGCAAGGGGCTTGGTAGGTGGTCCCGACGGCTCTCCCCGCGGCACCATTCATGCGGGCAGAAGTACGAGCCGACGATCGTGTGTCGTGCGGTGCCGCCCATCGGGAAGGCATCGCGCGTCCAGATCGGGGCCCCGAAACAGGTCATCTACGTGCCGGCCGTCGACGAGTGTGTCCCAGACGCTCGAGCTCGCGCATGGGTTCCAGCCTTGTGGAGCACCCCCGGGAGAGCCAAACTGATAGCGCCTCATCCCCCAGCGGAAGCATCCCATCAATGAAAGCGGCGGACCGTGTCTGAATGGTCATTCCAGCGCAAGCTGATCACGGGTGTGATCGTGATCTGTCTGCTGGCAATCCTGACCAGTGGCGCATCGATGTTCGCGTCGCGAATCCTGATTGCGAAGCATGACGAGGGTCTCGGCCGGGGAGGGTCAGGATCTCTCGGACGCCAGGGCGCTGCAGCTCATCGGTGCCAAGAACATCGCGGACGTGCGCGCATGCCTCCTCACCGGTGGAGGGGAATACGCTCCCGGCGGCAAGGGCCGGAAGCTCCCTCGTGCGTGATCTCGTCGCACGATTGCAGACTCCGAATGACCGACCCCGAAGGTCGTTCCCTACTCGACGGCATCCTGATTGCCGAACGCGCCCACCAGGAGGACTTCGCTCGCGCGCTGACCGCCTCCGGCACTCCCCAGAGGGTCTTCCACGAACCTCGACCGGCAGCAGGTCTTGTTGCGCAGCGCGCAATTCGATCAGGCGCTGACCGCGCTGGTGTCGCACTTCGAGGCCGAACGGCTTCGCAGCTTGGCGACGTCTCGAGTGGGGGTAGAACGCGCCGGGGACCCTCCTGATCGTCATCACCGGCGCGACAATCATGCTGCTCGTGGTGCTGTGCCTGCTCCTCATCGCCGCCCTCAATCGGAGTTACCGGCAGTGCAGATGACCGCCCGCACCTGGCCGAGCACGGTCAGACCGAAGCGAGGAGTCACTGTCGGAAGTGGAGGCGGCCAGTCATCTGAAGGACGAATTCCTGGCGACCGTGTCGCACGAGCTCCGCAACCCGCTGGCGCCGATCCTCACCTGGACCCAGCTGCTTCGAAGCGGCACGCTCGACGAGGCGAAGTCAGGCGCGCGCTCGAAGTCATCGAGCGCAACGTCACTGTCGCAGGCCCAGCTCATCGACGACCTGGTCGATGTCTCGCGGGTCGTTTCCGGGAAGTTCCGGCTCGACGTGAGACCGATCGATCTGGTGGCCGGTGATCAAGGCGCGCGGCGGACTCGCAGGTCCCTGCGAGCGACGCCAAGCAGATCCGGTTGCAGCTCGTGCTGGATGAGCGGGCGGGCCTGATTTCGGGCGATTCGGAGCGCCTCCAGCAGGTGATGTGGAATCTGATCTCCAACGCCATCAAGTTCACCGCCAAGGCGGCCGAGTGCAGGTGGTGCTGCAGCGCGCGGAGTCGCACGTGGAGATCTCGGTCAGCGATAGCGGCGTCGGCATCGATGCCGAGTTCCTGCCGCACGTCTTCGAGCCGTTCCGGCAGGGCACCGGCGGGTCGATGCGACGCCACGGCGGCCTCGGGCTGGGGCTTTCGATCGTTCGCCACATCGTCGAATTGCACGGCGGCGAGATCACCGCGTTCGAGCGAGGGGCACGGATCTCGGCTCGAAGTTCACCGTCAAGTTTCCGTTGCTGGCGACGGCGCGAGATGTCGGCGGACCGGCGCGAAGGCACCCGATCGCCCGGGACACGCTCGCCGATGTCCAACTGGGCCGGCTGGACGGACGTCCGCGTGCTGGTCGTGGAAGATGAACCGAACGCGAGCGAGGCGCTCATGGTGTTGTTCGAGTTCCTGCGGCGCCGAGGCGCGGTCGCCGGCTCGGCCGCCGAAGCACTGGTGGTGTTCGAGTCCTGGCGGCCGGATGTCCTGGTCTCCGATATCGCCATGCCCGGAGAGGACGGCTACTCGCTGATCCGGAAGATCCGGCTACGTTCCCCGAGCGAGGTGGCGTCATTCCCGCGGTGGCGCTGACGGCCTACGCCAAGATCGAGGACCGAGTGACCATCCTGGACGCCGGGTTCCAGATGTACCTGTCGAAGCCGGCGGATCCGAATGAGCTGGTCGCGGTCGTGAGCAGCCTCGCGAAGGGCCGAAGGCTGGGCGACCACAGCGCGGTTTCCTGGAATCCGGCGCCCGTCTCGACCAAGGTCTCGAGCGGGGTGTGAATCTAAGCGGCAGGCGTGTAGTTCCGCCCGCGCACCGCCTTCGATCACCTTCCCGGAGCGAATGCAGCGCGTGCAGACTCTGACGCGGCGGGGCCTGCCCCATCGACGAGGGCGCGGACGGGCTGGAGGGTTGGGGTTCCACTTCCGCTTCGTCACGTTGTTCGCGTGGCTGACGGTTGTTGCCCGAAAGGGTTCCGCTTGCCGCAGATCGCACAGCGCTGAGCCAAGACCGTCCTCCTTCTCTTCCGCGCCCGCTAAGGAGCGGGCCGGACATGATGGCAAAATAGAGGGACGCATGCTATCAGGGCCGGGGCGTGTAAAGCGCGCGCGGCTGTGAGATTCTGGGGCGCGATGACGGTGCTCGCATCGGACCCAACCTCGCTTCGGCGCCCCGTGGACCCCCAGCAACGCCTCCAATTCCTCACCGGCGTGGGCCCGGCGCGGGCCGCCTCGCTCGAGCGCATCGGCCTCGTGACGGTCGAGGACCTGCTCCGCCACTACCCGCGTCGCTACCTCGACGCGCGCCGCTTCGTCCCCATCCGCGACGCGGTGCCGGGCGAGCTGCTCACGGTGCAGGGCACGGTGCGGAGCGCCGGCGGCGGTACGGACGCGCGCGGGGCGCACGGATTTCGCGCTCGCGATCGAAGACGGCACCGGCACCCTCGGCTGCTACTTCTTCGGCCAGCCCTTCCTCGCCCGCACGCTCAAGCCGGGGACGCGCGTGGTCGTGAGCGGCGAGGTCGACGGGCTCGAGCGGCGGATGCTGAACCCGTTCTTCGAGGTGATCGAGGGCGAGACCGAGCGCCTCCTCCACGCGGGGCGGATGATCCCGATCCACGGGCTCACGCGCGGCGTGACGGGGCGCGATGATGCGCCACCTCGTGCGGCACGCGATCGACGCCGCCAAGGCGAGCGTCGCGGACCCGCTGCCGGAAGCGATCCGCCGCGCACCGCGGTCTGGCGCCGCTCGCCGAGGCGGTCGAGTCGATCCACTTTCCCGCCGACGACGCGGCGCTCGCGCGGGCGCGGCGTCGGCTCGTGTTCGAGGAGCTGTTCCTGCTCCAGACCATGCTCGAGCTGCGCCGCCGCGCGGTCTCCGACGTCACGCGCGGGCGCGTGACGTCGGGCCCGGGTGCGGCTCGCGAAGCGCGCGACGGCCGCGCTGCCGTTCACGTTGACCGACGACCAGACGCAGGCACTCGACGAGATCGTCGCCGACATGCGCGCGCCCGCAGCCGATGCATCGCCTGCTGCTCGGCGACGTCGGCAGCGGCAAGACGGTGGTGGCGTTCCTGGCCGCGCTGCACGCGATCGAGGCCGGACACCACGTGCGCCTTCATGGCGCCGACCGAGATCCTCGCGCGCCAGCACGCGGCGACGTGCACACGGCTCGCCGAGCCGGTGGGCGTCGAGGTCGCGTGCCTCAGCGCGGGCACGCCACGCCGCCGAGCGCAGGCGCCTGATCGCGGCACTCGCCGCGGGCACGCCGATGCTGATCGTCGGCACCCATGCGCTGCTCGAGGCGGACATCGAGATGCCCGGGCTGGGGCTCGCGATCGTCGACGAGCAGCACCGCTTCGGCGTCAAGCAGCGCGCGACGCTGACGCAGAAGACGACGCTGCCCGACACGCTCGTGCTCACCGCGACGCCGATCCCGCGCACGCTCCAGCTCGCGATGTACGGCGATCTCGATGTCAGCACGCTCGCCCGCCGGCCGGAAGGGCGCGGTCGTCTGGTCACGCGCGTCACGACGGAGACCCACTTCCGGCAAGATCGTCGAGTTCATGGCGCGCGAGCTGGCGCTCAGGGCGGCAGGCGTTCGTCGTCGTGCCCGCGATCGAGGAGGGCGAGCGCGCGAGCCGCGCGGTCGAGGTCGAGCACCGGCGGCTGGCGGGCGAGCCGGAGCTGAAATCGTTTCCGGATCGAGCGCATTCACGGCCGGCTCAAGGCGCAGGAGAAACGCGACCTCATGGAGGCGTTCGCGCGTGGCGACGTGCACGTGCTGGTCGCGACGACGGTCGTCGAGGTCGGCGTCGACGTGCCCAACGCGACGCTGATGGTGATCTCCGGCGCCGAGCAGTTCGGGCTCACCGCAGCTCCACCAGCTGCGCGGGCGCGTCGGGCGCGGCAGCGAGCGCTCGGTGTGCGTGCTGGTGCCGGGGCCGGGCGCGGGTGGGCGCGCGCGCGAGCGGCTCGAGCTGGTCGCGCGCACGAGAGACGGCTTCGCGATCGCCGAGGCCGATCTCGCGATGCGCGGGCCGGGCGAGGCGTGGGGGACACGCCAGAGCGGGCTCCCGCGCATGAAGCTCGCCGACTTCGCGCGCGACGCCGACGTGCTCGAGGACGCCCGCGACGAGGCGCGCACGATGGTGGCCGCCGATCCGGACCTGTTGTCGCCGGCGCACGCCCGCTGCGCCACGCGCTGCTCACCCACTACCGCGAACCTCTCGCGCTGGCCTGGTCGGATGAAGGACGCGCTCATGACGGTGTCGTGCCCCCACTGCTCCGAGCCCGTGGTGGCTGCCCGCGCGGCTGCTCGGTCCCGGAGGTGCCCGCGTGAGGTGTCCGGGCTGCGGCCACCGATTCGAGGTCAGAGCCGAAGCCGATCGAGGCCGCCGAGACCGGCCGCGGCCGTGACGCAGGAGCGCCAAGCGCTGGGAGCGCTCGCCGCCCGCGCTCCCGCCCTCGCCGACGCCGCGGCGCGCGGTCGTCTCTTTGCCGAGCACGGCGCCGAGATCCTCGACGCGCTCGATCGCTTCACGCGGGCTCGCCCCGAGGCCGACGTCGACGCCTTCCACCGCGCGCTGAGCGAGTGCTTGGGCGTCGCGCTTCCTCCGCCGCTCGAGCCCTCGCCGGGCCCTCCGCGTGACCCAAGGGCAACCGCCGCTCGCGCGCAGCATCGATCGGCCGGTACCGGCTCGGGCATTCGCTCGGACAAGGCGGCATGGGCGTCGTGTACTCGGCCGAGGACCCGACGCTCGGGCGCAGCGTCGCGATCAAGATGATCCACCGCGACACGCGCGACGTGCAGGGGCGCGAGCGCCTGCGCCGCGAGGCGCGTCTGCTCGCGAGCGTCAACCATCCGAACATCTGCCAGGTGTACGAGATCGGGGAGGAGCAAGACGATCTCTACATCGTGATGGAGCTGCTCGAGGGCGAGCCGCTCGCCGACCGCATCGCGCGCTCGCGCGCTACCGCTCGACGAGGCGATGTCCGATCGGGCTCGGCATCCTCGCGGCGCTGTCGGCGCTTCACGAGCGCGGCATCGTGCACCGCGACCTGAAGCCGACCAACGTGCACCTGACGCCGCACGGCGTGAAGCTCCTCGACTTCGGCCTCGCGCACGCCCGAGCCGATCGCCGGGACGACCGAGGCGACACTGACCGCGGTCGGCATGCTGATCGGCACGCCGCGCTACATGGCGCCCGAGCAGTGGAACGGGCAGCCGGCGGGGCCGGCCGCGGACCTGTTCGCGGCGGGCGCCTTGCTCTACGAGATCCTCACCGGCCAGCCCGCGTTCTCCGGCGGCTCGGCGGTCGAGATCTACCATTCGATCGTCTATGACCGCCCGCCCTCGCTGTCGGGTGGGCCGGCGGTCGCGGGCGTCGATCGCGTCATCCAGCGCGCGCTGTCCAAGCAGCCGGACGCACGACGCTCGAGCGCGTCAGGCGATGTCGGCCGAGCTGCGGGCGGCGATCGGCCGCACCGGCGACGTCGCGGTGTCGCGCGTGCGCGCGGTGACCCGGCTCATCGTGTTGCCGTTCCGGTTGCTCAGGCCCGATCCGAGATCGACTTCCTGTGCTTCAGCCTGCCGGACGCGATCACCTCGTCGTTGTCGGGCTCGAGTCGCTGGTGATGCGATCGAGCGCGACCGCGGCGCGGTTCGAGGGCGCAGCGCCCGACCTCAAGGCGTTGGCCCAGGAGGCCGAGGTCGATGCGGCGCTGATGGGCACGCTGCTGCGCGCCGGCGATCGCGTGCGCGTCGTGACGCAGCTCGTCGAGGCGCCGTCGGGGACGCTGCGCTGGTCCAAGACGGCGCAGGTGGCGCTCACCGACCTGTTCGACCTGCAGGACGAGCTGACGCGGCAGATCGTGGAATCGCTGGCGATCCCGCTGTCGGCGCGCGAGCAGCGGCGGCTGCGCAGCGACGATGCCGGCGAACGCCCACGCCTACGAGCTGTACCTGCGCGCGAACCAGCTCGGACGCGCGACCGAGCAGCTCGTGCTGGCGCGCGACCTCTACCTGAAGTGCCTCGCCGAGGATCCGCAGTTCGCGCCGGCGTGGGCGCGGCTCGGCCGCGTCCACCGCGTGATCGCCAAGTACGACCTCACCGACGACGACAACAGCGTCGAGCTGGCGGAGCAGGCGTTCCGGAAGGCGCTCGAGCTGAGCCCCGACCTGCCGCTGGCGCACAATCTGTACACGCCGTTCGAGCTCGAGCACCTCGGTCGCGGGCGTGACGCGATGCGGCGGCTGCTCGAGCGCGCGCGCACGAGCGCCGCCGATCCGGACCTGTTCGCGGGGCTCGTGTTCACGTGTCGTTACTGCGGGCTGCTCGACGCCTCGATCGCCGCCGACCGCCGCGCGCGCGCGGCTCGATCCGGCCATCCCGACCAGCGTCGCGTACACGTACCTGGTGCGCGGCGAGCCCGACAAGGCGCTCCAGCGCGAGGACGTCGATCCGTACTTCCTGCGCCTCTACGCGCTCACCGTGGCGGGACGCGAGGCCGAGGCGCTCGCGCGCTGCCGCGAGATCGAGGCGAGTTGGGCCACCGCGCGATCGGCAACCTCGCCGCCTCGGTGCGGCTCGCGATCGAAGGCGCGGGCGAAGCGTGCGTGACGACGGTTCATGAACACGCTGACGCGCGGCTTCCGCGATCCCGAGGGTTCTACTACGGCGCGCGCTCGTTCGCTCGCGCCGGGCGGCCCGACGACGCGGTGGCGATGATCCGGCGCGCGGTCGAAGGCGGCTTCATCGCTCCGCTGCCGGTCGCGACCGATCCGTGGCTCGCGAGCGTGCGTGACTCACCCGAGCTGGCGCGCGTCATGGCCGACGCGGCGGCGCAGCGCGAGATCGCGTTCGCGGAGTTCAAGCGCGCCGGCGGCGGGAGGTGCTACCGGTCGCCGCCGGCTGAGCCTCGGCCGGTTCCGCAGGGCGAGGAATAAGGAATAAGTAGAGGGGCCCGAATGTCCGCTTCGGGTCAAGTGCCCTTCCGGAGGGGTTTGCTACGCCGTCGGACCCGAGGGCGACTCCGACCCCGCCGCGCGGGCCGCCGCGACGCGCCCGCCCCACAGGAACGACAGCATGCCGGCGATCCCGACCGCGCCCGCCGCGAACAGCAGCGTCGGCTGGACCCCGAGCACCCGCGTCGTCCAGCCGGCGGTCGTCACGCCGATCAGAAACACGAGGCGCATCAAGAAGTCGCGAGCGCTGAACACGCGCCCGCGCTGGCGCGGCTCGGTGCCCTCCTGCAGCAGCGTCTCGGTGAGCATGAACGACGGTGCCGCGGCGATGCCCGATCAGGAACGCGGCCGATCGCGAACACCGCGAATCGCGTCGACACCGCGAACGCGACCAGCGCCGATCGTGGCGACGAGCAGCCCCGATCCGAGCACGGCCGCGGTGCGCGGAGGCCGGCGGCCGTACGCGTTCAGCCAGCCACGTCCTGACGCCCGGCGCCGACGCCGAGCACGCACATGAGGATGCCGAGGCGCTCCATGCCCGGCGCGCTCGCCGCGCGCTGGATGTGCAGATTGCCGGCGACGTGGAGGAACCCGCCGCCGATCCACACCGCGCCGAGCGCCGTGAGCGCGAGCCCGACGATCGGGTTGCTGCCGGACGATCCGCCAGCCCTCGGCGACCTCGCCGCAGTAGCCGATCAGCGTGCGCTCCGTCGACGTGCGCGCGGTCCCGGCACGGGTCGGTAGTCGATCAACAGCAGCGCCGACCACCGAGACGAGGTAGGTCGCCGCCGTTCAGGTAGAGCGCCACCGGCCAGCCCCAGTGGTCGATGATCCACCCGCCGCCGAGCGCACCCGACCGCGGTCGCGGCGATGCCGGCGCCGAGAGCCAGCGCGTTCGCGGCCAGCAGCTGCGCCGGCGGGACGATCTCCGGGCGTGATCGCGCTCTTCGCCGGCAGGAACAGCACGTTGCACGTGAACAGCAGCGAACACGATCGCGAACACCGGCAGCGTGTGATGCGTGAACGCGTACTGGAGCGGGATCAGCACGACGAGCACGCGCCCGCGACAGGTCCGGACAGCATCGAGCACGCGCCTGAGGTTCCAGCGGTCCACCCACGCGCCCGATGAACGGCGCAGAACAGCAGCACGCGGCGTCAGCATCACGTTGGCGAGCAGCGACAGCAGCCACGACGAGTTCGCCTCGCGGAAGTGCGCGGTGTGCTCCGCGAGCAGGCCGACGAGCGCGAGGTAGGTGAGGCGCTCGCCCAGGATCGAGATGAGCTGGCCCCACCACAGCGCGGAGAAGTTGCGCTGGCGCAGCAAATGGGCCGGGGCCGGCGCTGTCATCGTGCGCGCGCCCGCGGGGCGCGATCAGGCCGCCGAGTGGACCGCGGACTTGCGGGCCAGCACGTCGCGGTAGACGGCCTCGATGCGGTCGGGTCACGCGCGGCCATGCGAACTCGAGCGAGCGCTGCGGCCGTGCTCGCGCGACGCGCTCGAGCGGCGCTCGGGATCGCTGGACCAGTCCGACGAGCGTGTCGGCGAGCGCCTCGACGTCGCGTGGGCGGGAACGCGACGCCGGTGCGCGTCAGGCGTGGACGACCGAGCGATAGCCGGGGATGTCGGACGCGACGACCGCGCGGCCCGCGGCCATCGCCTCGAGCAGCACGATGCCGAAGCTCTCGTTGCCGGAGGCGGGCGACACGAACAGGTCGCCGGTCGCGTACCAGCGCGGCAGATCGTGGCTCGGCACGTGGCCGAGGAAGTGCACGTGGCGCGCGCACCGCGGCGGCGACCGACGGCCTCGAACTTGAGGCGCAGGTACGAGATCGCCGACGACGAGCAGGCGGCGCGCGGCCGTGCGTGCGCGCGCACGATCTCGGGCATCGCCGTCGAGCAGGAACTGGAGTCCCTTGCGCGGATCGAGCCGGCCCACGAACAGCAGGTTGACGTGGTCCGGTCGCGCCACTCGCTCGAACGGCGGCTGCGTGGGATGGAAGCGCTCGACGTCGACGCCGTTCGGGATCACCGTGGTACTCGCCGGGGTAGTAGAGGCGCGCGCGATCTCGACGCGCGGTCTGCGACACCGCGATCCGCGCGTCGAGCCGATCGCAACGACACCGTTGATCAGCGAGCCAGGAACGCGTCCTGGAGGCATGCTGCGGCCGCCCGTGCTGTGGAAGGTGCCGACCTGCGGCACGCGCGGTCTGGACCGCGATGATCGGCAGGCTCGGCGCGGTCGGGCTGTGCGTGTGCACGCAGGTCGAAGTCGTGCGCGCGGAAGTCGAGCGCGGAGCTGTTGGCGCAGCGTCATGCCGACCGTGAAGTCGACGAAGCGCGCGGTTGAACGGGATCAGCACGTTGTAGCCGACGCCGCAGCACGCCGTTGCCGCGTGGTTTCTCGCCGCTGCGCGGAAGCGGCTGGTGATGATCGCACACCTCGTGGCCGCAGCTCGCGCAGCTCGACCGGCGGTGTGGTGCACGTGCTCGGTGACGCCGCCGTAGCGCGGGTAGTACGACTGCGATGACGATGCCGATCTTCACGCCTCGACGCTTCGTCCGCGAGGCGCCGTCTCCGGAGACGTCAGCCGGGGCGGGTTCCCACAGCGGCCGGAAGATGCACCACTGATCGAGGTGCTCGCGGATGTGGCGCTCCGAGGTGTCCGCGATCGCCGTGATTGAGCGCGGCGCGGTCGGGAAGCTCGGCGGGATCGAGCGTCGGCTCCGATGACGATGCGGAAGCTTGCCGGGTCGCGACGCGCTCGCAGTAGCCGCAGATCGATCGAGCGCCCCGGTGCGCTGCGCGAGCACGCCCGGGCCCGTCGGCCAGCGCGTCTCGCGCCCGAAGCAACTCGACCGTGTCGCCGTGGCGGTAGAGGTCGCCGTCGACCATGAGCGCGACCAGCTCGTTGTGCTCGAGGGCGCGCAGGAGCTTGCGGAAGCCGTCCTCGTGCGACGACCGGTGTGGATCGCGAGCTCGCTCTTGGTCTCGCGCACCGCCGGCGTGAGCCAGCGGTTGAGCTGGACGCCCGCGACCGCGTGGAGCGGCGTATGCCCCAGTGGGCCAGCACCACGGCCGCCAGCTCCCAGTTGCCGATGTGGGTGCAGGTGACGATGACGCCGCGGCCACGCGCGTGCGCGGCCTCCAGGTGCCGCGCCCGACGACCTCGACGTTCCAGAGCAGTTCGTCGCGCGTCGAGATGGGGAGGCGGAAGAACTCGTACAGCATGGCGTTGTAGTTCCGTACATCATCCGCGCACGAGGCGCAGGCGCTCCCGGCGGGAGGCCCCGGCTGCACGGTGGCGAGTTTTTCGAGCGCCGCGTGTCGGCGGGAGGGGAACAGCGCAGAGTGGAGCTCCGGTCAGGCCCGAAGCGATCGCGTACCCGATGGACGGAGGCAGGCTCGCGCGATCAACGCGGTGAGCCAACCGTAGATGAGTCGAGACATCCGGATCCTCGAACTCCCTTGATAGGTCGTAGGCGCAGCGCGGAAGGCTTGGCGAAATTGCGGCGTGCCCGAAATGCCGTCACGAACTGCGACCGTGAACGCGGCGAGAGGCGAGCCTCGTCCGGTCGTGGATGGGGCTTAGAGCCCTCCACGCCCCGGCGAGCTCGAGGCTCGGGTGCGACGCCGACGCGTCGTTGACATTGACCCGCGCGGATTCGCGAGCGCTACGATGCGCCGTCGCGATGCGCAGATGTCGGTCGCCCGACGTCGTCTCGATGCGAGCGCGCGAGGAGAGTCCCCATGCCGAGTCAGAAGCTCGTGCGCTGTCCGGTTCGCCAAGAGGCACCGAAGGCTGCGCCGACTGCGCGCTACATCCCGCTCGAGATCTTCGGGCTGTGGGATTTCCTGATGATCGACAAGCACGGCTTCGACGTGATCGAGCCCGCGCGCGTCGCTGTGGCTCGACATGGAGGACTCGCCCGAGACCGCGTACGGCGAGCATCAGTACGAGCGCGTCACCGAGGTGACGGCGTTCGTCTATTCGGGACGCGACGACATGTTCACGCGCGCGTGCCGATATTTCCCCGCCGAAGAGCTGCGAGCGCGCTGAAGCCGATCTTCCTGGCGCACTATCGAGGAGCACGGCGCGCGGGCTGCAGACGCACGTCGCGCGAGCGGCAGGGGATCTGGCTGCTCCGCGGCCGCGGCCGGCGGCGATCCCCGAGCTCTGGTCGCGCATTCGCTCAAGGCGACGCGCCGGCGGCCTCCGCGCGCGTCTCGCCCGTTCGCGCTGCCGTTCCCCTCAGCCGGCGCTCGCGTCGTTCAGCGCCAGCGACCGAGCGAACTGGCTCACAGTCCCGACCGTCGCTCGCCGACAACTGCCGTGAGCTGCTGACGCCCGCGGGGCACCTACGAGCAGCGCGCCGCATCGCGGGCGCCAGTCGAGCGCCACGCTTGTGAGCGACCGCACCGATGGCCCGGCTTGGCCGAGTCCATCTCGAGGGTTCCCGTGGAGAAAGGGCGGCAAGGGGCTCCATGGGAGCTCGCTCTGCGACAGGGTGGGGTCGCACATGGGAGGATACGAACCGTGGTCGTCGTGAGCTATTCCGGGCAAGGAGATCAACGCCAAGCTGGTCTATTACGGAGCCGGCCTGAGCGGGAAGACCGACGAACCTCGAAGTCCATCTACGAGGCGGTGCCGGAGACGAGCCGCGGCAAGATGGTGCAGCATGAAGACGCAGTCCGACCGCACGCTGTTCTTCGACCTGCTCCCGCTCGACCTCGGCGAGATCATGGGCTTCAAGACCCGGTTCCTCCTCTACACGGTGCCCGGGCCAGGTGTTCTACAACGCCACGCGCAAGCTGGTGCTCAAGGGCGCCGACGCGATCGTGTTCGTGGCCGACAGCGAAGTCGGCAAGATGGAAGAGAACAAGGAGAGCCTCGCAGAACCTGCGGCACCAACCTCGCCGAGTACGGGCTCAAGCTCGATGAGATTGCCGTGGGTGCATCCAGTACAACAAGCGCGACCTGCCGAACGTCTACTCGCGTCGACGAGCTGAACGCGGAGCTGAACCCGACGGCACAGGTGCCGTACTTCGAGGCCGTGGCGACGCAAGGGCAAGGGCGTGTTCGAGACGTTCCGCGGCATCTCGCACCTGCTCGATGCAGAAGGTGACCCGCGAGCTGCGTCGCTCGCCGCACAGCGGTCGCGGCGAAGGCCGAAGCGGCCGAGGCGAAGGCCGAGCCGATGCTGCCGAGGGCCACCGACTCGCTCTCGCCAGCCCAGCGTCCGGCGCCTCGGGGCGCGCGACGGGCATCCTCGGCACGAGAACGCCGCCGTCCACGCCTGAGCCGACGGCCTTCGACTCACGGTCGCGAGGTCGACTTTCACGGGATCAGCGCGCCGATCCGAGCCGCGACGACATGCCGGCGCGCCCATCGCTCAAGATGAACTCGGCCGCCGACGACCTCGGCATGGACGACCTCGGCGGACGGTCTCGTCGCACGCGCCGGTCGAGGAGCCGCCCCCGCCGGGTCGCACGCGGACCCGTCGTCCAAGTTCATCGAGCGGACGATCACGCTCAACATGGACGGCGCGCGCGGAGCCGCGCGCTGGCCTCAGCCCGCCGCCGTCGCGTGCAGGCGGCCGCGGCCGTCACGCAGGAGATCGTGGTTCGCGTGCCGCGCACCGGCGCTCGCGAGTTCATCGTCCGCATCATCGTCGACGACGCCGCCTGATTCGGTCCGAATTGACCTTGCCATGAAGCCTCAGGCCCCCGCCGTTGCGTTGACAACCGGTCGGCACCTCCTAACCTGTCTTACGTATGCTCCGTGGAAGAAGCGTTTCGGTCATCCTCTGGGTCGCGTTGCTTGCCGTCGCGGCCGGCGCCGCCCACGCTCCAGGGCGCCGCAGGATTCGACCGAGGCAACACGCTCGGCCCCTACTCGCCCCGCGTTCCGGTCAGCGCGCTCGGAGCCGCGACCTCGTGGCTCGACCCGTCCCGCCTCCACCTCTCGAGCTCGATCACCGTCGGCTCCGGCTTCGGTGGCGGCACTGAATGGCTCAGGTCACGAGCCTGCGCTACGACTTCGGCGCCTGATGTGGCTCAACGTCAACGTCGGGAACACGTGGGGCCTCCAGAGCGCCCAGGGCTCCAAGAACGGGGCGTTCTTCCTCGAGGGGCTCGACGTCGGCATTCGCCCGTTCTCGAGCCTGCTCGATGCAGATCCACTACCGGGACGTGCGCTCGCCGCTCCAGATGCCGTATGGCTACGGATTCAACGGCTACGCGCCGTACGGCTACACCCCGGGAAGCGGTCTGATCGGTCCGTAGCACCTGATGGCTTCGCGGCTCGCGTCCGGCCTTCACCGAGCGCGCCGGCTCCTGCGGACTGATTCCCTACCTCACCGCCGGGTACCCTTCGCTCGACGATTCGCTCGAGATGATGCGCGCCTCGATCGCGCCGGGCGCGATGCGCGATCGAGGTCGGCGATCCCGTTCTCCGATCCGATCGCCGACGGCCCCGACATCCAGCGCGCCGCCGAGTGGGCGCTGCGCCGCGCGTCGGTGCCGCCGAGTCGACCGAGCTCGTGAAGTCGCTATCCGCCGTGAGTCGCAGCTCCCGCGTCGTGCTGATGACCTACGCCAACCCGATCCTGCGCCACGGCATCGATGCGTTCGCGAGATCGGCGCGCGAGGCCGGGCGTCGACGGCGTGCTCGTCTCCGACCTGCCGCCCGACGAGCTGCCCGACGTGTGGGCGGCGCTCGACCGCGACGGGACTCGACACGGTCGTGCTGGTCGCGCCGACCACCGACGCGCGAGCGTTTGCCGGCGCTGCTCGCGCGCACTCGCGGGTTCGTCTACTGCCTCGCGCGCACCGGCGTGACCGGCGGCGGCGCGCGGCGATGGTCGGGCCGGATCGAGGATCGGATCGCAGCGCTGCGCGAGCACACGCAGCTCCCGATCGCGGTCGGGTTCGGCATCTCGAGTGCTGCGGAGCGCGCGCGCACTGCGCGTCGCGGGCGGACGCGGTCGTCGTGGGGGCCGCGTTCATGCGCGCGGTGCACCGCCGATCCGACGAACGACGTCGTCGATCGGGTCACGGCGCTCGCACGCGACCTGATGGGCGCGCCTGTGACTCCCGAACGGCAGAGCCCTCTCGGCTCTCCATCCGGCGACTCGGCGCGCGGCCTAGTCTCAGCGGCGCATACCAGTACAGCAGATCGAGGAGCATCAGCGTCAGCAGATCCGATCCTCCACGGTCCACCTCCGACTGCGCGAGGTTCGCGTCGCGCACGCGCATCCAAACCGCGCGTCAGCGCGGTCAACCGTTCCGATTCGGCCGCCCGTGGGTTGGCTGCGCGGGCGGGGAGGCGGCTATCCTGTCGCCTCACCGTGGTAGTCGATCGGGCCTGACGAGGACTCGAGCCGCTGTGAGGGGGCAGTTCCCGTGCCCGCGCGCGGCCGGTCAACGGGTCGGCGAGCTGCTTGAGCACCAGCACGGTGAGGTCGTCGAGCGGCCGGTCGGCGTAGGCCGCAGCGGCGCGAAGCGATCTCGCGCCGAGAGATGTCGGACGCCCGCGCGCTCGTGCTCGTGCGGTGAGGATCTGCGCGCACCCCGCTCGGGCCCGTAGACAGTCTCGTCGCCTGACCGCGGCCTCGGTGAGCCCGTCGGTGTGGACTGAGCGAGACGTCGCCCTGCGTTCAGGTCGATCGCACGCGTCCGGGTAGCGCGCATCGGCGCTGCACGCCCGAGCAGCACCGCCGGTCTCGATCGCCTCCTCGCGGCCGTCGCGCGCCGACACCAGCGGCGGCGTGATGCCCGGCGTTGGCGAAGCGGATCCGCGCCGTGCCGCACGTCGACGCGCGCGCACAACGAGCCCCATGAACTTCGTCGGGCTGATCGGTACCCGCACCAGCTCGCGGTTGAGCGTGCCGAGCAGCGCGCCCGGGCTGGCGTGACGCACGCGCCTCGCTGCGGAAGCGTGCCTGCACGTGCGCGAGCAGGAGGGCAGCCGGCATTCCGTTCCCGCCGCGTCGCCGACCGCCAGCATGAACGCGCGGTCCGCGCCCTCGACGAAGTCGTAGTAGTCGCCGCCCACCGCCTCGCTCGACATCACCGCCGCGGCGCAGTCGAGCGTGGGGTGACCGGGACGCTGCGGCAGCAGGTGCGCCTGGATTCGCGCCCGCCTCGCGCGCTCGCGCGCGGCGCTCCGTGCGAGCTGGCCTCGCGGCGGGCATCGCGTTCTCGAGCGAGACGGCGAGATGATCGGCGAGCGCTCGAGCTCGCCGACCTCGTGGCGTCGGAGCCGCGGTCCGGCGAGGCGCCGGCGAGGAGGAGCAGCGCCTCCGCGGCGACTCGCCGATCGGCAAGCAGCCACGCCACGCCGCCGAGCGCCAGCGCCTCGCGATCGGCCGCCTCGAGCGGCGAGTCCTCGACGCTCTGGAGCCGCGACCCCGGAAGCCGTGCGGTGCGCTCGCTCACTCGACCGCCGGCTCGGACAGGGCGCCCGCGGGACGCCGCAGTCACCCGGCGCACCGAGCCGTTCTCGGTGACGAGGGCGAGACAGCCGTCGAGCCTCTGAGGCTGCGCACGACCGCGGCGCACGCCTCGACCAGCATCACGTCGCCGTCCGGTCCCGGCGCGGCGCGGCGCCGAACGGCACCGCGCCCGCGGCCAGGGCACCGCCGCTCATCAGCGGATGACGTCGATCGTCGAGGCAACGATTGCGCGATCCGACCGAGCGCAGGGCGGCGCCGCCGGCGCCCGCGAGCGAGGCCGCGAGCGCCACGAACGCGAGCGCTCCGCCCGAGAGGCCCGGAGCCGAGCCACGGCCCAAAGCGCGCGCCCAGCCTTCACCGGCGGCATGCGCCAGCAGTCCGGAGCGCCGCGACGAGCGCGTGGTCACGACGCCCGGCGCGGAGCGCGATGCAGGCGGGGAGTCCGCGCGATGGTGCAGCGCCATCAGGGTGGTGGTGGTCGGCTAATCTGGCCGCGACCTTGGTCGCTGCGGAGTGCATCGAGGACGTGGCCGACCAGGATCCCGAGTTCGTGCACGGCGGCGTGCCCCTGGCCGAGGACCCGAACGCAGGTCGGCCGGGCACCGTTCGATCGCGTCTACCACCTGGCCGCGTCGTTCGCGAACGAGCTCGTCGATGGAGTACCCGACCATCGACATGCGCTCGAACATCGATGGGCACGCTAGAACGTCCGGCGATGGCGCGGCAGCGTCGGGCTGCGGTCTGTTCGTGTACACCGGCTCATCCTCGTCGTACGGCGACGTGCCGGTGCCGTTCGAGGAGGACGCGGGCACGATGCGCCCGTACACCCCGTACGCCACCAGCAAGCACGTCGGGCGAGACCTACGTGCGCGCCTCGGTCTTCCGTACGCGATCTTGCGCCTGTTCAACGTCTACGGGCCGGGCGACCCGCCCGGGCGTCACCGCAACGCGGTGCCGAACATGATGCGCGCCCTCGACAGCGATGCGGCGGACGCATCCGCATCTTCGGCGCGCGACGCGACGCGCGCGACTTCACGTACGTCGACGACGTCGTGCGGGCGCTGGTCGACGCGCCGCGCGCCACCGGGCAAGTGGTCAACGTGTCGGCACCGGGCAGGATGACGTGCGATCGTCGACCTGGCGGCGACGATTCTGGCGGCTCGTTCGACCTGCCGGACGAGCCGAATCAGCTGAGAAGCCGCGCGCCATGGGACCGTGCAGTGGTGCGGCGCTGCACTCGGTGAAGCGGCTGCGCGCCGCTGTACGGCTGGGTGCCGTCGACGCCGCTGGCGATGGGCTGCGCGCAGGCGGCGAGTGGATGCACGCGGCGCGGCTACGTCGGACGGAAGCTCGTGAACTTGCCCGGAGCGGATCCTGTTCGTCGGCGCGCATTGCGACGACGTCGAGCTGTTCGCCGGCGGCCTGCTCGCCCGCGCCTGCTTCGCCGGTCGTCGCGTCGGGCGTGCTCGTCTTCAGCGACCATCGCGGCGTGCTCGACGACGTCGCCGCGCGGCGCAGCGCACGCGAGCTCCGTCGACAACCTCGGCCTGGCTCCGCGCCGAGTCGGGCGCCGACATCCGCGACCACTCAGGGCAGATGCTGCCCGCCTGCCGCGGGCGTTCCGAAGCGGAGCGCGGCGCGCTCTACGCGGCGATGGAGGCGTTGCGCGACGACTACGACCTGGTCGTGACCCACGCCCCGACGCGATACCAACCAGGACCACCGCCAGGTCGGCCGAAGCAGCGCACGGTGTTCAAGGCGCACGCCACGCTGCTCGGCGGCGAAGTTCCCCAACAACGACCTGGGCGGCTTCACGCCCCAGGTCTACGTGGCACTGTCGCGCGTGAGATCGACGAGAGGCCGGATGGTGGAGACACTACCGCTCGCAGGACTTCGGCGGCCGGCCGTACATCGACGGCGAGTGGTCGCGTGCCTGGCGCGGCTGCGCGGGTCGCAGATCGTGAGCCTGCGGCGGAGGCCTTCCCGGCCGCCGGACGCGTGGTCTTCGGAGGGCCGGTACGCCTTGATTTGCCGCGTCGATCTCGCGCAAAGCACGCGGAGACGCCAGGCAGGTGGGAGCGCCGTCGACCCGGATCGCCGATGCGCTCATGCGGCAGGAGCGAGAATCAGTAGCTGAGTCGAAGGTCGGGCGGACGGTGACCAATCGTCCCCACCCCGCCGCCTGCGGTCACGGTGTCGTGGCGGCCTACAACGAGGCAAGCGCCGGTGATCGGCGACGTGGTGCGCGATGCGCTGCGCGCGGTGCCGTCGGGCGAGGTGCTGGTCGTCGACGACGGCTCGACGGACGGCACCGACCGCGCCGCGCGCCGACGCGGGCGCCCGCGTGCTGCGCCTACCGGCGAACGGCGGCAAGGGGTGGCGGTGCCGTGCGGCCCGCAGCGAGCGCAAGCGGCGAGGTGATCGTGCTCATCGACGGCTGACGGTCAGGATCGATCCGGCCGAGATCCCGCGAGCTGCTCGAGGCACTTCGTCCCGACGTGGACCTGGTGGTCGGCTCGCGCTTCATCGGCCGCTTCGAGCCCGGTGCCATCACCCCGGTCAACCATTGGGGCAACCGTTTCCTCACCTCGGTGATCAACCTGCTGTTCTCGACGGCGCTCACCGACACGCAGGCCGGGTTCAAGGCCGTCCGCGCCAGAGACGCTGCGGCGCGGTGAACCTGCGCGCGCACCGCTTCGACATCGAGTCGATCTGCTGCTCGGCGTGCTCTCGAGCCGGGCGGCCGCGTCGTCGAGCGCCGGTGCGCCGCGCCTGCGCCACGCACGGCGACGAGCCGCCTCAACAGCCTGCGAGACGGCACGCGCATCCTGCGCCGCATCGGCGCTGCGCCTCGGCGCGGGCTGAGACAGCGCTTCCCAGTGCCCGCCAGCAGCAGGCGCTCGGTCAGTGATCCTTGCAGGCTGCGCACCGCGCCGCCGCTGGAAACGGGTTGCTGATCACCTTGCTCGCACGGTGGCCGCGCGGCGCAGGCGACGCCGGCCTCGGGTCTGATGCCGTTAGGGCACCTTGGGGGACGCAGGTGTCGGGTCGTCAACGCGGGCCAGGTCCGTCGTGAGGCCCAGGCTGCCGGGCAGCGGCATTCCCCTTGCCGCAGTTGCGCGCGAGCTTACGCTGGCGCGTCGTCGATTGCCGCTCGCGAGAGACGCAGGTCGACTGGCGATGACCGCCTCCGCGCCCGCGCCGCGCCTGCGCCCCACCGCGGTGCCGGGCGATCACCGCGGCCACGCTTGGCCGCGCCTGCTCGGGCGGCGGCCGCGGCGGCTTCGGAACGTTCCGAAGCGGCCGCGGCGCTGCCCCGCTCGGGCACGCGCCATGCGGTGGTGGTCGGCTCGGCGCGGGCGGGCTTGGCCGCGGTCCTCGCGCACGCCGGCTGCCGCGCCGGTGACGAGGTCGTCGTTCCTCCTACTACTGCTCCCATGCGTCCCGGGTTCCTGCGCGCGCGCGGCTACCAGCGTGCGCGTCGCGGCGGTGTGCCCGCGCCGGCTGGTGCGTCACGGGCGACGACGCGTGGCGGCGGGCGCTCGGGGCCGCGCACGCGGGCTGACGATCCCGACGCACGTCGTGAGGGGGCTGGCGGCGCCCGTGGCCGATCTCGCCGCCGCGCTGCCACGGCCGGGCGTGGCGTTCGTCGAGGACGCGGCCCACGCGGTCGGCGCCGAGGTCGACGGCCAGACCGGTCGGCTGCGCGCTGCGGCCGCCGTGCACAGCTTCGGCAAGGGGAAGCACGTGAACACGGTGTTCGGCGGGCTGGTGGTCACCGATGACGCCGTCGGTGGCGCGCCGCCGTGCGCCTGGCGATGGCGCTGCCGCCGCCGCGCTGCGGATGCGCGCTCTTCGGTGCTCGGTGGCAATAGGCTCGGCGTCGCTGCGGCGACACGCCCCGCGTCTGTACCCGCTCGTGCTGCATCCACTGATCCGCGCCTTCGAGCGCGTTCGGGCGTGGACCTGCCGACGCTCTGCTGTTCGAGGACGACGGGCAGCAGCGGCCGCGACGGCAATCCCGGCAGTCCGCCCGACGCATGGGGCGCGGCCTGGTGCTGGCGGCAGCTGGTCGGCTTTCCGGCCGAGCGCGAGCGCCGCCGCGCGCTGGCCGGCGGCGTTGCGCGACAGGATGCTGCGAGCACGCGGCCTCCGCCATCAGGAGGCGAACAGCACCCGGCGATCATCCGCTGTTCGTGACCCTTCTCCATCCGCAGCCGCGACAGCCTCCGCCGCGCGCGCTCCTGGCAGACGGACGGGACACGCAGCCGACGTGGATGCGCTCGATACCTCGCGATGACGGCGCGACGCGATCGCGGCCGCCGACAAGGCGGAGCGCGAGGGACTCTACCTGCCGCTTCACCGCGGGCGCCGAGCCGCTCGTCGTGGTCGCTGCGCTCGATCGCGCGCTGGCGCGGTGCCCGTGATGAAGGTGACCGTCGCCTATCTCGGCGCGCTCGGGAGCAGGCGCACCGCCACCCGCGCCACGCCATCCCGCCGCTGCGCGCGGCGTATGCCACGTCGGTGCTCACGCGCCGCCGGTCACGATGTCGAGTTGATCGACACCGCGGCGCCAGCAGCGCCCGGGATCCGGCTGGCCGAGCGCATCGCGCAGCGCGCCCCGACCTGGCTGGTCCTCGACGCGCGCATCGAGAACGGTCGATCAGATCGTACCGCTGGCCGCGCAGGTCGCGCGACCAGGCTCGGCGCGATCATCGCCGCCGGAGCCGCCCGCCGAGGCGACTGCGGACCGACGTTCTCGCCGAGGAGGCGGCCGTCGCGGCGTGCTCGGGTGGTGAATACGAGGGTGGATCGCGGCCGTCGCCGAGGCGCCGGCGATGCCGCTCGCCGCCGCAGGCGCCCGGTTGGACCGTTCGAAGCGCCGCTCGGTCCGCACACCGATGCCGGCGCCGGCGTCGATCGCCGACATCGACGCGCTGCCGCCGCCGCCCCATACCGGGCTGCTCGCCGGCGGCCACTACCAGGTCGCGTATCCAGTGCAGCGCGCACCGGCTGCGTTGCGCGTACGTGCTGTCGACGCGCGGCTGTCCCCACGCGTGTACGTTCTGCTCGCCGGTCGAGATGCGCTCGCGTTTCCTGCCCTACCGGGTGCGCGACGTCAGAAGCGGTCGCCGAGGAGCTGGCGCACGTGGCGGCGCTGGGCGCGAACGTCGTCTACTTCAATGACGACAACTTCCTGCGCGAGCCGCGATCCGCGTGGCGCCACTCTGCGAGGCGATCTCGCGCCGCGGCCTGCATCTCACCTGGCTGCGCCGACGCGCGGGTCGACGACGTCGACCGCGAGCGCTACCGCTCCTGCGGCGACGCCGGCTGCTTCGACGCTGTGCGCTGGGCGATTGCGAGAGCGGCTCCGCAGCGCGTCCCTCGACGCGCTGCGCAAGGGGATCACCGTCGAGCAGACGCGCGCCGCGCCGCCGCCGCCATCTCGGCGCGCCGGCATCTGGGATGGTGGCGCACGTCATCCTCGGCTCGCCCTGGCGAGACTGACGCCAGCGCGACCTGCGCACCGATGCTCCGACGAGATCCGCCCCGAGCTCGTGCAGATGCCATCGCTTCGCCTACTACCCGATGGCGCGCGGCGAGGCGGCGACCCGATGGCGCCGCACGGTCAAAGTTCGCCAGCAACAGCACGGCACCCGCCGCTCGCGTTCGACGCGATTCTACCGAGGACTACCTCTCCCGCGCTTCGTCTTCGACTACGCGCGGACGCGGGCGATGGCTCCCGGCCCCGTCGTGCGCGATGCCGAGCTCGCGCTTCAGGCAGTCGGCTATCTGATGAGCCAGCGATAGGCGCGCCGCGCACGTTCGAAACCCGCTAAGCGCTACGCGGAAGTAGCACGGCCGCGGACACACACCGCAACCACGGCGGCGGGGAGGGATCGGGATTGGGTCTCGATCCGGCCTCCTGGCCACCGATGTCCGGGTGCTGAGGGCAGATCCGCTGAGCGAGATGTAGTCATCGATCATGGGCAACCCAGCGGATGTATCTTCATTCAAGTGCTTCAGCCGAGCAATTTCGAGCCGGATATGCTTTCAGCACGTGCGCAGGCGCCCTGCAACACGACAGGCTCCCGGTGCGGCGCGCGCATCGCATTCCGGACGACCAAATGGTCGTGTCGCACCGGAGGATCGATCCGTTGCTTGGCGACCGGCTGCATACCTTCTTGACCGAGCGACCGCTTAGCCACGTCGTTCCTCAACAGCACCCTGTATCCCGACATCATCGAAGCGATCCGCGACGCCATTCCCGGCGCGCCGCCGTGCGCATCACCTCAGGCGCGACACAGTCTTTCTGCGCGTCATCGACTTTCGTCAGCGGGCTTCCCGGCTGTCGACGAATCATTGCGGCTCGCCCGCACTGGGCTCTGCACGAAGATGAACTGACGGAGTTCTACGAGCTGGGTGCACCACCCGACCCAAGCTGATGTTGGAGGTCGCCGTTTGACGCCGGAGTACCGCGGCGTGGCATGGCATTTTCATCGATCAGCTCTACTGTCGCGCCCGCTGTCGTGGCGACGATCCGGCGCCCAGCCGGGGCGTGAGCTGCACATTCTGCCGTTTTCAGGCAACCCCGCCGACCTTCCCCCGAATCTCAGGTGGCGCTGGCGCAAATCGAAGCGTATCTCGCGGTCGATCCGCCGCGCGTTTTTCACGTCATGGATTACGGAATTCTCGGGCGCCTCGTTGAGCTCGCGAACGTCATCCGGCCGTGCATCGATTGTCGGGGGTTGGAACTATGTTCGTCGGTGCGGGCTCAACATGGCGTACCGCGCGGAGAATCGAAGTGGCCCTGCCGATCTTGGCTGCCCGCACCGACGAGCATAGTTCCACCGATCACCACGGCTGTCGCAGCTCAGTGCCCAGCCCATGACGTGAAAAAACACGCGTGTCGATGCGCCAGCATACATCAAAGATTCGAGAAGCGTTGCCTGAATAATGTGTCGCCGCGACAGGCGATCGATCACATCTACGCA
>ERZ1370068.2411-contig-1563_pt1 | contig 37091 bp, 59 predicted proteins | sample MGYA00561227_ERZ1370068 | MGnify/ENA primary metagenome ERZ1370068 (study PRJEB38410, sample SAMEA6850437) | metagenome | study: Metagenomic assessment of the ecological functions of the soil: analysis of the soil microbiota associated with the...
AGTAACGCTGCGTTCAGTTACGTATTGCTGCATCTTCGCGAGGGGTTCATCGAGGCGGGCGGCACGCTTGCGCCGCGCGCCGTCGCCGAGCTCGTGACGGCGTCCGCGCCCGCATTCGGCGCCCTGCTCCGCAACATCGCGCGCCTGAACGGGTCGAGCACGCACGACCGCGCCGCCGCCACGCGCGACGGCGCCCGCGCTCGCGCAGATCCCCGACGCCGTCGTCACCGACATCCTCGCGCTCGAACGCCCCTCCGCGCTCAAGGCCACGGATGCGGCGAGACTCTTCCCGAGTATCTGGCGGCGGTGGAACAACTCGCGCGATACGTGGACGCATGGAACGTGTAGCCACGATCGCCACAAAGACGCCTTGCCACCACGTTCTTCGTGAGCTTCTGTGGCGTGTTCGTCTTCGTGTTCGTCGTGGCCGCGGCAGCCGCGGCCCAGGAACCACCGCCCGAGCTCACGCAGCCCGTCAACGACTTCGCGCAACGTCATCGACGCGCAGAGCGCGCCAGACCATCGAGGCGCTGATCCGATCGCTGCAGCAGGCGAGCGGCGACGTCGTCGTCGTGGCGACGGTCCCCACGTTCAAACCGTACGGCGACATCGACGAGTACGCGGTGAAGATGTTCGAGAACCGCGGACGCGGCATCGGCGCAGCGCGGCAGCGACAACGGCCTCGCTGATTCTGGTTGCCGTGAACGACCGGCAGGTGAGGTTCGAAGCCGGCTACGAACTGGAGCAGTTCATCACCGACGGCTTCGCCGGCGAGATCAGCCGTCGAGACATGGCGCCGCGAGTTCCGCCGCGGCAACTACGGACCCGGGACTGCTGGCCGGCGTGCTCGCATCGTCGGCCCGCATCGCGCAGGGGCGCAACGTCACGCTGCAGGGCGTGCCGCACCGAGCCAGACCGCACGCCGGCAGTCGGCTCCGGCGGCAGCGTCATCCTCGCGCTCTTCATCGCTCTTCATCGTGCTGAGCGCGCTCGGCCGGACGCGGCGACGGCGGCGCCTGCGGCGGCTGGGGCGGGGCGGGTGGAGCGGCTGGAACAGCGGCGTCGGACCGTTCGGCGGCGGCGGCGGGCTTGGCGGCGGCGGCGGCGGCGGATTCGGCGGCGGCTTCGGCGGGTTTGGCGGCGGCCGCAGCGGCGGCGGTGGCGGCGGCGGAGGGCTGGTAATCTGTGGCCATGAAGCAAATCCCAGAATCCCGAATCGCAAATCCCGAATCAAAAGCAGTCGGATTGGGATTTGACAGATTCGGCGATTCGATGCTCGTGGTGGCGCTGCTGATCGGTGGCAGCCGTCGTCTCTCCGGCTGCTCGTACAACACGTTCGTCAGCAAGGAAGAAGGCATCAAGGCGCAGTGGGCGCAGGTGGAGAACCAGCTGCAGCGTCGCAACGACCTGATTCCCGAACCTCGTCGAGACGACGAAGGGCATCGCGCAGCAGGAGAAGGACGTCTTCGGCCAGATCGCCGAGTCGCGCGCGAAGCTGGCCGGCGCGACGACGCCCGAGCAGACGATCCAGGCGGCCAACCAGCAGAGCGCGGCGCTCGGCACGCCTGCTGGTCGTCGTCGAGAACTATCCGCAGCTGCGAGTCGAACGAGACAGTTCAACCGCCTGATGGACGAGCTCGCGGGCACCGAGAACCGCATCGCCGTCGAGCGGATGCGCTACAACGAGCGCGTGCAGGACTACAACACGTCGCGGCGGCAGTTCCCGTCGAACGTCACCGGCGAGCATCTTCGGCTTCAAGGAGTATCCGCTCTTCAACGCACCGCCGGCGGCCGAACAGGTGCCGAAGGTGAACTTCGGCACGCGGCACGCAACTGACCAGTGGCGATCGTCGGATGCGCTGCTTCCCGAGTTCGACCACGAGATGGCGATCACGCGCAAGCTGCTCGAACGCGTGCCCGAGGACAAGCTTCGCGTGGAAGCCGCACGCCGAAGTCGATGTCGCTCGGTCGAGCTCGCGACGCACGTCGCGACGATCCCGAGCTGGGGCGTGCCGACGCTCGAACAGTCCGGAGCTCGACCTCGGCGGACAGAATCCGCAACACAGCCGCGGCGGCCGCGCGCGCGATCTGCTCGACGCGTTTCGATAAGAACGTCGCCGACACGCGCGCGGCGCTCGCTCGGCAAGACCGACGCCGAAATGATGGCGCCCTGGTCGCTGAAGCACGAACGGCCAGAAGCTGTTCACGATGCCGAAGGCCGCCGTCTGGCGCGGCTTCGTGCTGAACCACCTCGTGCACCACCGCGGCCAGCTCAGTGTCTACCTGCGGCTGCAACGACGTGCCGGTCCCGGCGATGTACGGGCCGAGCGCCGACGAAGCGCCGAATTTTTGAGGCCATTCGCAGTCGCCCTCTCGACCTGCGCACTCCTCGGAGCGAGCCTCGCGCTCTTCGTCGTGCGTCGCGACGGCCAACGGCGCCGGGTATCGGTGCGGCGTTTCGGATCAGAGCGGCGTATGTGCCGGCCGTCATGCTCGCGGAACACCCGGCGTCGTTTCCGCGCGACGCTCCGCTCATTCGACACGCAGGGGCAGTTCTTCGTCGTTGACGACCTGCATGGCCGCGATTGGACGCGCGACCGGCGCGTCCATCGAGACGCTGTTCCTGGCGGCGTATCTGATCGCGATCGCGACTGGTCTGGCTTGGCGTCGCTGCTGGTGGGCTCGCGACTGTATCCGACGGCCTGGCTGACGCGTCGCGCTCGGCGCGCTCATCACGCTGCGGCCATCACATCCCGCGCACGAGCGTGAACTCGCTCGAGCCCTACTTTCAGTCACGCGCTGCTTGGCGTTCGGCCTCGGGATGCTTGCGCTCGCGGCGTTTCTCCGCCGACGTCATGCCGCTGCCGTCGCGCTGGTCGCCGTCGCCGCCGTGTGCCACGTCACAACGGCGCTGTGGTTCGCGATTCTCATCGGCACCGGCGCTCGTGGTTGTCGATCGACGCTGGCGGCTTCCTGGCGCTGCCGTGATCGGCGTGGGACTGCGTCGTGCTCGCGTGGGCACTTGCCGCCGGACCGCTCCGAGCGGGTGCCTTGACGATGGATGCGCTCTGGATCGAGGCGCTTGGCGGAAGGGACTTCATCTTCGCCAACGAATGGCCGCTCTGGGCGTGGATGGCGAACCTCGGGCTGCTTGTCGCGCTCTGGGTCGGCGCAGCAGGCGCGCGTCCGGCGCGGCACTGGCCACGCCACAGGATGCGCGCGCTGGCGTGGGAGCGCCACGGCGCTCGTCGCGTTGTTTCTGATTACCCTGCCGGCGGTCGCCGCGCACAAGGCGCTTGCCGTGCAATTCCAGTTCTCGCGCGTGTTCTGGATCGTCGATCTCCTCGTGGCGATGTTTGCGATCGCGGCAATTGGCGAGCGGCTCGGCGCGCCGCGGCAGCACCGTGCTCGCGGTCGCGCTCCTTGCGGTGTCCCTGTCGCGCAGCGGATGTACGTCATGTGGCAGGAGCATCGCGGAGCGCTCGCTGTTCCAGGTGTCGCGTCCCGCCGTCCGAGTGGACCGACGCCATGAGACTGGATCGCGCGACAGCCGCTCGACGCGCACGTGCTGGCGCGACCCCGGTCATGCGTTCAGCTACGGGGTCAGCGTTCGCGTCGCCGCGGGCACGATGTGCTGCTCGAGGACGACGAAGGATGCGGCGATCGCGATGCTACCGCGCGCGATGGCGCAGCGCGTGGTGGAACGCCGGCGGGCGCTTGCCGATTTTCCGTCCCTGACGGCGCCGGGCGCGCGGGCGCTCGCCGAGCGGGCATGACCTGAATTACCTCGTGACGGAAGCGGTGCTGACCCTGCCCGAGGTGTGCGCAACGCGCGGTTCAGGATTTACGCGCTGAAGCCAGCCGGTCCCGCGTCTTGATCCACACCTCGTCGAGCGCGCCGGGGTGGCGCATCTTCGTGATCCAGACGATCTGGCCCATGTGCGCGGCCGTGTGATGGCTCGCGTGCAGCAGGATCGACGCCAGCGTCGTCATCTTGCCCGTGCGGTCGGTGCGCTCCATCAACTGTGGCGGGGTCAGGCTGTCGAGCACCTCGGTCATCATCATCACCGTCTCGTTCCAGGCTGCCGACGATGGCGGCACGAGTCGGATTGCCGCGGGCGGTGAACTCCGACGCGCGGTCACGCTCGATTGAGCGCGCGCCGACGCCGTAGCCGACATACAACCGGTTCGACCCGATCAGGTGCAGCATGATGTTGCCGAGCGCGTTGCTCTTCTCGTCCGGGCGCCACCACACGTCCTCTTCAGTGATCGCGCCGAGGCACTGACCGATCTGCGTCGGGTAATCGTCCACGAGGCGGGAGCGAACCAGGTGCAGCAGCGTCGAGTCGAGGGTGCGGTCCATTGGTCGGATGATAAGCTGGAAAAACCCGTCGATGTTCAAACCGTCCACCTACCGTCCCCGGTTCACCGGTGGTCACACGCAGACGCTGTACGCGTGGGCGCGGCGTCGCACGTTTTCTGGCCCGCCCGCGCCGGACGAGCGCTTCTTCGACGTCGCGGCCGACGCGCGCGTGCTCGCGCACTGCCACTGGCATGCCCGGCCGAGCCGAGCGCCGAACGCTCATCCTGCTGCACGGCCTCGAAGGATCGAGCATGCGCGCACTACATGCGCGGCATCTCCGACAAGGCGTGGGCGGCTGGATGGAACGTCGTGCGCCTGAACCAGCGCAACTGCGGCGGGACCGAGCGCCTCTCGCGCGGTCTGTATCACTCGGGGCTGACGCACGACGCGCAGTTCGTCATGCGCGAACTGCTGGAGCGCGATGGCTGCGCCGGCCGTCGCGGTCGCCGGCTACTCGCTTGGCGGCAACCTGGCGCTGAAGCTCGCGGGCGAGCTTGGCGACGCGCGCCCCTGAGGGCCTTGCCGCGGTCTGCGCCGTGTCGCCGACGATGGACCTGGCGGTGTGCGTCAAGGCGCTGGAGCGCCGCTCGAACACTCCGTACGAGTGGAACTTCGTCCGCAACCTGAAGGGCGCGCATGCGCCGCAAGGCGGCGGCATTTCCCGGCTCGTTTTCGCTCGATCCGCTGAAGCGCATCTGGACGGTCCGCCAGTTCGACGAGGCCTACACCGCACCGCATCACGGCTTCCGCGACGCATCCGACTACTACCACCGCGCCAGCGCGATGCGTGTGCGTCGATCGCATCCGGCGTGCCTGCGCTGATCATCACCGCGGAAGACGATCCGTTCGTGCCCGCGTCGACGTTCCGCGATCCGGCGGTGACGTCGAATCCGCACATCACGGTGGCGCTCACGCCCCACGGCGGTCACTGCGCCTACGTCGAACGGGCGTGACGGAGCTACGACGGGTACTGGGCCGAGCGCGAGATCGTCCGGTTCATCGACTGGCAGGTCATGCAAGGCCGAGATGCTGCATCAGCAGCTTCGCGAACTCCGGCCCCTTCCCTTCCTCTTCGTGCTTGAAATAGACGAACACGTCGCCGCAGCCTGACGCCTTCTCCCGCATCACGTCACCCCAGCGCGCGATGTCCTCGGGCGTGTAGCCCTCGTCCCGCAGCCGGAAGTATCCGTAGTCCGCGGTGATGACGACGGGCGTCGCGAGCCGTCTCGCTGTCGGCGACGCACAGCGCGAGGTTTCGCGCGCGCAGCCGCGATACACCTCCTCGCCCAACCAGGACTCGTGGCGGAACTCGAACGCGGCGCAGACGCGCGGCGGGAACGCGTCGAGAAACGCATCGAAGAGCGCCGAGGTCCTTCTTGAGGTTCGGCGGCAGCTGAAAGAGCAGCGCCCCGAGCTTCGGGCCGAGCGTCGCGGCCGTTTCGAGGAACTGACGCACCGAATCCGCGCAGTCGCGCAGGCGCCGATCGTGCGTGATGCGTTTCGGCGCCTTCAGCGTGAGCTTGAATCGCTCCGGCGTGGCCTTGCTCCATCCGTCGAGAATCTTCTCGTTCGGCGCGCGATAGAACGTGTAGTTGATCTCAACCGTCGGAAACCGCTCGGCGTAGTACGGCAGCATCTTCGACGCAGCCAGCGTCTGCGGATAGAAACTGCCCTTCCATTCAGGATAGTTGTAGCCCAGAGGTGCCAACCCAGATATTCATTCGCGACGTGCCTCAGCGACCCGACAAAGTTGCTACAGTCTGATGAGATGACGTTGCGTATTACGTGTGGGTTGTGTGTCGCGGCGATCGTGGCGAGCGCGTGCAGCCGCACGGCCCCGACGAAGGAATATCAGCTCAAGGGCCAGATCCTCGACATGAAGCCCGAGACCAACGAGGTGCTCGTCAAGCACGAGGACATCCCCGGCTTCATGCCGGCGATGACGATGCCCTACAAGGTCGGGGACGCGAAGATCCTGGCGGACAAGCAGGCGGGCGATCTGATCACGGCGACGCTCGTCGTCGGTGAGACGGAGGCGCATCTCTCGAAGATGGACAAGACCGGCCATGCGCCGATCGAGGATGCGACCGCGCCGGCGATCACCGAATCGCAAATCCTGAAGCCGGGCGACGCGGTGCCCGACACGGCGCTCGTGGACGAGAACAACGCCGCGCGCCCCTTGACGTCGCTGAAGGGTCACCGCGTTGCGCTGACGTTCATGTATACGCGCTGCCCGCAGCCCGACTTCTGCCCGCTGATGGATCGCAACTTCGCGGCGGTGCAGAACGAGATCAAGAAGACGCCGGGCCTCGGCGACGTCCAACTCGTGTCCGTCAGTTTCGATCCGGCCAACGACACGCCCGCCGTGCTGAAGACGCATGCCAGGGCGCTGCAGGCGGACCCGGCCGTGTGGCACTTCGTCACCGCGAACGCCGCCGACATCAAAGGCTTCAGCGCGAAATTCGGCGTCACCGCCGAGCCGAGCGACGAGAGTCCCGCGGTCCTGACCCACAACCTGAGCACCGCGGTCATCGATGCCGACGGCAGGCTCGTGAAGATTCGCCCGGGCAACATGTGGACGCCGGCCGACCTCATTGCCGACCTCAAAGCGGCTCCCGCTCCCGCGCGCTGACGCCCCTCGACAAGCTCAGGGCGCCCTGAGCCTGTCGAAGGGCGCGGCGGCGGCGCCGCCGCAGCTTGCCATTCACGGCGGCCGAGCAGCGCGTCATCCGTCGTCTCCGGTCGCCGCTCGCGGTTCAACGCTGGCTGAACGCGCTGCCGCATAACAACGAGAAGGGGGCGAAACGCTCCGCAGCTTTCGCGGCGTGGTGAAGCGAGGCACCGCGCACTGCCTCGAGGCGGCGCTGTCGGCGGCGGTGATCCTCGAGCAGCACCGCTACCCGCCGCTCGTCCTCAGCTTCGAGTCGATCGACCTGCTCGATCACGTCATCTTCGTCTATCGCGGGCCGCGCGGCTGGGGATCGGTCGCGCGGTCGCGCGATCCGGGCCTGCACGGACGCAAGCCGGTGTTCGCGACGCCGCGCGCGCTCGCGCTCAGCTACTTCGATCCGTACATCGACTTCACCGGACGCATCAAGGGGTATGCGGTCGTCGACCTGCGCGCGCTCGGCGACTACGACTGGAGGTTGTCGGAGACGAACGTGTGGAAGGTCGAGCGGATGCTGCTCGAGTGGCCGCACCGCAAGATCTGTGTCGTCGAGGGCGCGGGAGCGGCGCTGGCGCGTGAAGTATCGCGCGTTCCGCGCGGCTCACGATTACAAGCCCTGGAAGTTCTATCCGCGCCGCGACCGGTGGACGCGAGCTTCCTGCCGACGTCCGTCGGCGAGGATGAGATGAATCTCAGTCGAGGTCGAAGTCCCGCATTGGCTTCGTCACCGGCTCTTCCTTCGCCTGCCGCAGCGCTTCCTCGAACCGTCGCGAGAGCGCGTCGCCCCGCGTCTTCTCGGCTTCGACCGACTGCTCGAAGAGCGCTTCGCGCCGCCGCGCCTCATCGGCGAGAATGCGCGAGGCCTCGTTCAGCTCCGGCTTGTCGCCGCGCTCCGGCTCGCTGATGCGAGATGACGCGCCCGAGATTGCTGTCCACGACGAGCAGCGCGCTGCAGCACGGACACTGCACTTCGATCTCGCTCTTCAGCTTGGCCATGACAGTATTCTATGAGGCCATTGACGAATTTACGAATTGAGCCATTGACGAATTCAATTCGGTAAATTTAAGCAATTCGTAGATTCGTAAATCATGCCCGACAGCCACTGGCGCACGCTGCGCATCGCGACCTACAACATCCATCGCTGCCGCGGTCTCGACGGGCGCACCGTTCCGTCGCGCGTCGCCGACGGTGATCCGCGCGGTCGAACCCGACGTCGTCGCCCTGCAGGAGGTGATTGGCGCCGGCCCAGTTCGCCGGGGCCACGCCGAGGAGCTCGGCGCGCTGCTCGGCATGGGCTGGGTGATGGCGCCGACGCGCCACCTCGCGCGGCGCGCTCTTCGGCAACGTCGTCCTGAGCCGGCATCCGATCACGCATCACGCGCAGTGCGACCTCTCGTGGAAGACGTGCGAGCCGCGCAGCTGCCAGCGCGTGGACATCGCGTTCGGCGACGACACGCTGCACCTCTACAACGTCCACCTCGGGCACGGCGTTCCTCGAGCGGCGCTACCAGGCGCGACGGCTCACCGCCATCGTTCACGACCGCCGCATCGGGCAGCCGAAGGTCGTCCTCGGCGACTTCAACGAGTGGATGCGCGGGCTCGCGACGACGCATGCTCAGCCGAACGGCTGCAGAGCATCGACCTGCGTTCGCACCTGCGGCGGCGACGCACGTATCCCGGCATCCTGCCGGTGCTGCATCTCGGATCACATTTATTACGACGGGCGCGTCGAGGTGGTGAAGCTGGAGCTGCCGCGAACGCGGCGGGCGCTCGATGGCGTCGGATCATCTGCCGCTGGTGGCGGACCTGAAGATTCAGTTTCGATAGGTGCCGAGAGGCAAAGGAGCGCAGAGATGGTGACGCGTCGCCTTTCACGTCGCGAGATGCTCCGCGACCGCGGCCGCCGGCTCGCTCGGCCTGATGACGGCGACGCGCGCGTCCGCCCAGCCCGCCCGGCGCCCTCCGAACATCGTCGTTCATCCTCGCCGATGACATCGGATACGCCGACGTCGCGTGCTACGGACGGCCCGACCTGCAAGACGCCGAGCATCGACGGCATCGCGGCCCGCGGCGTCCGCCTGCTCCAGGGCTACGCGAACTCCGCGGTCTGCACCGCCACCAGGGCACGGCGCTCATCACGCGGGCGTTACCAGTACCGGTCTGCGCATCGGGCTCGAGGAGCACCGCGATCGGCGCGCGTACAGCGGCATCGGACTGCCGCCGGAGCATCCCGACGCTCCCGTCGCTGCTGCGAGCGGGCCGGTTACGGCACCACGCTCGTCGGCAAGTGGCACCTGGGCACGCTGCCCGACTTCGGTCCGCTGCAAGAGCGGCTACGACCACTTCTATCGGCTTCCGCGGCGGCGCGCGTCGATTACTACACGCACACGGCGGCACCGATCAGACGCCGGATCTGTGGGACGACGACGTGCCGGTGGAACAGACCGGCTATCTCACCGGGCTGCTCGGCGATCGCGCCGTCGACGTCGATCAACGGCGTACGCGAAGACGCGTCAGCCGTTCCTCCTGAGCCTGCACTTCAACGCGCCGCACTGGCCGTGGGAAGCGCCCGGCGACGAAGCGGAGTCCGAGCGGCTTCGCGCCACGCGAGCCTCCGTCACTTCGACGGCGGCATCGCAGAAGACGTATCAGCGGATGATCGCGGCGATGGACGCGCAGGTCGGCCGCGTGGTCGACGCGCTCGACGACCAACGGGCTCACGCGAGAACACCATCGTCGATCTTCACGAGCGACAACGGCGGCGAGCGGTTCGCCGACACGTGGCCGTTCACGGGACGGAAGACGGAGCTGCTCGAGGGCGGCCTGCGCATTCCGGCGATCGTCTCGTGGCCCGGCGATGCTGCCGCAGAACAAGACCAGCGAGCAGGTGGCGATCTCGATGGACTGGCTGCCGACCCTGCTCGCCGCGGCCGGACGGCGCCCGGATCCGCGCGTTCCGCCCGACGGCATCAACCTGCTGCCGATGCCGCACGGAGCGGCGCCGTCGTCCCGCGCACGCTGTTCTGGCGCTACAAGGCGAACGCGCAGCGGGCGGTCGCGTGACGGCGACTTCAAGTACCTGAAGATCCTCGACAACACGTTCCTGTTCAACGTCGTCGACGATCCGATGGAGCGCGCGAACCTGAAGGCGCGGCGTCCGGACGTCTACGAGCGGCTCGCCAAGGACTGGCTCGGCCTGGAACGCGACGATGCTGCCGGAAATACCCGAGTCGACCACGGGCGGCAACAACGCGGCGACGTGGCCGGATCACATCGGTCTGCGCAGCACCACGGAGCCGGATATTCCTTCTCCGGACGAATCGTCCCGGTGAGGCGCGCGCAATAAAAAAGGCGCCGTCAGGCGCTCTTCGTTCCAACTACCAACTACGAACTACCAACTACGAACTGCCATCTACCCTCTTCCTCGTATTCCTCTTCTTCCATCGGCAGGAACCGGGTGGGCGGACGCAGCGCTTCGCGGTAGTCGTAGATCGGCAGATCGCGCACGTGCAGCGAGATGCCGCAGCCCGGGGCCCTTCTGCGTCGACCACGACCGGCCACAGGGCTTCCCTCGACGCCTTCGCTGGAACGCGAGCCTGCACCCGCAGGCGAGACGGGCGTGGGTGAATCCCTTCAGCATGTGGCGATCATATCAGGCGGACGCCCGTCAGAGCAGCGCCTTGATTTCCTGTTCGAACTGCTCCTTCGACGCGATGCCGGAATGCTTCTTCGCAATCCTGCCTTCGCGATCGATGAACACCGTCACCGGAATGCCCCACAGCGGCCCGAACGCATCCTGCACGTCGTCGCGGCCGTTGCCGACCAGCACCGGGTAATTCATTTTCATCTGCGGCGGCGTACGGTTTGAGCTTTCCGACCGGGTCGTCCACGGAGATGCCGCAGGATGACCACGTCCTGTCCCTTCTTCGCATGTAGCGCTCGTCTGGAGCTCGACGAGCGAGGGGATCTCCGCGCGGCACGGGACCGCACCACGTTGCCCAGAAATTCAACGACGATCGGCTTGCCCTTGAACGACGCGAGCTTCACGTCCACGCCGTTCATGTCTTTCAGCGTGAAGTCGAGCGGCGCCGCCTTGCCGGCGAGCTTCGCATCGGCCGCCGCGTCCTCTTCCGCGGTGTTCGGCGAGCCGGTGAGGTTGCCCGTTCGCGTCCGACGCCGGCGCCGGCGTTGTCCGGCACCCGGCGCGAGCATGCACGATCGAGAATCGCAATCGCGACGGCAGCCATCGCTACCAGCATCGCCACCTTGCTCGGCCTTCGCTCCCAGGCACGTCGGATTCCGGCGAACGCGCCTCGGGACCGCCGGCGTGACGTCGGGAGTGTCGGGAGCGTTCGGCTGTTCGGCGTCCATGCTGTGCACCTCAATAATACGCGCTAATGCGCTTCCGGCGGCGACATATCGCGCCGCCGCCGCAACCGATTCCTCGGCGGCCGGCGTTATCAGCACAAAGGTGTTTCCGCCGCGTGACCAGATGCGCGTGTGATGGCCCGAACGCGGTGAACTCTGCCGGCGCGGCGGCGATTCGCCTTCCAGCACGAACAGCGACATGTCCTGGCCGTTCGCCTGCGCATCGAGATGCGGAATGCTGGCCGTCGGCGTAGAGGCATCGGCGCGCGTTCAGCGAGCTCAACGCGACGCCTTCGGTTGACGAGGGCGGCACGTGCACGTCAGGCCGAAGCGCGTCCGCCAGCATCCGCTGCGCCTGCGCCGCATCCATCGTCGTCCCGTCGGCTGGGACGGAACAGCCCGAAGCACTTCACGTGATCGGCGGTGAGTTGGGCGGCGAGAAGCGCGTCGGACTGGCGCGTGACGATGGAGAGGAGGGCGCCGACGAAGATGATCGAGCAGGGCGGCGACGGCGAAGCAGGATCGAAGGGCGCAGCCACGGAAGGCGATCGTGTGACTGGCCGGCCGAGAGCGCCTGACATCGCGACCGCAGGCCCGGCGGAAGTGGCTCGGCGCGGAGCCGGTCGGCGCAGGCGCGAAGCAGCTGGCGCGCGCCGCACTCCTTGCCGGCAATGACCCGGCATGGCGGGCACGCGTCGAGGTGGCGCTGCACCTCGGCCCGCTGCGCCTCGGGAAGCGTTCCGTCGGCATACTGCGCCAGCAGGTCGCGAGATGCGGCGACAGTTCGGTTTCATCGACGGCCCCCGCGGCGTCGGCCGCGACAGCAGGACCGGGGCGATCGGCGCCGACGACAATTCGCTCGAAGAGCAGCCGGCGTCCTCGCGAGATGCGCGACATCACGGTTCCCATCGGGCACGTTCAGCATCTCCGGCGATTTCGGCATAGGTGAATTCCTCGACGTCGCGAAGCCAGACGGCCTGTCGGAACGCATCGGGCAGCTCGTCGAGCGCCGCCTGCAGATCGGCGTCGAGCGTGCTCCGCATCAGGATGCGTTCGGGCGTGCTCGACCGGCTCGCCGCCGCCTGCGCCCGTCGGCGGCCTGCTCGTACCTGCTCTGCTGTCCACCTCGACGGCGTCGCGGCTCGCGTCACGACGCCGGTTCCTCCACGTGTTGTGGAGGATGGTATAGAGCCACGCGCGCAGGTTCGTCCCGCGCTTGAACTGCCCCGAGTGCCGGAACGCCTTGACGAACGTATCCTGGACGAGATCCTCCGCGTCGGCGCGGTTCCGCGTCAGCCGCATCGCCGTGGCGAAGAGCGGCTCGAGGAACTGGAGCGCCTCGGCGGAAAAATCTTCCGCGTCCGCGGGGGCTGATGACGATCGGCCAAACATCGTTCGAGCCCGTAGGAGATAACCCGAATCGGCCCTTTTATTCCCCTTGCCTGTGCCTGTTGCATGGTCACGACGTGCTGTCCTCAGTTTACGCGCGATAAGAGGACACCGATTGTGAGATGGTCACGCGCTCCATTTACTTTGTCCGGTATTTTCAGCAAACTCGTCGGGCACGTCCCTTGCTGCCGTCGGCTTCCGCCGGTCGGGTCGCAGGCGACCCGACAAGCAGTCAGCGCCAGACGGACCGCTGCGCGGTCCGTCGTGGCCGACCCGCCGTAGCGCAACGCGCGAGGGCGGGCGCCTTCACCGAGCCTGAAGTAACATGCCCAATAGTCCTGCGAGGAGAAACTACATGAGGGCAGCGCTGGCAGTCGTGGCCGCCGCCATCGTCTTCGCGCCGCTTCAGGCGCTCGCGCAGACGCCGATGGTCCCGTACTTCGGGAAGAACTCAGATCCGCTACACCAACTTCCGGTGGAACATCTACACCACCGATCATTTCGAGATCTACTTCTATCCCGGAAGATCGAGCAGCATCTCGAACGGATGGCGGGCTACGCCGAGAGCGCGTACCAGCACATCAGCTCCGACCTGAAGCACGACCTCGGCCGTTCAAGGTGCCGCTCATCATCTTCAAGACGAGCAGCGAGTTCCAGCAGCAGAACGTGATTCCGGGCGCCGCGCAGGAAGGCGTCGGCGCGTTCGCCGAGCCGACGCGCGATGCGCATGCTGATGCCGCTCGACGAGCCGCCGGACCTGCTCTACCGCACTGATCATCCACGAGCTCGCGCACATCTTCCGAGTTCGACATCATCCCGACGTCGCTCATCCGGCGCAACGTGCCGCTGTGGCTGAACGAAGGCGGCGCCGACTACATGACCGGCATCTGGCAGCCGCTCGACCTGATGACGGTCCGCGACGCCGCGGTCGCCGACATCGTGCCGAAGATGAGCGAGCTGGAAGGCTACGGCGGCTTCAGCAACCCCCGCCTGATCTACAACCTCGGCCACGCGGTGCTTCGAGTTCATGGAATCGCGGTGGGGCAAGGAAGGCGTGCGGCAGTTCCTCTTCGCGCTGCGCAAGTCGGTCATCGGCGGCGGCGACGACGCCTACGAGGAAGCGTTCAAGCTCGAAGCCGCGAGGAGTTCGACCAGCAGTTCGAGCGATACCTGAAGGACCGCTTCAAGCCGTTCCGCGACAAGGAGCGGCCGGCCGACTACGGGCGCAACCTCGCGCCCGAACCCGGAGAAGACGTCCGTTCAACCAGCGCGATCTCGGCCGAGCCGTCGCCCTCCGGCGATCTGATCGCCGTGGCGAGCGGCAACCGCGAAGGAAGGCGAGCTCGACATCGTGCTCGTCTCCGGCGAAGGACGGCTCGCGTCATCCGCAACCTGACCAACGGCTTCGACCAGGACAAAGGGCTGCGAATTCATCATCGACGCCGGGCGGGCGGCTTCAACACGGTGCCGTGGATGTCGTGGTCGCCGACGCGGCGATCGGCTCGCGCTACTTCGTGCGCGCGCGAGAAGTCGCGGACGCTCGTGATCGCAGAACGTCCTGACCCGCGAAGATCGAGGAGAAGATCGAGCATGCAAGACGGTCGACGATCCCGAGTCGCCCGACTTCTCGCCCGACGGCAAGAAGGTGGTGTTCGCCGGCCTGCAGGGCGCCGTCGGCGACATCTTCATGCTCGATCTCGACACGCAGCAGGTCACCAACATCACCAAGGACAACTTCGCCGACTCCGGTCCGACGTGGTCGCCCGACGGCAAGTACATCGTCTACGTCGCGCGCGTCAGCGGCAACGAGAAGCTGTTCCGGCTCGACGTCGAGACCGGGACGAAGACGCAGCTCACGTTCGGCACGCACGACGACGCGGCCGCGCAGTTCGTGGACGCGGACACGCTCGTCTTCTCGTCCACCGCGACCGATCCGAACGCAGCCGATCGATCCGGACGTCGCGCGCAACGGCAACATCTACAACATCTGGACGCTCAACCTGAAGAACGGCGAGCTGCGGCAGTACACCGACGCGGTGGCCGGCAACGTCAGCCCGATCGTGCTGCACCAGGCCGACAACAAGTCGCAGATCGCCTTCGTCAGCTACTACAAGGGCGACTACGAGCTGCACGCGCTCGAGCGCCGCGATCCGATCATCACCGCGTCCACGTCCGACTTCGGCGCGCCCGGCCCGATCATCGACTTCCAGGCGCCGCTGACGCACACGCTCATCGCCGACGAACAAGCGGAAGAAGGGCACGTTCGAGAAGCTGTTCCTCGACGGCCGTCCGCCGGTCAACGTCGGCGTGACGAGCGGCGGCGACGTCTTCGGCGGCTCCGCGGTGACCTTCAGCGACGTGCTGGGCGACAAGCAGTTCAACCTGTACGCGCAGTCGATCTCGCAGTACCGCACGCTGTCGTTCTCGTTCATCAACCTGTCGCGCCGCTTCAACTACGCGCTGCAGGCGCTACTCGCAGACGCTGTTCTTCTACGGGCAGCTGCAGGAGCGTCTTCTACGACCGCGGTCTACGCGGGCTCATCGACCGCGACCTCGCGCAGGCGACGAGCACCATCCGGGGCGGCGTCGGTCTTCGGCATCTATCCGTTGAACCGCTACCGCCGCGTCGAGCTGAGCGGCGGCGTGCTGCAGTACAAGCAGTCGTTCAACGATCCCGGCCTGCGAGCAGCTACTCGCAGGGCTACCAGGAGCAGACAGTTCGGCCGGCAGCTGTTCCAGAACGGCACGTTCGTGCCGCTGACCGCGACCTTCGTCGAAGAGACGACCGTCTTCCGCGAGTTCGGACCGCTGGCGGGACGACACGATGCGCCTGTCGCTACGAGACGTGCGCCGAGCATCGGCGAGCTGCTGCTCGACCGGCAGACCGCTCGACGCCGACGTGCGCAACTACACGCGCATCGGCGACCACCGGTCTGCTGGCGCTGCGCGCTGCGCGGCTTCCAGAGCTGGGGCGAGGCGCCCGACTTCATCTACTTCGGCGGCAACTCCGGAGCTGCGCGGCTACGAGTACCTGCAGTTCCTCGGCATCGCGGACACGCGTTCGCGCAACGCCGAGCTGCGCTTCCCGCTGATCGAGGCGATGCTGACGCCGCTCGGCGTGCTCGGCGGCATCCGCGGCGTCTTCTTCGCGGGGATGGGCGGCGCCTACTTCGACGGCCAGGACTTCACGTGGCTGCGCGCGCGGCACGACGGTCGAGCAGCCCATCGTCGACTTCGAGGTCAGACCAGCTGACCGGCACGCAGACGCCGATCCTACGGACCGAAGATTCCGATCAGCGGGCTCCGTCTCGTGGACTCGCGCGCCTCATGCGGCTCGGCCTCGAGACGTTCCTCCTCGGCTTCCCGCGTCCACTTCGACTGGTCGTGGCGAACGCTCCTCAACAAGGACTACGAGGACGTCCTCTTCTCGAGCCCCACTGTCATGGCAGGCTGGGCGATCCCGACGGCAGCCGCGGCGTTCCGCAAGCCGAAGTTCGCGCTGTGGATCGGCTATGGACTTCTGGTTCGTAGTTGGTAGTTGGTCGTTAGTGGTTGATGGAGGTCGGCTCGCGCCGGCCCTTTTCTTTGCGCCGACGCGGCAGGAGGCACGCCATGTTTCTCGTTCGAGACATCATGTTCTGCAAGCCCGGGAAGGCCCGTCCGATGGTTGAAAAATTTCTCGCGCATCGCGAAGCTCGGCGAAAAGACGGAGCATGGGGAAGATGCGCGTGTTCACGGATGTCAGCGCCGAGCGGTACTGGATGGTTGTCGCGGAGACGGAGGTCGCCAGCGTCGGACAACACGCGGAGATGGCACGCAAGGCGATGCAGATGCCGGAGTTCCAGGACACGATGAAGGGCTACCACGACCTCGATCGACCAGGGACGCCGCGAGATCTACATGATTGAAGGCTGATGCCGTAGCTCGTTGGTCGTTCGTCGTTGCTAGTGAAGGGCCGACTCGCGTCGGCCCTTTTTCTTCACGGCACCATTCCGCCGAGCCCGCCCGTCAAGCCGCCCAGCAATCCCGTCAACAACCCGAGAATACCGTTGAGCGTATTGACCAGCCCGCTGACATTGTCGAGAAGGCCGCACACCAGGTCTCCGAGCGGCGTGCCCTCCGTCGCCGACAGATTCAGCGCGACCGCCTGAGCTGCGCAACCTGGACGCCGAGGAGGTTGACGTTGACGGGACCAAGCGCGACGTCGAGAACCGTGCAGCTTGTCGCCTGAACCAGCGTGTACTCGTCGGTTCGTGCCTGCGGCGACCAGGCGACACGCGTGATTGCGTTTTCCTTCGGCGTGCCATGAATGTTCAGCAACTGCCCGCCGAAGCGCACGGCAACCGGCCACTCACCTCACCGGCAATCCCCGTCCCCAGGACCCTCGAATCCGCGGCTGAGCACGCCGTTGACGAAGCCGACCGCCTCGATCTGATTGGTGCTCAGTCCGCTCGAAACGATTGATGGTGACCGTGCCGACAAACGCTCCACCGCCGTGAAAGGAGCCGGTCACCGGCAGCTACGCAGCCGCAGGCGGGGGCCTGTTGAGCGTCCATGGGCGCTCCGGTGGCGTTGACGAGAACGAGTGTCATCGCACAGGCGCTGCGTGCGAGCATCGACTTCATGTGCCCTCCATTTGGCATTGGCGGCAGACGATTCGGCTGCGCGAAGGGAGGAGGCGCGATGCAACCACGACCGCGCGCGGCGGACGCGCAGTCAACTACAGTGCGCATACAGTCCGTATGGATGTGGGGTCGTTTCGGATGCTGCAGTCGTCGCCAGGCTGTTGATCGCGCGCGCGAGACGATCAAAACAGAACGCGAGCGCACGAACGACCAACCACAACTAGCGAACTACCAACTACCACCACCTAGAACTTCTGCAGTCTGCAGCTCGCTCCGCTCCATGTCGAGCGCGACGCGGTAGTGGCTCAGGAAGTTGTGGCCGACGATGCCGCCAAGCTGGAAGCCGAGGAGCACGCTCGGCGCGCGGAGGTTCAGCACGACCAGCGGCATGTTGCTTGTATTCGATCTGATCGAAATTCAGGTTCATCCCCGGCAGCAGGAACGCGTCGCGATCCCAGCCCGACGTTCCGTACACCTTCAGCGGGATCCTGCGGTACGCGCTGTTGTCGAAGTGCCCCGCGGTCTCCGCGCTGATCGAGATCACCTCGCCGCCGGTATCGACGACGAAGTAGGTCGGGCGGATGTCAGTTCAGCATGCCGCGCACCATCGCGAGGCGATGGACGCGCATCGGCAGGCGCAGGTCGTCTTCACCGACCGGCAGATGTGCGCGCCGATCGTCAGCGTGCCGGTGCTGGTAGTCGATCAGCATCGACATGCCGAACGACGAGCGGCGAGAAGCTCTCGCCTTCGCGCTTCGGGATGCCGCGCAGCGCCGGGTTCTTGATCAGCACCGGCAGGTTGCGCACCTGCAGGTCGCCGATGTCGAGGCGATCGATGCGCGACAGCTGCAGCCCGCGCAGGCCGACTTCGCCGACGCCCGCGCTCAGCGTGTACGGTGATCGGGCTGATGCTGGCGCGCTGCGCGGTGTCGCGCGAGATGACCGTCTCCTCGGACCCGGTGTCGAGGATGAAGTCCTGCGTGCCGGCCGCCGTTCACCTTGCGCCTGCACGACGATCTTGTCGTCCACGAGCCGGAACGGCATCGTGTGCAGCGTCTGTCGAGGTCCTCCTGATCGATGTCGACCGGCTACGCGTCCCTCGAACGCCTTCGAGGAACTTCACCTGCGACCGCGTCCACGACGCCTTGTCGCTGCGGTCCTTGTTCGGCAGCAGGTTGATGAAGTTGTGTGTAGGCGTTGGCGGCCTCGTCGAACCGGTGCAGCCGCTCGTAGATGTCGCCGATCTCGGCGTGGATCTCGCCGTCGCGCGGCGCCATGCGCCAGCGCCGCCAGCGCCTCGGTCAGCGCCTCGTCGAGCTTCGTGCGCGTCGCCAGCGACCGCGCCGATGCCGAACCGCGCGCGTGACGACTCCGTGTTGATCGACAGCGCCTGCGCGATACACGTCGTCCGCTTCATCGAACAGGCCGACCGACCAGAGCGAGTCCGCGTAGAGCGACAGCGCCTCTGAATCGGCTGGGCGCCGACGCGCGCAGCAACTCGCCTTCCTTCTGCGCGAGGTCGAACTCCGGCGATGCGCAGCGCGGTCTTCACCTTCCCCGCGCGCGCCCGCACCTGCAGATCGCGGGTCGTCGGTCTGGATCGCCTTGTCGAAGGCGTCGAGCGCCTCGCGGAACCGGGTTTCGTCCGGACAGCAGGTTGCCGAGCTGGAACTGCAGCTCCGCGTCACCCGCGGTGATCTGGTCGTCCGCCTGGAGGACGAGGGTGCCTGCCACGATGGCGGCGGCGCAAAGGCACGAAGCGGAGTGTCCAACGCATCATGGGTGCGGAACCTCCCGGCCCCGGATCCAGGCCGACCTGCTTGCCCGCCGAAGCCTTATGCGAAGGCGGGTAGGTCGGCTCTACTTTGAAAGTGCTGCGCGTTGACGTCGATGAAGTTCTTCCACTTTTCCGGCGTCTCGTCGAGCGCGAAGATCGCTTCCACGGGACAGGCCGGAACGCAGGCGCCGCAGTCGATGCATTCGTCGGGATGGATGAAGAGCTGTTGCGCCGACTCGAACTCGGGCTCGTCCTTCCGCGGATGGATGCAGTCCACTGGGCAGACATCGACACACGCAGTGTCCTTCGTGCCGACGCAGGGTTCAGTGATGATATACGCCACGCAAGTCTCCTTGTAGGGACAGACTTCGAGGCCCGCCCCTACGAGCGCTGCTTTCGCAGCGCGCAAGTATAACTCGGAGGTCACGGTTGACACGGATACTGGTCGGGTGCGGTGCTGCTCGGTTCCGGCGCAGCCGTCGCCGCCCAGGCGCCACGGGGCGACTGGCGCGACGCGCCAGTACCTGCCGCTGTTCGCGCCCTCCGGCGCGCGCGGCGGCCGCCTACCGGATGTACGTCTCGCCGCGCGCCCTGCAAACCGTACTGCGACACGAATCGGCAGCTGAGCCCTCGGCGATGCCACCCGCCGGGCGCCTGGCTGCCGGTCGCGCAGTTGCTCCCTGGACGCCTTCGGCCAGACAGGCGGAGCTACGATCGATCGAAGCTCGCGCGCCTTTACGGCGCGAAGCGCGCGCTGGTGGCACGCGGTCCGCGGGAATCGGCGGGCCCTCGACTGCGCTCGGACAAGCCGGCCAGTCGAAGCGTGGACCCTCATTTCTCCCTATCCAAGCCGGAGACATGGAGCGGCTCGAGCCGGGGCACGATGCTCATCGTGCTGGACCTCGCATTTCCCTGATTCGTTCGTTTTCCCGGTGAATTTACGCAATACGTATAATCGTGTCTCCGGCCGATAGATCCGTAAAAAGGTATGTGAGAGATCGGTCGCGCGCAGTGGCGCGACCGTTTGCCCTCTAGCGAGGATTGCTCACCCCAGTTGATGCCCGCGACTTCTTCGCTGTACGAACCGGATCTTCGTCGCCTGCACGCTTGCTGGCGATGCTCTCGCTCGGCTTCGCGTTCTATTTCGTCAACGCCGCGCGCGATGAACGAGGCGGAGGCGGAGCTGCGCGCGCGGCCTGATCGAGGCGGGCATCCTGGTCGACCAGAACCGCGTCGGCGCTGACCGACACCTTCACCCGGCTGGCGCGGCCTCGTCGCCGACCTGCCGAAGCTGAAGGCCGCCGTCGAGACCAATGACCCGCCGACGGTGCAGCCGCTCGCGGACGAATACCGCGATCAGATCAATGCCGACATCCTGCTGCTGACCGGGCGGCGCGGCGAACGGCTCGGCACATCGGGCGCCGGGGCCGAGGCTCACCCTGCCCGCCACGCTGACGGATACCACCTCGCTGGATGAAATCTCCACGTTCGCGCCGCATGCGCGCGGCGTGCTCCAGGTCGTCAGCGTGCCCCATCCTGCTCGATCGGGACCCCGAGCCCGACGTGCTCGGCCGGCTGACGGTGCGGCTTCTTCCTCGACGATCGGTTCGCGGCACAGATCAAGCGGCTGACCGCGAGCGAAATTGCGTTCGGCGCCAGTCAGGCCGCATCCTCGCCTCGACGCTGCCGGCCGACTCGCGCGAGGCGCTGGCGCGCCGTCATCGGCGCGTCCGACATCGCCACCGTCACGGATTGGCGAGGAAGAATTCCTCGCGCTCGCGCGCCCGCTGGCTCCGTCGCGACGCCGCGACGAGCATCGTTCCGTCGCGCTGACGCTGCGGTCGCGCACCGAGCGCCTCGCGCTTCCTGAACACGATTCGCACCGGCCTCGAGGGCGCGCTGATCTTCACGCTGCTGCTGGCCACGATCGTCAGCTACGCCGTCGCGCGCACGGTGACGCGGCCGCTGTCGGCCATCACGCACGCGATGCGCGACGTCGCCGCGACCGGCGACCTGACGCGCAAGGTCTCGCTGCGCAGCCGGCCCGTGGGACGACGAAGACGCGCGGCTGCTCGCGGCGGCGTTCAACACGCTGACCGAGTCGGTCGCGCGCTTTCAGGCGGAAGCGGCGCAGCGCGAGCGGCTCTCGTCGCTCGGCCGCCTGTCCACGGTGATCGCGCACGAGATCCGCAACCCGCTGATGATCATCAAGGCGACGCTCCGCATCCTGCGCGCGCGCCGATCTCACGGCCGGCAGAGCGCCGCGAGGCGGTCGCGGACATCGACGAGCGAGACGACACGCCTCAACCGCATCGTCACCGAGGTGCTCGACTTCGCCAAGCCGATCCGTTCGACTTCGCGGAGTCGAGCATCAACGACATCTGCCGCGCGTCGGCGGCCGCGGCGTGGGCCGGCGACGCCGAGACGAGCGTCGCGCTCGAGCTCGACGCCGTCGCTGCCGCGCATCGTCACCGACGCCGAGCGGCTGCGCACGGCGCTCGTCAACATCCTGACCAACGCGCGTCACGCGGTGCAGGCCGCGGCGATCCGCGGCGACGCAACGCGCGGCACCGACGCCGTCATCGATCCGGACGCGCAGCAACGGCAACGGTCACGTCGATCGTCTCGATCCAGGATCGCGGCGTCGGCATCGCGCCGGAGGACATGGCGCGCATCTTCGACCCGTATTTCACGACGCGCCGCGCGGGCACGGGCCTCGGCCTGCCGATCTCCAAGAACATCATCGAAGGGATGGGCGGCACGCTGGCCGTCGCAGAGCCAGCGCGGCGTCGGCACCGAAGTCCGCATCGATCTGCCGCATCAGACCGCCGGAGGCACACGCGTGAGCGCCATCCACGGCTCGATTCTGCTGGCCGACGACGAGGAGAAGATCCTCAAGCGCCTGGGGCGGGCGCTGCGCGACGAGGGGCACGAGGTCGTCGAAGCGACGTCGGCGCGCGGATGCGCAGAAGCAGCTCGTCGAGAAGTCCGTTCGACCTGCTGGTGGTCGACAACCTGATGCCGGGCATGACCGGGCTCGAGCTGATTCGCGAGATCGCGCAGACGATGCCGCCGTCGGAGCGGCCGCAGGTGCTGATGATGACGGCGCATGCCACGGTCGAGAGCGCGCATCGAGGCGATGAAGCTCGGCGCGCTCGACTACCTGCAGAAGCCGTTCGAGGTCGACGAACTGCTCGCGCTCGTGCAGCCACGCGCTCGAGCACCAGCGCCTCCGCTCCGAGCGCCAGTATCTGATCAGCGAGCGCGACGCCGAGTTCAACCACTACGGCATCGTCGGCCGCAGCCGCGCGATGCAGGAAGTGATCCAGCGCGCGCGAGCTCGTCGCCGCAGACCAAGAGCACGGTGCTCATCACCGGCGAGACCGGCACCGGCAAGGAGATGGTCGCGCGCGCCATCCACCACCGCAGCGCGCAGCGCGACATGCCGCTCATCAAGGTCAACTGCGCGGCGATTCCCGAGACGCTGCTCGAATCGGAGCTGTTCGGCCACGTGCGCGGCGCGTTCACCGGCGCGACGATGACCAAGCGCGGCAAGTTCGCGCTCGCCGACGGCGGCTCGATCTTCCTCGACGAGATCGGCACGATGACGCACCGCGATCCAGGCGAAGCTGCTGCGCGTGCTGCAGGAGCGCGAGTTCGAGCCGCTCGGCGCCGAGCGCACGCAGCAGCGTCGACGTGCGCGTGATCGCCGCCACCAACCGCGACCTGAAGCAGATGGTGGCCGACGGCAAGTTCCAGGAGGATCTCTACTACCGCCTCAACGTCATCCCGATCGAGATCCCGCCGCTGCGCGAGCGCCGCGAGGACATCGCCGTGCTCGATCGAGCACTTCGTCGAGAAGCACCGGCAGCGCACGGGCAAGCGCATCGACCGGCGTCGACGACGACGTCGTGCAGGCGCTGCAGCGCTACGACTGGCCGGGCAACGTCCGCGAGCTCGAGAACACCATCGAGCGCGCCGTGGTGCTGGCGACCGGGCCGGTCATCACGGCGCGCGTCGATCTCGCTGCTCGGCGCGACGTCCGCGCCGCCGCCGGGCCTGCCGTCGCTGCGGCTGCACCAGAACCTGGAATGGGTGGAGCGCGAGACGATCCGCCGCGCGCTCGAGCAGTCAGGCGGCGTCAAGAAGGACGCGGCCGGAGCTGATGGGCATCAGCCAGCGCGCGCTCAGCTACTACCTCGCAAAGTACCGCATCGACTGGGTCGACACGGTTCTTTTGTCTTTACGGCATCTGTGTTGCCATCAACTACGCAAGTAGCGCACGCTCGACGCGCTGAACGATTTTCGCCGAGCATTTTTCGAGACTCCTGTCTTCGGTTCGCGGAGTACTGGTCTTGCTCGCTCGCGTCCGTCCGCCACGGTTCTGCGACGGCAGCACGATGAACATGCGTATCACGCTCGGCGGCACTGCCGAATCTGATCTGCCTGCTGGTGTTCACGGTACCGCTGGCGATTGCGGCCTGCGATGAGAAGCTGTCGGATCTCACCGGCCCCACGCCAAATCTGGAACCGACGTTTTCGAGCATCAAGCGGGAGATCTTCGAGACCACGGACGCCTCGGGGCGGCTGGCATGCACGAATTGCCATAGCAACCTGGGCGGGCGGAATCCTTCGGGCGGCATGAACCTGCTGTCCGGCGTCTCCTACGCAGACCTCGTAGGCGTCGCGAGCACGGGAAGCCAGGGGCCGTTCCGCGTGATCCCGGGCGATCCCGACAACAGCTACATCATTCACAAACTCGAGGGGCGGTCCGACATCATCGGCGTGCGGATGCCGACGAGGCAATGGACCCTACCTCACCGATGGCCAGATTCTGGTCATCAAGCGCTGGATTGCGAACGGCGCACCCAACAATTGAGGAGTCGATGATGGCGATGCGGCGGCGTAGCGTCCCTTGCTTCTGATCACCGTCCTGTCGTTCGGCGTCCCTGCCTGGGCCGCCGACGGGGCCGATCTCCGGCCAGAGCAAGCGGCCGTTCCGGCTCGCGGCGTGCCGCTGCGCCAGGAGCCAGGCGGCGCTCCGGAGGACGATACCGACCTGGATATCGATCCGCTGCAGCCCGACTTCACCCTGATCACGCTGCCCACGACGCTGCGAATGCCGCGAATGGAAGAGCGCGTTCCGCGTCACGCACCGGTTCACGCGCTTCTCTGGGGCAGGGTGACTTCGGCAGATCTGGCGGAGGATTTCTTCGGTATCGATTCGGGCGCCGCGATTGGACTGGAGTACCGCTTCGGCCTCATGCGAGGCACGGACGTCGGCATCCGCCGGACCAACGATCGCACCATCGAGTTCCAGACCGAGCATAACATCCTGCAGGCAGCGCAACTGCGAAGGCCGTGGGCCTGAGCGCGTTCGCCTCGATCGATGGGACGAACAATTTTCGCGACAGCTACACGCCCGCACTTGGCGTCGTGGTGTCGCGCACGCTGGGCACCCGTCGGAACGGTGTACATCGATCCGATCTGGGTGAACAACTCGAACCCGTTGCCCTCGGAGTTGACCGACGACAACAACTCCTTCCTGCTCGGCCTGGGAACGCGCCTCCGGATCCGCCCCTCCTGTCTACCTAGTAGGAGAGATCATTCCGCGGGTGGCGGGCTACGATCCCGGGCGTCAACCAGGCGAGCTTCGGTCTCGAAAAAGCTGATCGGCGGGCACGTCTTCCAGATCAATTTCTCGAACGGCTTCGGCACGACCACGGGTCAGGTCGCGCGGGGCGGCACGGGCGAGACGGACTGGCACTCGGCTTCAGCATCTCGCGAAAGTTCTACTAGCGTATCCTTGGGCGAGGAGGAAGCAGACATCATGAGTCGTCGTGCGTCAACCGGTTCTCGACCGCGCGCCTGTGTGCTGGCGTGGGCCACGCTCGTCGTCAGCGCGCAGGGCGATGGCAATCCCGCGGCCGCTGCGGTGAAGAATCCGGTGCCGTCGTCGGCAAAGTCGATCGCGGATGGACAGAAGCTGTACCAGACGAACTGCCGGTCATTGCCACGGCGCAAAGGAGTTGGGCGACGGTCCGCTCGCGCCGACGAACCCGCAGTCCTTCCAACCTGACGGACGCGGAGTGGAACCACGGCTCCAGCGACGGCGAGATCTTCGCTCGGTCATCCAGCAACGGCGCCGGCCCGGACTCCGAAATGAAGCCGATGAGGACCAAGCTGTCGGACAAGGACATCTGGAACGTCGTCAACTACATTCGGAGTCTGGGTCCCAAGTCAGTGACCCAATCGGGTGAGGACCCACGGGTGTTCGCACCGCTCCGGCATTCCCTGCCTTCGCCATGGTCGGCATGTCGCGCTCTTGCGCTTGCCGGCGGCTGCGGGCTGCCGGCTCGTTCGAGACGAACGACGCCGGCCGCGCCGCCGGGACCACTGCTGCCGGGGCAGACTGCCGGCGTGTTCACGACCGCTCGCCCCACGATGGGCGCGGCGGTCAACGACTTCCTGGGCAGGACGCCCTCTCCCGAACAACCGATCGAGTTCCCGCACAACGTGCACGTGGCGAAGAAGATCGCCTGCACTGAATACTGCCACGAGAGCGTCACGACAGGTCCTGTCGCGGGTCTCCCGAGCGTCCGGACCTGCATGATCTGCCATGACGCGATCGCGACCGATCGCCCACGGATTCAGCAAATCACGCGCGATGCGCGCGCAAGGGACTCGACCTTGCGTGGCAGCGCGTGTACGGCTACCCGGCGCCGTCGCACGTGAAGTTCAATCACGCGCCGCACATCCGCGCAAAGGTGGAGTGCGCGACGTGCCACGGCAACATCGCGGAGCAGACCGTCGCCCAGCGCAACGTCGATCTGACCATGGGCTATTGCGTGAACTGTCACACCGAAAGGAAGGCCTCGACCGACTGCCTGACGTGCCATTTCTGGGGAACGCATCAACTGATGGATCGCCGCTCGTTCATCAAGCTCACCGCGGTCTCCGGCACGAGCGCCGCGCTCGCGAGCTGTGGCAACCCGGCGAGAACCAGCTCATCCGGTTCGTGCCCGACGAGGACATCGTGCCGGGCGTCGCGGTGTGGAAGCCGAGCGTCTGCCCGCTGTGCGCGGCTGGATGCGGCCTGACCGTCCGCGTGATGGACGCCGACGCGGATGTCGTGCGGAACGGACAGGCCGGCGTCGTCCGGATCCTCGCGGCCAAGAAGCTCGAAGGCAGCCCTGCGCACCCGATCAACCAGGGCGGGCTCTGTGCGCGCGGCCAGGCGGCCATCCAGGTGACGTACCACCCGGATCGGATCACACAGCCGCTCAAGCGCGCCGGCAATCGCGGCGACGGTCGCTACGACGCGATCTCCTGGGACGACGCGCTCGACGGAGATCGTCTCGCGTCTCGACGCGCTCGAAGGAGCCGGCAACCAGAAGGCGCTGGCATTTGTGGCGCGCCATGGTTCAGGTCACCGCGCTGCGCTGGTCGCGCAGTTCCTCGGCCGCTACGGCGCGCCGGGACCGGCGACCTACGAGCTGTTCGGCGATGATGTGCTGCGGCGCGCGAACGCGCTCAGCTTCGGTCGCGAGCAGCTGCCGACCTTCGATCTGCCGAACGCGCGGTTCGTGCTCGGCTTCGGCGCGGACTTCCTCGGCACCTGGAATTCGCCGGTGTCGCAGGGTCACGGGCTACGGCTTGATGCGGCAGGGCCGCCCGGGCATCCGCGGCGCCTTCGTGCAGGTGGAGTCGCGCATGACGCAGACCGGCGCGAATGCGGACGAGTGGGTGCCCGCGAGGCCGGGCACGGAAGGCGTCCTTGCGCTCGGGCTCGCCAACGTGATCATCGGCGCGAAGCTGCGCCCCGCCGATGCCGCAGGCCGCGCCGGCGCGCTCATCGACGGCTGGAGCGTCGGGCCTGAGCGCTTATGCGCCCGAGCAGGTGGAGAAGGTGACGGGCGTGGCGGCGAGCAGGGTCGAGCGGCTCGCGCGCCAGTTCGCCGACACGCGTCCGGCAGTCGCGATCATCGGCGGTCCGCCGCTGGCGCACACCAACGGTCTGTTCAGCGCGCTGGCGGTGAACGCGCTCAATGCGCTCGTGGGCAGCGTGGAGCAGCCAGGCGGCCTGTTCTTCACGCCGCAGCTCAATCTGCCGCCGCGGCGAAGCTGCCGAGCGTCGCGGTGCCGCCGCCACGATCGCTCGATCGGTTCGCGGCGGACATCCTGTCGGCGGTGCGCCGGCCCCCAGGTGCTGTTGCGTCGACGGAGCGAATCCTGTTTACACGGCACCGCGGGCATGGAACGTCCGTGAGGCGCTTCGAGAAGATCCCGTTCATCGCGAGCTTCGGCAGCTTTCTGGACGAAACGAGCATCCTGGCGGACCTGATCCTGCCCGATCACTCGTTTCTCGAGTCGTGGGCGGAGGCCGTGCCCGAATCGGGCGCCGACGACGGCCGTCGCCAGCGTCGCGCCGCCCGTCATGTCGCCGCTGCATCAGACGCGCGCGACCGCCGACGTGCTGCTCGACGATCGGACGGCGCCTGCGACGCCCGCTGACGCTGCCGTGGCAGACCTTCGACGAAATGCTCGGCTGCGACGTTCGCGGCGCTCCCTGCCGCCGACCGCAGGATGCGGACACCTGGACCGACGCACAGGAGAAGGGGGCTGGTGGGGCACGCTTCCGGCCGGCCTCGCGGCCGCCGCGCACCGCAACGCCACGCCACGCGCCCGATTGCGTTCGCCGAGCCGCAGTTCGACGGCGACGCGCGGCAGTATCCCGTTTCATTTCCTCGCCGTATGCGTCGAGCGCGTTCCTCGACGGATCGCTCGCGCACCTTCCGTGGCTGCAGGAGATGCCGGATCCGCTGACGTCGGCGATGTGGAGCAGCTGGGTCGAGATCAACCCGGCCACCGCCGCGCGCCTCGGCATCGGGCAAGGCGACGTCGTCGAGATCGCCTCGCGCACGGCACCGCTGCGGACGGCAGCGATGATTTCACCGGGCATCGCGCCCGACCTCGTCGCGATGCCGGCTGGGCCAGGGGCATCAGACGTTCACGCGGTACGCGAGCGGCAGGGGCGAGAACCCCGTTGCACTGCTCGCGCCGGTCGGCCGAAGCGACGACCGGTGCGCTGCGCGTGGGCGGCGACGCGCGTGCGCGTCTCGCGCGTTGGCGATCCGGACGGGCGGCTGATTCTGTTCGCCGGCGGCATGCGCGAGCAGGAGACGCGTACGGGATACACTCGACGGTAAGACCGAAGTCGCGAATGGCAACGTCGGAACGGGATCGGGAAGTCAGGCTGAAGGACGACACGATGCCACGATGGGGAATGGCGGCTGATCTCGATCGCTGCACGGGATGCGGCGCGTGCGTGACGGCCTGTCATGCCGAGAACAACATTTCGACCGTCGGCGCCGAGCAGGCGGCGCGCGGGCGCGCGAAGCACTGGATTCGCGTCGAGCGCTACTGGGAAGGCGAGTTTCCGGACGTGCGCCTCAAGTTCCGGCCGGTGATGTGCCAGCAGTGCGACAACGCGCCGTGCGAGCCGGTGTGTCCGACCTACGCCAGCCATCACACCGACGGACGGCCTCAACGCGCAGGTCTACAACCGCTGCATCGGCACGCGCTACTGCGCCAACGCGTGTCCCTACAACGTGCGGTTCTTCGACTTCTTCAACCCGTCCTGGGACAAGCCGCTGCACCTGCAGCTCAATCCCGACGTCTCGCTGCGCGAAGTCGGCGTGATGGAGAAGTGCACCTTCTGCGTGCAGCGCATCAAGGCCGCGACGATCCAGGCGAAGGCCGAAGATCGCGACGCTGAAGGACGGCGAGATCCAGCCGGCCTGCGCGCAGGCGTGCCCCGCCGAGGCGCTGGTGTTCGGCGATCTCGAACGATCCCGAAAGCGCGGTGTCGCGGCTGTCGCGGTCGCCGCGCGGCAGCAAGCTGCTCGAGGATCTCGGCACGCCGTCCGAACGTGACGTACCTGACTCGAGCGGCAGGCGCAGGTGCATGAGCGACCGACGCATCCGAGCCAGTCCGCCGTCCGCCGATCAGCAGATCAACAGCGACCTGCTGCGCCCGCTGCATGCAGACGTCGTGGCGGTTCTACGTGCTCGTGGCGCGTCCTCGGCGGCATCGTCGCTGGCGGCCCTCGTCGCGCTGGATGTCGCAGGTGTACTACGGCTTCGGCATCACCGGCATCAGGTGGCCGGTCTACTGGGGCTTCTACGTCACGAACTTCGTCTTCTGGATCGGCATCAGCCACGCCGGCACGCTGATCTCGGCGATCCTCCGGCTGGTGAACGCCGGCTGGCGCCGGCCGGTGACGCGCTGCGCCGAAGTGATCACGGTCGTTCGCGCTGATGATCGGCGCGATGTTTCCGATCATCCACCTCGGCCGGCCGTGGCTGCGCCTTCTGGCTGTTCCCGTATCCGAGCGAGCGGCTGATCTGGCCGAACTTCCGGTCGCCGCTCGTCTGGGACTTCTTCGCGATCAACACCTACCTCACCGGCAGCGTGCTGTTCCTGCTTCCTGCCGATGATTCCCGACTTCGCGCGTCGTCCGCGACAAGTCGACCGGGCCTGCGGCAGCGGATCTACTGGCGCGCTGCGCGCTCGGCTGGCGCGGCACGCCGAAGCAGTGGCACCGGCTCGAGACGGCGATGCAGATCATGGCGATCGCCATCATCCCGGTCGCCGTGTCCGGTGCACACGATCGTCTCGTTCGACTTCTCGATGGCGCCGGTGCCGATGTGGCAGACGACGATCTTCGGCCCGTATTTCGTGGCCGGCGCGATCTTCAGCGGCATCGCCGGCGCTGATCATCGCGATGGCCGTGCTGCGGCGGTTCCTCCACCTCGAGGCCTACCTGCACCCGGTGCACTTCGAGAACCTGGGCAAGCTGCTGCTCGTGATGGCGCTGCTGTGGGGCTACTTCGTCTTCAACGAGCGCCTGGTGACGTACTACGGCAACGAGCCCGCCGAGATGGCGGTCTTCTGGCGAACGCAGCGCGAGTCGTTCGCGCCGCTCTACTGGACGATGGTGGTCGTGCAACTTCGTGCTGCCGCTCGATGCTGATGGGCATCAGGCGGTTCCGGACGATCACCGGCTGCGTCATCGCGTCGTTCGGCGTCGTCGTCGGCATGTGGCTCGAGCGCTTCCTGATCATCGTCCCGTCGCTCGGCCACAAGTACTCTGCCCTACAGCTTCGGCGATCTATCGGCCGCAGCCGGTCGAGATCATCATCGCCGGCGCGACGTTCGCCGCGATGACGCTGCTCTACATGCTGTTCGCCAAGTTCGTCCCGATCATCTCGATCTGGGAGCTCAAGGCCGGGGAGCACGTGCCTCCGACACTCGTTCCGTCCGGCGACACGAGGAGCATCCGCTCGGGGAGTTGCACCTGTGAAGGCCATCTACGGGCTGTATCCCGGACGGGCAGGCGGCGCAGCAGGCGGTCAACCGGCTGCGCGCGGCGGGTTTCGCCGACCGCGAGATCACGGTGCTCTCGCCCCAGCCGATGGAGGACTACGAGTTCGGCCAGCATGGACAAGGCGACGTGGATGTGGTGGATCGCGTGCGGCGGCGGCCTTGTGGGGATGGCCACGGCGTTCGGCCTGACCTGGCTGACCGAGACGTCGTGGCCGATCAACGTCGGCGGGCTGCCCGATCTTTGCCTGGTGGCCCAACCTGATCATCATCTTCGAGCTGACGATGCTCGGCGCGATCGTCGCCACAGTGGCGACGCTGGTCGTCACCGCGCGCCTGGGTCGACGCTCGCGGTCTGTACGATCCCGCGGTGTCCGACGGGAAAATCCTGGTCGGGATCGAGCACCCGCCCGACAATGCCATTTCGGAGCTGGAGACGGCGCTCGGCGCCGCATCGTCACGCGCTGGTCAAGACGATCTGAGATACCTGAGGAGATTCTGGAGATGAGACAATTCGCGATCCGGATAGTGCTGGCCGTTGCGGCCGCGTGCGTGATGACCGTGGCAGGATGCGGCGGTGGAAGCGATACGTCGCCGAGCCCCTCGCCGGCCCCGCGCCAACACCGGCGCGCGACGCCCACGCCTGCTCCGACTCCCACACCGACACCGACTCCGACACCAACGCCGACGCCGACACCCACCACCGGGCTGGCGGGACCACGTTCACGATTTCATCGGCCGGCGTCTCACCAAAGTCGCTGACGGTTCCGGCCGGCACGCGCGTGACGTTCACCAACAGCGACATCCGCACGCACGACATGGAGTCGGACCCGCACCCGGTGCACACGGACTGCCCGGAAATCAATCAGGCCGGGTTCATGCGACGCCGGGCCAAACGAAGCTGACCGGAAACCTGAATACGCGGCGGACCTGCGGCTTCCACGATCACGACATGTCCGGACAAACCAGAGCCTGCAGGGGACGATCATCATTCAGTAGTCTCGCCCGGCTTCAGCTCCAGCACCTGCACGCCTCGCGGCTCCACGAGCGTCTTGAGAGCCGCCGGCGTGCCGGTGAGCAGCGGGAACGTCCCCAGTGCATCGGCACGACCTGCTTCACGCCGAGCAACTCGCACGCCTTCGCCGCCTGCACGGGATCCATCGTGAAACGATCGCCGATCGGCAGAAACGCGATCGCCGGGGCGTAGCAGCTCGCCAATCAGCCGCATGTCGCCAAAGAGGCAGGTGTCGCCCGCGTAGTAGATCGACAGGCCGTCCTCGAGACGGACGACGAAGCCCGCCGGCTCGCCCATGTACACCATCTGCCCGTTGTCGAAGTAGCCGCTGCTATGCCGCGCGTCGGTCATCGTCACGCGGAGGCCGGCAATCTCCTGCGAGCCGCCCTTGTTCATCGGCGCGGTCTTCGCGATGCCCTTGCGCGTCAACCAGTCGCAGAGCTCGAAGATGCCCACGACCGGCGCGCCGCTCTCGCGCGCGCAGGCGACGAGATCCTCGATGTGATCGAAGTGGCCGTGCGAGACCAGGATGAGATCGACCTTCGGCGGCTTCTTCATCGAGTCGGGGCACGAGGGATTGGACGAGAGCCAGGGGTCGAAGAGGACCCGCTTCCGCCGGGCGTTCCGACGATGAACGTCGAATGTCCAAGCCACGTAATCGACAGGCGCTGCATATCTCAGGATTGTTACGACTAGGCAGAGATGGTCGAGGCGCCTGTTGAGTTCATTCGTCCGCGCGAGCCGAAGCCCGAGTGGCTGAAGGTGCGCGCGCCCGGGGTCGGAGAACTATCTGCGGCTCAAGGGCGTGATGCAGCGAGCTGAAGCTCCACACGGTCTGCGAGGAGGCGCGCTGCCCGAACATCGGCGAGTGCTGGCACCACGGCACCGCGACGTTCATGATTCTCGGCGACGTCTGCACCCGCGCCTGCGCCTACTGCGCGGTCGCGCACGGCAGGCCGAACGACGCTCGACATCGGCGGAGCCGGCGCGCGTCGCCGACGCCATCGAGCGACGATGGCGCTGCGGCATGCGTCGTGATCACATCGGTCGATCGCGACGACCTGGCCGACGGCGGCGCGTCGATCTTCGCCGAGACCATCCGCCGAGACGCGCGCAGCGCTGTGCCGCGGTGCCGGATCGAGGTGCTCGATCCCCGATTTCCAGGGGCAGCGAGTCGTCGCTGCGCAGCCGTGCTCGACGCGCGGCCCGACGTGCTCGAACCACAACATCGAGACCGTGCCGCGGCTGTATCGCATGGCGCGCTCCGGCGGCGATATGCGCGCGTCGCTGGAGCTGCTCGATCGGTCGCGACGCTATCGTCCGAACATCGCGACCAAGACCGGCATCGATGGTGGGACTCGGCGAGGAGCATCGACGAGTCGATCGTCGGTGTTCGACGACCTGCGGCGCGCCGGCGTCTCGATCCTGACAATCGGGCAATACCTGCGCGCCGACTCAGCGGTCATGCGCCGATGGTCCGCTACTACCATCCAGACGAGTTCGCCGAGCTCAAGCGCCTGGCGCTCGCGCGGGGCTTCGTGCACGTCGAATCGGGTCCGCTCGTCCGCAGCTCCTATCACGCCCACGAACAGGCAGACGCCTACGAAGCTTCACGTTAGCGCGTTGATCGTGATGCTGGCGCTCGCCGCGCCGGCCTTCGCCGAGACAGCGCGCGGACGTGCTCCGCGGCGAATACGGGCGCTACCGCGCGAACAACGATCTGCTCTCCTACGACCTGAACATCCGCGTCGATCCGGCCAGGCAGTTCATCAGCGGCAGGAACACGATTCGCTTCAGGATGCTGCAGAGACGACACGCGCATCCAGATCGACCTGTATGAGCTACCTGAAGGTCGAGAAGATCGTCGCTCGGCTCGCGCGCGCTCAAGTACAGCGCGAGATGAACGCCGTGTTCATCGACTTTCCCGAAACGCTGCAGCGCCGGGCGCGAATACGCGATCGACTTCTCCTACTCGGGGATGCCGGAGCCGATCGCGCGCTTCGGCTGCATCACGTTCCGGAAGGATACGGCCGGCCGCGACTGGATCACGACCGCATGCGAGGACGTCGGGCGCCAGCTACTGGTGGCCGAACAAGGACCAGTGGCGGGATGAAGTCGAGAGCATGCGGATCAGCGTCGCCGATTCCCAACGGCCTGATGGACGTGTCCAACGGCGCGTTCCTCGGCAAGACCGACCTCGCGCGACGGCTACACGCGCTGGGACTGGATGGTCCAGCTACCGATCAACAACTACGATGTCGCGCTGAACATCGGCGCCTACGAGCACTTCGGCGATCGGCTCGGCGACCTGCCGCTCGACTTCTACGTCCTTCCCGAGGATCTCGACAGGGCGAAGCGGCAGTTCGCGCAGGCCAGGCCGATGCTCGAGGTCTTACGAGCACTACTTCGGCGAGTATCCCGTTCGAGAAGGACGGCTACAAGCTGATCCAGGTGCCCTACTCCGGCATGGAGCACCAGAGCGCCGTCGCCTACGGGAACCACTTCGCCAACAGCTACTACCGTCACGCGACTGGACGGGCGTCGGCGTCAGCCCGCGCTTCGACTTCATCATCATCCACGAGGCGCGCACGAGTGGTTCGGCAACGCGCGTGACCGCCGCGGACGTCTCCGGACATGTGGATACACGAGGGCTGGGCCACCTACCTGGAATGCCTGTTCGTCGAATACATGTACGGCCACGCCGATTACCTGGCGTACGTGAACGCCGAGAAGAACGAAGGTGCGGAACACCGAGCCGATCGTCACGGCGCGCGGCATCCATCGCGAGCCGACGCAGGACATGTAAGCTCAAGGGCGCGCTGTTCCTCAACACGCTGCGAAGCGTCATCGACGACGACCGCGCGTGGTTCGACGCTCATCCACGACTTCTTCAGACGCTTCAAATGCACGGACGATCCTCACCGAGGATGTCGTCGCGTTCTTCAATCAGCAGACCGGCATGAACCTCACGCCGATCTTCAACGAGTACTCCGCCACGCCGACGTGCCGCTGCTCGAGTTGACGTTCGACGAGCAGGCGCACACCGTCGCGTATCGATGGAGGGCGGGCGAGAAGGACTTCGCGATGCCGGTGCGCGTCGGCAATGCCAGCCGCGCTGGCAGCTCGTTCGCCCGACGAAGCGAGTGGCAGACGATGTCGTGGGAGGGCAAACGGACCGACTTCGAGGTCGCGACGGACTTGTATTACGTCTACGTCGATCGTGGGGCGCGGGTCTTTGGGCCCGTCGCCTCATGAGTGGACCGCCAGCTTTACACGTGTAATTTACATGTGTATAATCTGGATATGCCGACTCCCGTCCATACGCGTGTTCTCGATGCTGCCCGGCGAAGCCGCGGACGCCACCAACGGTTGGCGGTTCCGCCTCCACGCGACATCGTCCAGACCCTGCCCGACTTGGATGAAGAGGACCGTCCGCACCCGTCGCAAGCCGCTGTTGCGTCAATGCGCCGAGCCATCACCAATCGCGTCACCCCTATTTCCGAGCGCTGGGTGGCGGGGTCTATGCGATCGAACCCCGATTCCGAACGCACGTCTCAACGTCCCGCAGGCGCGGTTGGCAGGACGGCGCTCATTGCCCGCGTCGATAGCGGTGTCGACCGGACACTGATCGACGAGTCGCTGAAACTCACGCCGACCGAACGTCTCGAGCGGATGCGTCGAGCCGCAGCGTCGCTCGACACCATGCGCCGATGACGCCGGACTACGAGGTCCTCGTCGGGGCGCTTGTCGACAATCGCGTCGACTTCGTTGTAATCGGGGCCGTCGCGCTCGTCCTTCACGGCTCGGCGCGAGTTACGCGGGATCTCGACATCTGTTACTCGCGCCAACCGGCGAATCTTCACGCGGTGGCGAAAGCGCTCAAGGCATTTCGACCGACACTCCGAGGGCCCCCGACACGTTGCCGTTCGCGCTGACCGCCGGAAACCCTGGCGTCGGGCTTGAATTTCACGCTTGACCTGCTCCGCAGGCGACATCGATTTGCTCGGCGAGGTTACGGGGATTGGTGAGTTCACGGTCGCTAAACGGCTTTCGGAGACGATGACCGTCTACGGCCGCGAAGTTTACGTGCTATCGCTTGCGAAGGCCTCGAACGCGCCAAGCGAGCGGCGGGACGACTGAAGGATCTTGTCGATCTGGCCGAGGATCCTCGAGCTTCAGAAGGCCAGACGACAGTAAACCGTGCGGCTATGACGGCGGGTCGTCGAGGCCATGGTTTGCGTTGGTCTCGCCGGACCCGCCCTACCGGGCCAGCCAGAGCAGGATACCGCCGCCGCGGAACCGAGGACGGCGCCGCCATAACAGACCGCCGCAATCACCTCCTGCAGATGCTTGATCTGCAGCCCGTCATACGGCGTGTGGCGGAAGCGGTGGGCCCAGTGGAAGAGCGAGAGCACGATGAGGCCGATCCAGCACGACCGCGACGAGCGGATTGGCGATCAGCGTGCGCATATGTTCGCGGTCGGGCGGCGTCAGCCATCCGAGCGGGAAGGCGATGCCGAACAGGAACAGCCAGCGCCGGCATCAGCAGCGCGGAGACGACGCCGCCCGCGCTGAAGAGCATCCACAGGAACGGTTCCGCATCTCGTTTGATCATCAGCGCACCAGCACAAGCCAGAACACCAGCGCCGAGGCGACGAGCCAGGGGCGGCATAGTCGGGACGGGCCGATCAGCCGCTCGGGCACGCGCCGTTTGCCGACATGCACCACCAGCGCGCGCGGTGCGGCATCGAAGAACGTGACCGCGTGCAGGATGAGAAACAGGAAGCTGACGATGTTCAGCAGCAGCACCAGCTGGACGCGCGGACCAGGCGAGGAATTCCTGGTAGGCCGCGTCCCCATCAGCACGCGACGGATCAGCGAAGCAGGTAGACGACGAACCGGGCGACGAAGAAGGCAGCTGCCCTCGCGCAGCACTGAACGCGAAGTAGGACCGTTTCTCGAGAGCCACCAGTAGGTCGATACGCGGCGTCGAAGCCAGCGCGGATGGTAGGTGTACGCGGGGATGTCGGCCATCACGCCCCCCTCGGCAGGAAGAACGCCTTCCATCGATTCGATCGCGCCGGTGAGCTTGTAACGCTGGATGGCGCCCGCCGGGTCCACGTTTTTCGGGCACACCTTCGTGCACTCGCCGACGAACGTTGCAGCCCCAGATGCCCGCGTGCTCGTTCAGCACGTCCATCCGCTGTGACGCGCCCTCGTCATCGCGGTTGTCAGGTTGTAGCGCTGCGCCAGCGCGATTGCCGCGGGCCCGATGAATTTCGGATCCAGCCCGTAGATGGGACACGCCGCGTAGCAGAGCATGCAGTTGATGCACATGCTGAACTGCTTGTGTTCGTCGAGCTCGTCCGGCGTCTGCAGGTACTCATGCCGTCCGGAAGCGGCTTGTCATAGCGGCGCACGATGAACGGCTTGACGGCCCGAGCTTCCGCATGAAATCGCCGATGTCCACGATCAGATCGCGGATGACCGGAAATTGCG